>Ga0105046_10011667_pt1 | contig 13651 bp, 10 predicted proteins | sample MAT03_FD_78385 | JGI IMG/M metagenome (GOLD analysis project Ga0105046, IMG submission 78385) | Freshwater microbial communities from Lake Fryxell liftoff mats and glacier meltwater in Antarctica - MAT-03 (megahit assembly) | ecosystem: Environmental > Aquatic > Freshwater > Ice > Liftoff... | reverse complement strand
CCTTCTTTTGAAAAATATTCATAATCAATCAGATTTGGTGCAGGTGTTGTAGAATTATCAAAATACCATATTCTCTGAATTTTTATACAATAATATGATTTTCCAAGTAATATCACATTCTAATAATCGGTATATTTTTTATTTATCTGTGTAGTCTGTACGGTAATGAAATTCCACTCAAGATTTTTTACAATCGGATATTTTATAGCAGTAACAGGCGGATCATCGAAAATAAATATTGTGTCACCGGAAGAATTGTTTTCTGACCTGAAAATAAAATTATTATAATAATTAAAAATTTCATCGACTGAATTATAAGTTTTTCCGTTTACAGAATATTTTAAATTCATATTATTCTTCAGAGGTCTGAACGGACCGAAGTTTGTACCTTCAGAGTATGATGCATATCTTATTAATCCTGATGAGGTTTGTTTATACATTTCAAGAGTTGTGTGTGCATGAAATTCATCGCTGTGCCCGTTTCTGAAAAGTCTGAGAGTATCATTTCCTATAATTGTATCTCTGACAAATGTAGCACCTCCTATACCTGTCAAAGTATCAGTATCAAAAATATTACTGAGTGAATCCGGCCTGAGATTTGTCACAAAATTATTTGTCCCGTAATACCAAAAAGAATTTATAGAATACGGATAAACAAAATTATCTTCATTAACAGGTGCTGAATTATTATTAACGACATCATCACTGCAGGAATTGAATGAAATTGTTCCGGCAATAAGAATAGAAATTATTGATGAAATGTATTTAATTTTATTTTTCATGATTGATAACTAATTTAAAACTGAAGGTAAAATTTTACCGGTAACTTCTCCAAATCCGACTCTGTATCCGTCGCCTTCACAGTATCCGGAAATAATTAATTCATCACCATCAGCAAGAAATTTTCTTTCTTCTCCGTTTGGTAATTTTATCGGCTCTTCACCTCTCCAGGTTAATTCTAACATACTTCCGTATGAATCTTTTGTCGGTCCGCTGATAGTACCTGATGCAAGTAAATCACCGGTTCGCATATTACAGCCTGTAACTGTATGATGTGCCAGCTGCTGACAAATATCCCAGTATAAATTTTTGAAATTTGATTTTGAAATTATAAACGAATCATTCGACTGCCCGGTTTTTAGACTTACATCTAATTTAATGTCATAAGACCAGTTGTCTTTACTTTGTAAATAGGGAAGTGGCTCAGGATTTTGTATAACTTTAACCGATTTAAATGGTTCGAGAGCATCAAGTGTTACAATCCATGGAGAAATAGAAGTAGCGAAATTCTTTGCAAGAAAAGGTCCAAGCGGAACATACTCCCATTTCTGAATATCTCTTGCACTCCAGTCATTAACCAAAACCATTCCGAAAATATGATCAGCCGCTTCATTAACAGGTATTGCATGACCAAGTTTATTTCCTTTACCAATAAAAAATCCCATCTCTAGTTCGAAGTCTAATAATTTCGAAGGACCAAAAGATGGAATCTCAGCAGTATCAGCTTTTGTCTGACCTTTTGGACGAATAATATTTTCACCACTTAGAATCACCGAGCTTGCACGGCCATGATATGCGACAGGAAGGTGAAGCCAGTTAGGCATCAGTGCATTTTCTTTTCCTCTGAACATAATTCCTACATTTGTAGCATGTTCTTTTGATGAATAAAAATCTGTATAATCTCCGATATGAACCGGCATACACATTATACACTTATTCACAGGAATTAAACATTCTTTCTTTAAATTTTCATCGTCTCTTAAAAGTGGATTATTTTCATTCAGTAAACTTTGCAGAATATTTCTAACTTCTTTATGAGTAACTTTTTCCAATGACATAAAAGAATTTAAACTGTCATTTGAAAAAACATTTACAGCAGAAATAATATCTTTGAAAAAACCTTTAGTTTCAAGTACAGAAAGATCAAGAACGAATTCACCAATAGCGGTTCCGGCTCTACTATGACTATTTGCATCAGGCTTAAAAATTCCATACGGAAGATTCTGAATCGGAAAGTGTGAGTCTTTGTCAACATTTATAAAAGACTTTGTAACTAAGTTTTCTGACATTATGATTTTATTCTTTTGAGTTAATTACAATAAATTTAAATCTTTCAAATCACTTACAGGTTCATCAAAACTACAACTGCCGTATGAAGTAACTATATTTTTTCTTGCAAGTAATATTTCATCATTATTAATTTTCCAGTCATTCCATGAAAAATATTCATCTGTAAAAATAAAATTATTGGGATTTTCATCATTTAAAATTTCATTAATTTCAGAATCAGAAATATTATGCCTCATAGCTATTGCCCCGGCACCGAATACATTTACAAATCCATGCATTTTAGTATTAACACTTTCATTAAAATGTCTGAACGGATGATGTAAACCTGCAGTAAATTTCATTGGCACTGCTTTATCAAGACAATCTCTGATTGAGTAAGTTATGGTTTCAGTACTCGGAAAAGAGTAAGCTTCAACTCCGCCTGTTCTTAATTTAAATCCTGCATTATTTTCAGAGGTATTATGAATATTAAGACCTTTTATTAAACTTCCGATATTTTTTTTCCAATCTGTACCTATGTGTCCTTCAAAAAAAATAAATACAGTTTGCGAAACAGAATTTTTTACAGACTCTGAAACAGAATGTAGAAATTCTGAAATTTTATCGGGATCATGACTTGTTATTAAATCGTCGGGAAGTTTTACTTCAAAAAAATTTGATTCACAGCTATTACCTGAATTTTTAATAAATTCCTGACATAAATACAAATCTTCTTTTAAATTATTTGAAAAATCTTCAGAATTATACCCACCTCTGCCTATGATAGAAATGGGAATATCTTTTTCCTGAGGATATTTATTCTTAATTAAATCAGAAAGTTGACTAAGTAATTTGACCGGGCAAATAAAATTTGCAATTATGTAATTAAATTCACTATTTCTGTAATTAATAAAATTATCAAAAGAAACGTCTAATTTTAAACTTGCCGGTGGAAATAAACCTGCATAATCAATAATCTTATCGCAAAATTTATCAATACTTTTTGTGCTTATTTTATTCATGTTATACTGAAGTTCTAAAATAAATTTGAATTCAAGATAGCCATTATAAACTTTTAAATAAATTTATAAATGAAAATCAGATTATTTGCAGAATTTTGTAAACCAGATTGTTTGAATCGGTGATGAATAATTACATATTTAAGTTTCTTTAAATACTCGTGCCACATTTTAAAATGTGGCACAAGTATTCACGGAATTTCATTCGAAATGTCCATTACATTTAAAAAAACAATAGATCTCTCAATCAAAGCCAAATTCAATAAAAGCAATTTCATATAAAAATTAATTTATAATTTTTCAATTAAAATTTTATTTTGTGAAAATTAATTAAATTATTTCTTCAGAAAACTGATATTTGAAATCTAAGATAGCAATTTGTTTTGTATCTTAATTTTTATATTGTTTAATTTTATGTTATGCTTTTTTTAAAAACCCCCAAAAAATTGTTTAATATTTTAAATTTATTTTATTAAGAAATAATAAATATTCTAAATATAGAACAGGCATCTGCAAATCTGAAACTTAATTTAATTATATCAGACAGTGGAACTTCAAAATTTGAAATTTAAAAATATATAAATTGAATTTTGCAAATTATTGTTTTATTTTAATCAAAACTTAGAGAAAAGATTATCCCTGCTAAGTAACTTACAATTTTTCCGTAAACTATTACATTTATTTTGTATGTAATTTTTAAAAATAATTTTAACTATGATGAAAAAACTTTACTTTCTTTTTATTCTTCTTTTTACTTTCCTGATTTTACTGGGCAAAGCTGAATCTGCAACTTATTATGTTAATGCTCTTACAGGCAGTAACAGTAACAGTTCAGCACAGGCAAGTAATATTGCATCACCATGGCAGACTGTTCAATATGCTATAAATAATGCTGCGGTAATAAATGGTGATAACATTGTCGTTTCTGCAGGTACTTATTCAGGATTTACTTTAACCAAGAGATTAAATATCATCGGAGTCTGGAAAGGTTCAACTCCAACTATTAACACAGTTTTTAACACCACAGTAACTTTAAGTGCCGCTGGAGGAAATTCTTCAACACGAATGGTATTAAAAAATCTCAGAGTTGCTGTTGTCACAGGAGATGCAATTGATATGAGAAGTAGTTTTGTGACTTTAGAAAATGTTTTTGCAACTGCGACTACTTCTGCTGCATTAAATGGTTTGAGAGTAAATTCAGAAAATCTGCAGGATCTTCTAATAGAATCATGTAATTTTGAAAATAATTTTTATAGTGGAATTTATTTTCCGACATTCTCAAGTTTAAATGGTTTCGTTATGAAAAATTCCAGAGTTTCCGGAAACGGATATTTTGGTATTACAGCATTTCAAAGGAGAGTAGATCCTACTATGATAGAAAATGTGTTTATTTCACATTGTGCATTTACTGACAATAACCCTTCAAATCAAACACAGGGTCATACCATTTACATGGAAAAACTTAAAAACTCAAGGTTTGAAAATATTACTATAACAATGGCTGCCGGTAATGATAAAATTGGAATTAATATAAATTTATTATCCCGAACAGATTATGAAAATATTAAAATATTAAATTCCAGAGTAATCAGAGCAACCCCTGGTAGCGGTATATGGATTCAGGCAAGAAATGATTTGTTTGATCCTGCAGCAGCTTTGACTGATGTTGAATTAAAAGGTTTGACTTTCCAGAATTGTGACACAAATATTGCATTTAACAGACAAGTAAATAATATGATTGTCGATAAATGTGACTTGAGTACATATCTTACTTACGGATTAGTTAATTTTACTGATCAGGGTGGTACTATCAATGCAAGCAATAACAAATGGAAAAATGGTGATACACCTGATACAACTGTTATTTCCGGTGGTCTTTTGGTTACAGGAAGTAATATAATTTCCTTTATGCCATCAACATCAGGAATTTTTATTGGAATGGGAATTAAAGGTCCGGGAATAGCACCCGGTACAGTTGTGGCAGGAAGATCTCCAAATACTATCTCCATGAGTTCAAATGCATTGTTAGATGGTTTCATCCCTCAAATTGGTTTTGCTTTTGGTTTTGCTACATCAACTGATATCGTAAGAACTTCACTTAATTTTGTGAATTTTTCCAGTGTGCTTCCTAATTCAATAATCAATAATTTAAACGTAAGTTTCCCTGATTTACCTTCTGCAATTTTGGGAACTGCAGCAGGTGGTACGATTTATAATATTCCATTTGGAAATATTTCGGGTACTATAAATGTTGACAGAGATCTTACTCTCATTAGTCCGGGTTCAGGATTCTTAAGCCCTGGAAGTTTGACAACTTTTGATAATCTTAGTGTAATAAATTGTACAATGACTATGGGAAGTGACTTTTCGGTTTCCGGAAATTTATCTTCATCCAGAATTAATATTGAACGAAATAATACTTTGATAATAAATGGTGCTATGGTTGACACTTATGGAACTACCGGTTCTGAAATAGTCGGAGGAAATGAATCTGATATCTTTATTGGAGGAGTTTCAGCTACTCTCGGATTACCCAGAATTATTAATGGTCTGAGAACTTTACAATTGAACAGAGCAAGTGGTGTGTCTCTATTATTTGATCTTAATCTTTCGAGATTATTATTCTTACAAAATGGTTTAATGATGCCGGGAAACTCTAATTTATCTGTAGGACCTTTTGCTTCTGTATTTAACCCTTTCCCAACTGCAAGTTATGTTTCTACAACAGGCTCGGGAGAATTCAGAAAATTTTTTAATCCAAATTCAATCACGGCATTCAATTTCACAATAGGAAATGCAGGCTATACTCCGGTTTTGGTATTCTTTTCATCATGGTCTCTTACTCCGGGTGCATATTTATCTTCAAATGTTCTGAATATTAAACATCCTTTTAATAATTGTACTACAGATTATCTTAATAGAGATTGGGGATTGCAAACTTCCGGATTTACATCATTTCAGACAAATAATACATTTAACTATTTGAACAGTGATGTTGTTGGCACAGAAACAAGTATTTTTGGAGCTATGTGGAATGGAACAATTTGGACTACCTTCCTTCCTGTAAATGCTGCAACAAATCAGTTTAAAATAAATGGTTTAACAGCTTATGGAGAATTTACCGGTGGCGGTGAATTTTGTATTGGAGATTTTAATACAAAAGTTAATGTTAAAGTTATTTTACAGGGTGCTTTTACTGGTGGTTCAATGAGAACAGATTTACTGGACGAAGGTATTATTCCATTATCACAACCTTATGCTTTATCACAATATAGTTATAGCGGAACAGAATCAGTTGGTACAATTCCTGCAGGAGTTGTTGACTGGGTCTATATTGAATTAAGATCTACATCCAGCGGAGCTGCAGTTACAAACGGTAAAAGAGCAGCATTCCTGAAATCAGACGGTAGTATTGTAGAGCTTGATGGAGTTAGTCCTGTGAAAGTAATTGTTGTACCCGGAAATTATTTTATAGTTATCGGACACAGAAACCATTTACCTGTTATGTCAACTACATCTCAGACCCTAAGTGTTTCAAGTGTATTGTATGATTTTACCACCGGAACTTCTAAATATTTTGGAAACCAGGCTGCTAATTTAGGCGGAGGTGTATTTGGTGCATATGCCGGAGATGCAAATAAATCTTTTATAATTTCTGCTTCAGATTATACAGTAGTAACGGCAAATTTGGGATTAATTAATTATAATCAGGCAGATTTAAATTTATCAGCTATAGTGAGTTCATCTGATTATAGTTTAGTTTCAGCAAATTTAGGAAAAACTTCGCAAGTTCCAAATTATGATTAAAAATAAATTAAAAATTTAAAATAAAAAAAACATGAAACATCTTTTCAAAATTTTATTAACTCTGTGTATCATTTCAGTATGCAACTCTGCATATTCTCAGGATACTGTATCAAATACTATAACAAATTTTAATATTACCGATGGTGGTACAAAATTTAGTTATGATGTATATATCTTAAGAACAACTCCATCAAGTTTCAGAATGGGAAGTTCCAGTTTTTATGTAAGATATACAGGAGCAACAATGAATAATCCTGTATTATCAAACATTAATCCAAAATATACTGTTGGCAGTGTTTCTAATTCTTATACAAATCCTTTTACTATTATTAATGGCAGCACAAGTAAAGTTGGAATTCAGTTATTATATACTTCAGGCTTAGGTGATGATATAACAGATAATCCCGGTTTTGATGGATTAGGTGAAAGAGTAGCCACAGTAACTATGGATATACTAGCAGCTGTAGCTATAACATTTAACTGGGATCAGATAAATTCTGATGTTGTAAATCCCGGTGGAACTTTAACAGCGAAGAGTTTATATTTCGGAACATACACCGGCACATTACCTGTCGAACTTTCAAGTTTTGTTTCTGTAATCAATAAAAACAATGTTACTCTTAACTGGAGTACATCAAAAGAAATTAATAATAGCGGATTCGAAATTGAAAGAAAAAATTCTGATGAAAATTCGAATTGGTCAAAAATTGCATTCGTTAACGGAAACGGTAATACAAACGATAATAAAATTTATTCATATAAAGATGTTGGTTTAAATACAGGAAAATATAATTTCAGATTAAAACAAATTGATTTCAACGGAAACTATGAATATTTTAATTTACAAAATGAAGTTACAGTCGGAGTTCCGTCTCAGTTTGAGTTAAATCAGAATTATCCTAATCCTTTTAATCCTGTAACGAAAATTAATTTTTCTATACCTTCAGACTCTAAAGTGAAACTTGATGTCTATGATATAAGCGGAAAACTTGTAGCTACTTTAATTAATAATGAAATCAAAACTGCAAATTATTATTCAATAGAATTTAATGGAGCAAATTATTCCAGCGGAACATATTTCTATACTCTGCAATCAGGCGGCATTGTAGTTACAAAAAAAATGGTTTTATTAAAGTAAGAATTATAAAATTACTAATTTAAGTTTTATAAAATCCGCAGAGATTATACTTCTTTGCGGATTTTTTTATGAATGAAATTATAAAATAATAATTATGACTTTCAGAACAGAAAAAGATACAATGGGCGAAGTGCAGGTTCCAGCTGATAAATACTGGGGTGCACAGACTCAGCGTTCTATAAACAATTTTAAAATCGGCAATAATCTTATGCCAATTGAAGTGATATATGCCTTTGCAATTCTTAAAAAATCTGCAGCATTTGCAAATAAAGAATGCGGTGTTTTAAGTGAAGATAAAGTAAATTTAATTTCAAATGTTTGTGATGAGATTCTAAGCGGTAAACTGGATTCTGAATTTCCTCTGGTAGTATGGCAAACCGGCTCCGGTACTCAATCAAATATGAATTTGAATGAAGTCATTTCGAACAGAGCTCACGTTTTAAATAATGGTAAACTGGAAGATGAAAATAAAATTATTCATCCAAATGATGACGTAAATAAATCGCAGTCATCAAATGATACATTTCCGACGGCTATGAATATAGCCGCATATAAAATACTGACAGAGAAGACAATACCAAATATTGAATTGTTAAGAGATACTTTGAGAGAAAAGTCTGTTAAGTTTATGGAAATTATCAAAATCGGACGAACTCATTTTATGGATGCAACACCTTTGACTTTGGGACAGGAATTTTCGGGATATGTTTCACAGCTTGATCACGGAATAAAATCAATTAAAAATTCTCTATCTCATTTATCAGAGCTTGCACTTGGCGGATCTGCAGTTGGAACAGGTATTAATGTTCCGGAAAAGTATGCCGAGATTGTTGCTGCAAAAATTTCAGAATTAACAGGGCTGCCATTTATTACAGCTCCAAATAAATTTGAAGCTCTTGCATCAAATGATTCAATAGTGGAAGCTTCAGGTGCTTTGAAAACAGTTGCCGTAAGTCTTATGAAAATTGCAAATGATATTAGAATTCTTTCATCAGGTCCGAGAAGCGGTATTGGTGAAATATTAATTCCTGAAAATGAACCGGGCTCATCAATTATGCCGGGAAAAGTTAATCCCACACAGGTCGAAGCAATGACAATGGTTTGTGCACAGGTGATTGGAAATGATATATCTATTACAGTCGGAGGAATGAATGGACATTTTGAATTAAATGTTTTTAAACCAATGATGATTTATAATTTTTTAAATTCTGCCCGCTTAATTGCAGATGCATGCAAATCCTTTAATGACAATTGTGCAGTTGGAATTGTGCCAAATTATATTTCAATAAATAAAAATGTTGAAAATTCACTCATGCTCGTAACAGCATTGAATACTCACATTGGTTATGAAAATGCTGCCAAAATTGCAAAGAAAGCACATAAGGAAAATAAAACTCTTCGTGAAGCTGCATTAGAACTAGGTTTACTGACTGACGCTGAATTCACAGAAAAAGTAGATCCAAAAAAAATGGTAGGACTAAAATTTTAATAACCGGTTAACATGATTTTCAATGATGCTGTATTTCATAAATTCCCTGTTATAAAAACAGACAGATTAATATTGAGAGAAATTCTTGATTCTGATAAGAATGAGATTTTTGAAATTTATTCAGATCATAATGTAATGAAATATTTTGGCAGTATTCCTTTTAGTGCAATAAATGAAGCAGTCGACAGAATATCTTTAACGGGAAATGGGTTTAAAAACAAAGAAGGAATCAGATGGGGGATTACTGTTTATCCTGAAAATAAATTAGCCGGTAGTGCGGGAATCTGGCGAATTGATAAGAAAAATTTCCGAGGAGAAATTGGTTATGAACTTTCTAAAAATCACTGGCGTAAGGGAATTATGAAAGAAGCCCTAATTGAAATTATTAATTTTGCATTTGTGAAAATGAATCTTCATACATTGGAAGCTAATACTGATCCGCTGAATAATGCATCGAATAAACTTCTCGAAAGTCTTGGTTTTGTAAAAGAAGGTCAGACGACAGAAAGTTTTTTCTTTGAAGATAAGTTTTCTGATACTGCAATATTTTCTTTGACAAAAAATAAATTTATGAACATAATTTAAAATTGAAATATAATTTTATAAAATACAATCATGAAAGAATCTCTGAAAGTGAAATGCTTAAAGCATCAAAAGACTTTTATGAATTAATGAATCAGAGAAGAAGTATAAGATTTTTCTCTTCCGAAAAGTTTGATATTGAAATATTAGTTAATGCCGTGAAAGCAGCCGGTACTGCGCCTTCCGGAGCGAATAAACAACCATGGAAATTTGTTATTGTCGAATCTGCAGAAATAAAAAAGCAGATCCGAATTGCTGCAGAAAAAGAAGAGAAGGAAAGTTATGAAAGACGGATGCCTCAAAGCTGGCTTGATGATCTTGCACCTCTCGGAACTGACTGGCACAAGGAATTTTTAGAAATTGCACCTTATTTGATTATTGTTTTTAAAATTGATTATCTGAAAATTGATAATGAAATTAGGAAACATTACTATGTAAATGAATCAGTGGGAATTGCTACGGGAATATTGCTTTCAGCTTTGAATAATGCAGGTCTTGTGACTTTGACTCATACTCCTTCACCGATGAATTTTCTTCAGAAAGTTTTAAATCGCCCTTTAACTGAAAAACCTTATCTGCTGATTCCTGTGGGTTATCCGGCTGAAGATGCTGTTGTCCCTGATATTAAAAGAAAAAAAATTGATGATATTTTAGAAGTGATTTAAAGTTTATTACGGTAAATTATTTAAGATATTTAATAACAACTTTTTTGAAATCGTCGTACTTCTGTTTCCCGATAAAAGACTTTTTCAATACACCTGCTTTATCAAAAATGAATGTTGCAGGTATCGAACCTTCCCAGTTTTTATCCATATAATTTATAAGGTCTTCATCTTTTGCAAAGTTATTGAAGTAAGAAGTATAATCAACATCATGTTTTTTCAGAAATGCCTTTGTATTTTCACCTAAAGCTTTTCCAAAATCAAGGCTGACAAAGACTATTTTAAATGTACTGTCTTTATACTTTTCATTAAGTTTGACAAGATCAGGAAACTCTTCTACACACGGTTTGCACCATGTCGCCCAGAAATTAAATAAAATTACTTTGCCTTTATTAGCACTTTTTATACTGTCTAAAACATTCTTATTTGCAGGAAGTAATTCCTGTGCCTGAGATATTGAGGAAAAAATGAAGAGAATTAATAAAAGAATGATATATTTTTTCATAATAAAAAAAAGAGAGAAGTTTTAACAACCTCTCTCTTTCATAGAGTTTAATAAATTAGTTTTTCTTAATTGAACAGCCGAAAGCTTTTGTCTGGTTAGTAGTAATTGCATTTCCCGCAATAAAATCATTCAAAGCATTTTGTAAATCATTTGAAGTAACTTTATCAGCTTCCTTATTGTCATCAATTCTTCCGTGATATATCAAGGTCATGCTGTTGTTATCAATTACAAAAACTTCAGGAGTCCTTGCTGCACCAAGCATATCTGCCACAACATTATTATCATCTTTCAAAATCGGGAAAGTATAACCTCTGTCTTTTGCATGATTGATAACTTCGTCAGTAGGTTCGGTTTTGTTTGAATTAATTCCCCAGATTGCAATTCCATTCGAACCGAATTGTTTATTCAGACCGAGTAACCTGTCTGTATATGGCTGAACAAACGGACATTCTGTCGACATAAAGATAATTACTGTTGCCTTTGCACCGGAATTACTCAGAGTATAAGTTGCTCCGTCATAATTTGTAATTGTAAAATCTGAAACTTTATCACCGACTTTGTAACCGTCAGTTTTGTCATTTGAAAATGAATTTATTGTTAAAGCAAAAACAATTGCAATTGTTAGTAAAGATTTGATTAATTTCATTTTAGTTTGTTTAATTTATAAAAAAGGTTTGTTTATTTTTGTTTTGGAATTTGAATATGATAATCTTTTCAACTTGTAAAAAGTTTCAAAAAATACTGCATTTTTAAAAGGATTTATCAAATATTTTAGTGTTATTTTAACGTAATTTACATTTCAATTTATAAAAACATAACCTAAATTGCAAACAATTAAAAAATTACTTCTTATAATCATTTCAATTTCTTTACAATGCAAATTATAGACTGGGTAATAATCATTCTTTATTTCGTTGTTTCACTTACAATCGGACTCATTTATTCCAAAAGAGCGGGCGGCTCCACTGAAAACTTCTTTCTTTCCGGAAGGAATCTTTCATGGTGGCTTGCGGGAATATCAATGGTTGCAACGACTTTTGCCGCTGATACGCCTTTGGCAGTTGCAGAGCTCGTCGGTCAAAACGGTATAGCAGGCAACTGGCTCTGGTGGAATATGCTTATCGGGGGAATGTTAACAACTTTTTTCTTTGCGAGATTATGGCGGAGAGCAAATATTCTCACGGATATTGAATTTATCGAACTCAGATATTCAGGAAAACCTGCTGCCGCACTAAGAGGATTCAAAGCAATTTATATGGGAATATTTATGAATACGATTATAATGGGTTGGGTAAATCTTGCAATGATAAAGATTCTTATCGGAATGTTTCCGGAGTATGTAAATTCTACCAATGCACTTTATTATGTCGGTGCCTGTATGCTGATTACTGCTTTCTATTCTGCAGTTTCCGGTTTATGGGGAGTAGCTGTGACAGATGCATTTCAGTTTATACTGGCAATGATTGGTTGTACAGTACTTGCAGTAGTCGTAGTCAATCAGCCGCAGATTGGCGGAATATCAGGATTACAGGAAAAACTACCGGACTGGGCAATGAGATTTACACCTGAAATTTCTTCTGATATGTCTGCATCATCAGTCGGCGGAATATTGGCAATGACAGTTTCTACATTTTTGGCGTTCATAGGAATTCAATGGTGGGCTTCCTGGTATCCGGGTGCAGAGCCGGGCGGAGGCGGATACATTGCACAAAGAATGATGAGTGCAAAGGATGAAAAGAATTCTTTATATGCAACTTTGTTTTTCCAGATTGCACATTACTGCATCAGACCATGGCCATGGATTATTGTTGGATTATGCGCATTGGTTTTATATCCCGATTTATCACAGGCAGATAAAGGTTTAGGATTTGTAATGGCAATGAATGATTTTTTACCACCGGGATTGAAAGGACTTTTACTTGCTGCATTTCTCGGGGCTTATATGTCAACTATTGCAACTCATCTAAACTGGGGAACATCTTATTTTATAAATGATTTTTACAGAAGATTTCTTAATAAAGAAAAATCTGAAAAGCATTATGTATCAGTTTCAAAACTTATGACAATTGTATTTATGTTCCTTTCAATCATTGTTACAACACAGATGACTACAATCTCAGGAGTATGGAGTTTTGTGATTGAATGCGGAGCTGGTCTCGGTCTTGTGCTTATACTCCGATGGTTTTGGTGGAGAGTTAATGCAATCAGCGAGATTGTTGCAACGATAACACCTTTTATTGTTTACGGAGTTTTATATTTCGGGAAATTTGATGTGAAGTTTCCGGATACGCTTTATATAATTGTTCCGATCACAACTATAGCATGGCTTATCACTGCATTTATTACGAAACCAACTGATGAAAGCAAGCTCGAATCATTCTACATACAGGTTCATCCCGG
>Ga0105046_10011666_pt1 | contig 13651 bp, 10 predicted proteins | sample MAT03_FD_78385 | JGI IMG/M metagenome (GOLD analysis project Ga0105046, IMG submission 78385) | Freshwater microbial communities from Lake Fryxell liftoff mats and glacier meltwater in Antarctica - MAT-03 (megahit assembly) | ecosystem: Environmental > Aquatic > Freshwater > Ice > Liftoff... | reverse complement strand
TTCGAGCCGACAACTGTCGCGACAGAGATGCCGACAGAAGTAGTGACGGAAGTCCCAACCGAATCGCCGACGGAAGTTCCGACCGAAGCTCCAACGGAGGCGCCAACCGCACCTCCGCTTGAACCGGGCGGAGAAGGAACCCCTCCTGCTTGAATCTGACCAAGGACGACGTCGGCCAATCACACTGCCCGGGGTCGCGCTTTGGCTTGACGTCTCATTTCAAGACAGATATTGTCAGTGAAACGACTGAACCTAGGTTACCCGCGTTCCAGCGAGGTCATCCGCCGTGAAACGCCATCCTTATCGGATTATTGCAGGCGCTGTGACGGTGGTATTGCTGTTTGCAGCGATCGCCAATGTGGTCAGCGCGCCCTTCGCGCAGGCCGGAACCCCGCTCTACCCGGATTTACAGACTCCGACGCCGGACGGCTTGCGAATTGAACGCAAAAAGCTCGATGACGGGAGGTACCACTATCTCCTGCGGTTCAACAATACGGTGGAGAACCACGGCGGTCCCCTGGAAATTGTGGCTGATCTCGATGTCAGCCGGGATCTCTATCAGAATGTCTATGACGGTCTTTCCGATGGCACGATCGTCGAACACCGGCGAATGACCTCTGACCTTATCTACCATCCGACTCACAATCATTTTCACGTGACCGATTTTGCTGATTACTCCCTGCGCAAGAAAAACTCCTCCGGCGTCTACCGGTCCACAATCTTCCGGGGTTCCAAAACCTCGTTTTGCGTGCTTGACTCTGTCAAATGGGAATCATCGGCAACGAACCGACCCGGATATACCGATTGCAATGCCCAAAAACAAGGATTGACTCCAGGTTGGGGCGATATCTACACATCATCTCTGCCAGATCAATGGATAGATCTGGGCACACGCATGGTCGGCGACGGCGAGTATGCGCTGCACTCCACGGTCGATCCCCATGATCGGGTTGTCGAAACAAATGAGGGCAACAATACCGGAGTTCTCAAGTTCGTTATCGCGAACGGCAAGCTGGCGGCGGCACCCCCCAACCAGCCCTATTGCGCAGCGAAACCGGAAAACGCGGTGATCGGCGAAGCCATCTACGTTAGCTGCACAGGGTTGCCGGCGGGCGATGAGTACCTCATCCGCTGGACCCGTGAAAATGGCAACCAGGTCACGAGCGCCTTCAGCAATCTCGATGGCGAGCTCTTCGCTGAGTTCATTATGCCGCCGAGCACGAGCGGCGCCCATTACGTTTTTGTCTCCAATGGGACTGGCACCGTTAAGGTACCGGTCGCAGTGACGATCATTCGCGCGTTCGATCTGTCGTTCACCAAGGGGTCGGTAGGGAGACGCGTCACCCTCGATCTCACCGGGTTCTCGGCAAATGAGACTCTCTCGATTTCGTTCGAGCAGTTGCCGACAACCTTCGCCACACTCGGCACAACGAAAACCAACAGCATAGGGAATGGCGGGGTTGCCGTTTCGATTCCCAGTGCTCCCGCCGGCACACACCGCGTGCGAGTTTCGGGTGCAAAGGGCGCCCCGCCGGTCTACGCGAATTTCACCGTTACACCAACGATCAGACTCAATGTCTCGAGTTCCGTTCCAGGCGGTTCAATTTCGCCAAAGCTACGCGGATTCGGGACCCACGACAGTGTTGCCCTGCGGATCAAAGAGACTGGCAAAAAGCTGGGCACCGTACGGGTGACGGAACTTGGAGCAGCTGACCCGAATGCCGCGAAAACGTATCAGCTTCCGACCACGCTCGCGCCCGGAACCTACACGATTACCGCGGTTGGTTCGCCATCGGGTGTGATCGCAACGACGACAATCACCATTACCGGTGTCGTACAGGCCGAATTGCCCACATCGACGGCAACCCCAACGGCGACTGCAGCCGCAACGGCAACGCCGACACCTACACCGACGGCCGCGCTGCCAACAGATGAACCGACCACTGAGCCAACCCTTGTGCCGACGATCGATATCCCCACTGTTACGCCGGAACCAACCGAGACACCTGTGCCAGGTGAGCAAACCACCCCAACGGTGCCGGAAGCGACAGCCGAGTCCGACGCCTAGTCAGCGCGTCGTCGCTCTGCGATCATCCCACCAAGCAAATGTGACCGTCGATCACTCCGACTCGGGCGGACCCGGGTGACGTTGAAGAGGTGCTTCCATGTCCGACGCTGGCCTGCTCGCGCACGATGAAACGATCGCGAAATACAAAGAATTCGTCAGTACGAGTTTCGTGGCGGCAGTCGAACCGGTGGTGGTAGGACGCGCGGAAGGCTCCCGTGTCTGGGATGTCGACGGGACCGAATATATCGATTGTTTTGCGGGAATCGCGGTCAACAATGCGGGTCATCGTCATCCAAAGGTGATCGCCGCGGTGAAGGAGCAACTGGAAAAGGTTGTCCATGCCGCCACGTACATCTATCACGTTCCGGTCGTCGCGGAAGCGGCGGAGAAGGTGGCCGCGATCGCTCCCGGAAAACTGAGCAAGACCTTTTTCGGAAATTCTGGCGCCGAAGGCATCGAAACAGCAATGCGCCTGGCCAAGGCGTACACCGGCCGACGCGAATTCATCGCGTTGACACACTCGTTCCACGGCCGAACCTACGGCACCCTATCGGTCACCGGGAACGTGGCCCGCAAAACGCGCGGTGGCCCATACATGCCAGGTGTCGCGTTTGCCCCGGTTCCGTATACCTATCGGAATCCCTTCCTGACCGAAGATCCGGAAGTGGTGGCCGAGCGCTGCGCGGAGATGGTCGAGTGGGCAATTACTTATCAGACGAGTGGCGACGTGGCCGCGTTCATCTCAGAATCGGTTTGGGGTGAAGGCGGGATCATCGTCCCACCTCCCTCCTACTTCAAGCGCGTAAAGGAGATTCTCGATCGCCACGGCATTCTCTTCATCGCGGATGAGGTTCAGTCTGGATTCGGACGATGCGGGAAGATGTTCGCGATCGAGCATTACGGAGTCGAACCGGACATCATGGTGATGGCGAAGGGAATCGCGGACGGATTCCCGTTGAGCGCGACGGTCGCGCGGCCGGAGATCGCGGATTGCCTGAAGCCGGGCGAACACCTCTCGACCTTCGGCGGGAATCCGATCTCCTGCGCGGCCGCGATCGCCAATATCGAAGTCATGCTGGAAGAAGATCTCCCCGGGCAGTCGGCCCGGAAGGGTGCGCGCACGCTCGGCAATCTGCGCGAACTCGCTGCCGACTATCCCCTGATCGGTGATATTCGCGGCGAAGGTCTGATGATCGGAGTCGAACTGGTGACCGACCGGAAGACGAAGAATCCGGCCAAAGCCCAGGCGGCAGCCATCCGAAAATTCTGCCGGGAGCAGGGTCTACTGGTTGGAGTCGGCGGTCAGAGCGGCAACGTCATTCGCTTCCAGCCGCCGCTGACGATCAGCGACAACGACCTCGACCGATCGGTCGAGATACTCGACGAGGCCCTGAAGAACATCTTGTGAAACCAACCCAGAGGCCTCGGATTCGGCTGTTGCGTTGCCCGTAATCTGCTGCGAAAACTCCTGCCCACAAACGGCAGCGAGCTATGTTCATGCATCTATTCCGTCCATCCTATCGTGAATTTTTTATCATGACGGATTGTTCGGGGTCGAGGTGGACGATTGTCGGTCGCCCGTCATCCTAATCCAACACTTGTCATGCTGTTCTGTGCACCGGCAGCAGTATTGGCTGTGTTTCAGTTGGATGGCAGTGGATTCCCGGAGCCCGTCGACGGACACAGGCGGTTCCCCACGTTCACGGTCCGTTGTCCTTCGGGGATGAAGTCAGGGATGCCCGTTCTGATGATCATCGGCCGTTTGAGCTCAATCCAGCTCTTTGGGAGACCTGCACCACCGAGCCTGAAATCGTTCCGGTGACATTCCGGGCGATTTTGGCGGTGGGCCGCGATCAGTGCGCTTTGGTCTAAACTAGCAGGCGGAAGAACATACTTTGCGCCGGTACCCGAGCTCGTTCCGGCGGCCATGAAGGGAGCGTTTTCGCTTATGTCAGTTTCAGGTGCCTCTGCCCATCCAGATCCGTTTAGCGCACGCGCGTCAATTGCGACCAGCCAGGGCACGACCGTGACCTATTACCGGCTGGCGGCACTCGCGGAACAGGGACTCGCCGATCTCGACAAGCTCCCGTTCACTGTCAGAATTCTGCTGGAAAATCTTCTCCGGAATGCCGGTACGGAGTTCGTCAGCGATGACGACATCAAGACGCTCGCCGGTTGGTCCCCGGCGACTTCCAGCAAAGAGGTGGAACTCGCGTTTCTCCCTGGCCGGGTCGTGCTCCAGGACTTCACTGGTGTGCCCTGCGTGGTCGATCTCGCGGCCATGCGCTCCGCCGTGGCACGGCTCAATGGCGATGTCAGCCGGATCAATCCACTCGTGCCGGCCGATCTGGTCATCGACCACTCAGTGCAGGTCGATCGGTTCGGAACGATGCTAGCGTTCGACCGCAATGTCGAGTTCGAGTACGAGCGCAACAAGGAGCGCTACACCCTTCTTCGCTGGGCCCAGCAATCATTTCAGAACTTCCGGGTCGTTCCCCCGGGGACGGGTATCGTTCACCAGGTCAATCTCGAGTATCTCGCCTCGGTGGTCAGCACGCGATTGATCAACGGTGAAATGGTCGCCTTCCCGGATACGCTCGTCGGTACCGACTCGCACACCACCATGATCAATGGACTCGGCGTGCTCGGTTGGGGGGTCGGCGGAATCGAGGCTGAGGCTGTTCTGCTCGGTCAGCCACTTTACCAACTCATGCCGGAGGTGATCGGCGTCCGTCTGGTTGGCGCGCTGCGCCCAGGCGCAACCGCGACCGATCTTGTGCTTTATGTCACTCAACTGCTGCGCAAATACGGCGTGGTCGGGCGATTTGTCGAGTTCTGCGGGGTCGGTTTGAGCAATCTCTCCCTCGCCAACCGGGCGACGATCGCTAACATGGCGCCCGAATATGGCGCAACTGCGGCGATCTTCCCCGTGGACGATGAGACCCTGCGATACATGCACATGACTGGTCGGTCTGATGATTTGATCGATCTTGTCGAACGCTACTGCAAGGAGCAGTCGCTCTTCCGGACAGACGAGACACCGGATCCGATTTTCAACGATATTCTTGAGCTCGATCTCGGCACCGTCGAACCGAGTGTGGCCGGACCACGACGTCCGCAGGATCGAGTCGACCTGAGCGATGTCTGCCGGGTTTTCCGAACCTCTTATCCCGCGAAGTTCAGCAGGCATCCCCTCCCCGGTGAAACGGCTGCCGATCTCGACCGGCTCGACGACGAGGGCGGTGGGACGGCGGTAGCAACCAGGGTCGCTCGCACAAGCCCGCCGTCGGTCGGCGATGTCACAATCCAGGTGGGAGGTGATACCGTCAGCCTGCACCATGGTTCGGTTGCGATCGCAGCGATCACCTCCTGTACCAATACCTCCAATCCATCCGTGATGATTGCGGCTGGTCTGCTCGCGAAGAATGCAGTCGAACACGGTCTGGACGTCCCTGCCTTCGTCAAAACCAGTCTGGCGCCGGGCTCACAGGTCGTCACCCGCTATCTGGTTAAGTCAGGGCTTTTGCCCTATCTCGATGCGCTTGGATTCCACATCGTCGGTTACGGGTGCACGACCTGTATCGGCAACTCGGGACCGCTCCCGGACGCGGTGTCTGCGGCCATCGATGCCAACGACCTGATCGTATCCGCGGTGCTCTCCGGCAACCGTAACTTTGAAGGCCGTATTCACCAGCAGGTTCGGGCGTCATTCCTGATGTCGCCGCCGCTGGTCGTGGCCTTCGCGCTCGCGGGCACGGTTGACATCGATCTCAACAACGATCCAATCGGATTCGACCCGAATGGCGAAGCTGTTTTCCTGAAAGATATCTGGCCGACCTCTGAGGAAGTCCAGGAGACGATGGAATCGTCATTGGACGCGGCGATGTTCTCCGAGGAGTACCGCACGGTCTTCGCCGGCGATGATCGCTGGAAGGAGCTTCCCGTGCCCACCGGCAATCTGTACGAGTGGACGCGCGAATCGACCTATGTCCAGGAGCCTCCCTATTTCATCGATCTCGCCCCGGAACCCGGTGCACTGATCGACATTGACGGCGCGAGGGTGCTTGCCCTGCTGGGCGATTCGGTGACGACAGATCACATCTCGCCAGCTGGATCGATTGGCAAAACCAGTCCGGCGGGTCAGTTTTTGCTCAGCAGTGATGTCAGTTTTCTCGATTTCAACTCGTACGGATCGCGGCGCGGCAATCACGAGGTGATGATTCGCGGAACGTTCGCGAATATCAGGCTGCGGAATCTGCTCACCCCGGGCAAGGAGGGTAACCTCACGGTTTATCTCCCAACCGGCCAAGAGATGTCGATCTTCGATGCCTCGATGTACTACCAGCAAGAGGGCACCCCGCTCGTCGTCATTGCCGGCAAGGAGTATGGGACCGGGTCATCACGCGACTGGGCGGCGAAGGGAACGCTCTTGCTCGGAGTGAAGGCCGTATTGGTCGAGAGTTTCGAGCGGATCCACCGATCGAATCTGGTCGGAATGGGTGTGCTGCCGCTGCAGTTCCTTCCGGGTGAGAATGCCGAGAGCCTCGGGTTGACCGGACGGGAGACCTTCTCGATCCACGGTATCGCGGAAGGGTTGACGCCGAGGAAGAAGGTTGCTGTCTCGGCAGTTCGAGAAGACGGCACCGCCCTCGAATTCCACGCAATCGCCCGCGTGGATAGCAACGTCGAGATCGAGTACTACCGGAACGGCGGTATTCTCCAGACCGTGCTTCGGCGGTTGGTCAAGGGGATGTCGGCGTAAGGTTTTTGATTCCGGCAGACGAGGTTAGACGCTTCGTTTGCCGGATTCGATACTATGATTTTTTGCATGTCATTGGAATCCCGAGAACCGAGTTGGCGCCATGGCTTTGGATTTCAAGCTCATCACCTCTGACGAATCGGCCAGTCTTGCAGACGATGGCTACTCCTACGAGCTCGTTAAGGGGGAGTTGGTTCGCATGGGCATGCCAGAGTATCGGCATGGGAAGATACTCGTCAAATTGTCCACAGCTCTAGAAGTTTATGGTGATGAGCACGCCATGGGTGACGTCTTATCGAACGGGAGATTCAAGCTGCATCACGATCCCGACACCGTGCTCTCTCCCGATATTGCATTTGTCAGCGCCGCCTCTCTTGCTGTTCAACCCACTCCACCAATCGGATATCCAGAATTCCTGCCAGATCTCGTTTTTGAAGTTGTTTCACCGTCAGATAGTGCTTCCCAAATGCAGCGAAAAGTTCAAATTTATCTAGAAGCTGGAGTCGGCGAAGTATTAGTCGTTTGGCCCGAAACCCGGACATTATCCCTTTACAAGCCTGACGGCACGTTGCAAACCCTGGCTGAAACGGATGAGCTGAATGGCGGAACTCTACTTCCTGGGTTTCGCTACAATATTTCCAAACTGTTTCGGTAAGGCTTAATTCTCATAGTTTCCAATCGATCCCACTTTTTCGTTAGACTCGCCTGGTCTTGCAGGAGCAAAGATGCCACCAGCCTCAACATTGCCTGTGTATGCGGATACGATCGTGGTCGGTGGTGGAACGTCCGGGGCCGCTGTCGCGGGGACCATTGCCGGGCGTACTGAAGAGTCAGTTCTCCTCCTGGAGGCGGGTCCGGATTACGGTGCGTTTGAGGACGGCAACTGGCCGGCCGATTTGCTCGATGCATCCGATCTGGCGGAGACTCACGCCTGGGGGTATGACAGCGGAGATCGGTACGGCGACCGGAAGATCGTCTTCGAGCGTGCTCGTGTGATCGGGGGGTGCTCCTCCCACAACGGATGCGCAGCAATTTGGGGACACCGTGCCGACTACGACGGTTGGGCGGCCGCCGGTAACGCCGGGTGGTCGACTGACGACCTCATTCCGTTTTTCGAATCCGCCGACAGCCATTTGCGCGTGCGGACACCAGCTTCCGGCGAGATCACTCCGTATCAGCAAGCGATGCTCGATGCGGCACCCGCGGTCGGAATTCCGCTGGTCGAGAATTTGAACAATCTCGACGAGTCGGTTGGAATGGCGCCAAGTCCATCGAACATCTGGAACGGTATTCGCTGGAATGCAGCGTTCGCGTATCTCGACCCGGTGCGGGCAAAGCCCAACCTGACGATTCACGGGAACGTGCTCACCGATCGTTTGATCATTGAAGGATGTAGGATCACGGGTGTTCATGTAATCGGCCCCGATGGTCCGGCGACGATCCGGGCTGGCCGAGTTGTCGTTTCTGGCGGCACGTACGGGTCGCCGGCAATTCTGTTGCGCTCCGGAATCGGATCGGCTGACGCACTTGCCAGAGCCGGAATCACTCTTCTCCACGAACTTCCGGGCGTTGGACAGAACCTCCACGATCATTCTGCCGCCTATCTTCAGTTCACCGGAAGCGATCTTCTCCGGGAGCGGATGGCGATATTTGGACTAAATAACTGGATGCCTGAGGAGCAGACGATTGCAAAAATACGCTCCTCGTTCTGCAATGAGGCCTTCGATCTGCATATCTACCCGGCGGGGGCGCCATACGGAGACGGACCCGATCCGTGGTTTTTCATTATGCCGATTGCATGCATGACGCCGCGATCCCGGGGTCAGTTGTCGGTGCGAAGCGCAGATCCGACAGCCACGCCAGTGTTCGACCACGGCTATCTCACCGATCCTGATCGCTACGATATCGGAGTGCTGGCGGATGGGATCGAAATAGGACGAGACATTGCGAACCAATCGGCATTGACCGCTCTGCTCGGTGACGAATTCGCTCCTGGTCCAGGGGTGAAGAGACGTAAGGAGATCGAAGCATGGCTCACTGATGTTGTCGTCCACTACTACCATCCTGTTGGAACCTGCAAAATGGGTCCGACCACCGATCCCACCGCAGTCGTCGACGCAAGGGGCAAGATTCATGGGCTCGAGGGCGGGTATGTGGCCGATTGTTCAATGATGCCGGTGATACCGCGAGCTAACACGAACGTTCCCGCAGCGGTGGTTGGTGAGCGCATCGGCAATTGGTTGGCCGGATCCTAGTGGTTTGTGTTCCGCTTTGCGGACAATGCCCAGCACTCTCCCCTAGAAGTAGGAAGGCATCGATTCCGAACGTCCCGCCTTCAGGCGGACCGTTCGGTGATACTCCCCTGCCGCGTTGTCGATCAGAATCGGAGTTGATTCTGGTCGTTCGCGGAGGCTTCACGTGTTCATCCCGAACTTGCGTCGTCTCTCTCGAAGACGATTTGTTTCATTGGCCGCAGCGGCTGCAAGTGCCGCGTTCATTGGCGATTTCGGTCTGGCCGACGCCGCGGACGTTACGTTGGTGGCTCCCTACTTCCCACAGGGCGGAACAGGGTCTCAATCGACTGTGAACTGCGGTCCCGCCACTGTCGCGGCAGCGGTGAATTACAGCGGAGTCGCGTCTCCCACGGTACAGAATGTTCGCAAGAAACTCGGATTCAATGGCGCCACCAGTCTCGAACAATGGGGATGGCTGCTGGATGAGTACGAGGCCCCCTGGTTTCCAACAAACTCCAGGGATGAGATGGATCGCGCGCTCCGCACGGGTCATGTGATTGTCATTGCCGCCTGGATGGAGAATTTTTCACATGCGCCTGATTTTGAGGAGCCCTTCAGTCCATTTTCCAAGCAGTCCGGCCGCTACGATGAGTTTGCGTATGGCCACGCGCTCCTGATCACCGGGATCGCTGACAGCGACGCCAACTACTTGATCCACGATCCGAATGTCTTCCCCAAACAAGGCAAATCTTTTTATGGAGATGGGGCGCCCAAGGGATCGTATCGACGATACAGCATGGAAGAGGTCTGGAAAACCATCGATCAATACGCGGATGGGCTTGCGCTCGCCGTTGCATCCAATGGTTCCGAGGCAGCTTCCGAAGCGGCAGTCAAACGCGGGCAGTCGAGGAGCGGCGGCCTCTTCGCGGGTCCGGGCGGCGGTCATGCTCCGGATCGGGGTTCGCTCGGAGTAACCGGCGAAGTTGTCCCTGCCTCAGAGCGCGGTGTGATCTCGGCGGCATCGGACGATGGTGACGAGGACGACGAGTAGTCGCTTTCGTCCGCTCTTTGTACTCAGCATCGTATTCTGGTCAGTGTGGAAATTGATCCACTTCGATGCTGGCCCAGCGCCGATTCGATCTTCACCCCACGCCCAAGGAACGAACATTTTGTCATCCGATCAAATCACTGTAGCTGTTCTTGTTGGCAGTCTTCGTCAACGTTCGATCAATCGCTGGTTGTTCAACGCCGCAGTCGAACTCGCTCCCGCGAATATGACCCTGACCGATGCGCCAATCGGTGAACTCCCGCTCTTCAACGATGATCTCGATATCGATGGCGGGCCGTTCTCGGTGCAGCGAATACGCAAAGCTGTCGAGACCGCGGATGCTCTGCTCATCATCACCCCCGAATACAATCACTCGATCCCCGGAGTACTGAAAAATGCGATTGACTGGCTGTCGCGCCCGTCGGGTCGCAGCGCGATTCTGGGCAAGCCAGTCGCGGTCATGGGCGCCGCCGGTGGCCGCTCCGGCTCGATGCGTGCACAGATGGAGATTCGAACACTGTTCGCGACCTTGAATCTGCACGCGCTGAACAAGCCCGAGGTGATCGTCACTTTCGCGGGAGAGAAGTTTGACGACCAGGGCGTATTGACGGACGAGGAGACGCGAAAACTGGTCGCCACGCAGTTGGCCGCGTTCGAGAAGTGGATTCACCGCTTGCGGGACTGAGGAGCGGTCCAATTCCCATCAGATCAAACAGAGATGTGCTGTTCTCCGTTGAGGAATTGTCTTGCCGCGATGGCGACTCGATAGAAGTAGCGGTCGATTTGCAGGATGAAATCTCCAGCCCTGAGCTCTGTGCTGACGTCAACGCTCTGGCCGGGTGAAATCGAACGCGCCGTGACGGAATCTCTCGTACCCGCAAGGAATTCCAGCAACGCGTCCAGTTGAACGCGAACCAATGCCGAGAGTTCGGCCGCGCTGGGTCGAAACTCCGATAGCGGGCGCTCGTCCCGGAGCAGGAAAACATCCTGAATTTCGTGGTCGAGAGTTCCCGGTTCTGACTCGTTGACGGCGATTCGCTTGCCGACAAACCAAAGGTCAGCCATGGCGACGTTGATTCCGATCTCCTCGTCGACTTCGCGAAGTGTCTCTTCCAGCGATTCTCCTGCCCGGAAGTGCCCCCCGACGGTCGCGTCGAGTTTTCCGGGCCACGTGTCCTTTTCCAGACTCCGGCGCTGAAAGGTGAGGAATCCGCCGCCTTCGTCAATTCCTGTTACCCAGACGTGAACTGCACGGTGCCAGTCACCATCGCGATGAACATTCGCCCGGCGTTTGCTTCGACCGGTGAGTTCACCCTGTGCGGTGACAACGTCGAAGAGTTCACGAGGATCCTGGGCTTTGGAGAGATCAGTCACGTTTGGATTGCCTCGTGATCCATTGTGCGGTCCGTTGAGAGCAGACTATAGATATATTGGTCTCTGAACTCACCGTCGAAGTATGAGGCGTCTCGGAGGGTTCCATCGCGTCGAAAGCCGCAGCGTTCATAAACCCGGATCGCACGCTCATTGAACGCCTCGACTCGCAATGAAATTCGATGAAGTCGCCACTGGGCGAAACCCGTCTCAACGATTGCCGTAAGAATGTCGCCACCGAATCCTTCTCCCCAGCGCTCGACCTCGCCGACCATCATCGAAAGTTCGGTCGCGGAAGTCATTGGTTCATAGTGACTGAGGATCACGACACCGATGAGTTCGCGGTCGAGGGTCTCGGCGATCAGGCAGGCTGGCCGACCGAGTAGACCTTCCTCATGAATCCACTCTTCGATCCTGCGCTGAATCTCCGCGTGGGAGATGGTGGAATCCGGTGCTCCCCAGAATCGCATGAGTTCGGGATCGTTAAACCAGAAGTGGAGCGATCCTGCATCGGACCGCTCCACCGCTCGAAGATTTGTCAATTCACTGCGGATCATCGTCCCGCGCCGTTCAGCTCAGTTCCCTTCGTCGATCTGCCCAACCGTGGCTTCGCTCGCAGTGTTTTGCCATTTGTCGGCGAGATCAACAAGGCGAGAGGAGAAGAGACCAAGCGCAAGATTGGCAATGACGAGTCCGGCGATACCGACGTTGAGCAGACTAGTAGTCGCACCGCGGAGGCTCCTTTCGGATGTGTTGAAGTACATCACCGCGACCACGCGCAGGTAATAGTAGGCGCTCAATGCCGAGGCAAGCACCACGACGATCGCGAGCCAGAGCATATCGGCGTCGATGGCGGCAAGGATGACGTAGTACTTCGCATAGAAGCCAAGCAGCGGCGGCACACCCATCAGTGACACCATGAAGACAGTCATCGCGGCGGCGGCGAGCGGTTTCGACGAAGCGAGACCTGCGAAATCGTCTAGGTTGAGACCACGTCCACGATGCTGCAGCCAGGTGATGACGGCGAATGCGCCGATGTTCATGAAGGTGTAAGCGAGCATGTAATAGAGCAGGCTCGAAACACCCCGGTCGATTCCACCGCCATCTGGTCCGGTGAATCCGGCGCCAGCCTTCTGGTAGGCGGCCAATCCAACCATCATGTACCCCGTGTGGGCAATCGATGAGTAGGCGAGCATTCGCTTGATGTTGCGCTGGGAGAGAGCGACCAGGTTGCCGAAAACCATCGTGAGTACAGCCAGCACCGCAATCAGGTTGATCCAGTCGTCGCGCAGTGGTCCGAGCGCCTCCACCAGGATACGGATGATGGCTGCGAAACCGGCCGCTTTCGGTCCGACCGACATGAATGCCGTAACCGGTGTCGGGGCGCCGTCGTAGGCGTCGGGGGTCCACATATGGAACGGAACGGCGGCAATTTTGAAGCCGAGTCCGACGACGAGCAGCAGCAGCGCGAGCAAAACAGCCGGTTCACGTTGCCCTGTGCCAGAGATAACCGTGGAGAGATGGGCACTGATACCGGAGAGGCTGGTTGAGCCGGTCAGGCCGTAAGTCCAGGCCATACCGTAGATCAGGATCGCGCTGGCGAAGATACCGAGCAGGAAGTACTTGAGCGCGCCTTCGATCGAGGTCACTCGCCGCTTCGCGAAGGCGGTCAGCACGTAGGTTGCAAGCGACGCGAGCTCAATGCCGACGAAGATGACGACAAGGTCACCTGCTGCAGAAACAATCAAGGCGCCCAGCACTGAGAAGGAGAGCAGCACGTAGAACTCGTCGATCGGCATTTTGCCTTCGAGGTTCTGGACGTAGCTGGCAGAAATCATGACCGTGAGGATCGCCGCCGAAAGAATGACGACCGAGAGGAAGACGGTCAGACCATCGGCTCTGAACATGCCACCGAAGGTCGAGTCGTTTTTGTCATCCTGCCAGTAAAGCGCAACCATCGCTGCGGAGTAGCCGATAAGCGAGATCGAGGTCAGAAGCGTGTAGTGGCTCTTTCGCGGAAAGAAGGCACCCGCGAGCTCCAGCACGATCGCCAGACCAAAGACGATGAATTGCGGCAGCATCAGTTTGATGTCTGGTGACTGCAAATCGAGATTCAGTAGATCTGGCACTGAAATGACTCCTCGACCACCGGTCGTTCGTTTGGAAACGGC
>Ga0105046_10011665_pt1 | contig 13651 bp, 10 predicted proteins | sample MAT03_FD_78385 | JGI IMG/M metagenome (GOLD analysis project Ga0105046, IMG submission 78385) | Freshwater microbial communities from Lake Fryxell liftoff mats and glacier meltwater in Antarctica - MAT-03 (megahit assembly) | ecosystem: Environmental > Aquatic > Freshwater > Ice > Liftoff... | reverse complement strand
TTATCACCAAGGATCGAAATTGCGGAATCGTAGAAGAAGCCGAGCTTCACCCAGATCTTCAATGCCTGATCGGCGAGCAGAACAAGCAGGACAATGGCGAGCGATCGCTTCAACACAACAGCTTTTGGGGCCAGGACGGATAGGCTAGTTGCCCATCTGTTGTTTGGCCTCTATGCTCAAGGTGGCATGGGGGACCAAACGCAAACGCTCCTTACTGATCAACCGACCGGTGACACGACAAATTCCAAAGGTCTTGTTGCGGATCCTCAAAAGTGCATCTTCAAGGTGCTTGATGAACTTTTCTTGACGGCCTGCGAGCTGTGCGGTTTCTTCGCGGCTCAAGGTCTCGCTGCCATCTTCGATCATCTTGAAGGAAGGACTCGTATCGTCCGTGCCATTATTGTCATTGTTGGCCAAGGTCTGCTTCAGTAGGTCATAGTCCTTCCGGGCCTCGTCCAACTTGCGAACGATCAGGTCCTTGAACTCTACGAGCTCATCATCATTGTACCGGAGCTTGTCCGGATGTTCCAACGTGGAAACCTGCTTCTTCACAATAGGAGCGGGCATGGGCCGGTTCGGGGCAACCCGTTGTGTCACCAATGGTGCTTTTTGGGCCCTTTGGGTCGGCTCCTTCACAACGGTCTTCTTCTTTTTCTTCGCTGGCTTCGCAGCAGCGACTTTTGGCACAGGGGCGGAAACAGCAGGTGCCGTTTTGCTCTTGGCCGGGACCGATGCCTTTTTCGCGGCCTCTTTAGGCGCTGCTTTCTTCACGTCAGCCGGTTTCCCCTTTTTCGCCGGGGCTGGCTTTTGAGCTGCCTTTACCGGTTTGACCGGAACTTTCGACTTGGGGGCTGCTTTCTTACTCACTGGTGTGGCTTTCTTCATCACGGTCTTCCCCGCTTTGGCGGGACCTTTGGACTTGGTTGCCGATTTTTGCGCAACCTTCTTCTTCGCAACATCCTTTTTGGCTTTCGCCTTTGGGACTTCCTTTTTCTTCACCGGGGCCTTGGCTACCTTTTTGGTGATCGCTTTGGCTTTTGCCTTTGCCGCCTTCTTGGGCGCAGGCTTTACAACTTTCCCCGCTTTGGCGGGACTCTTGAGCTTAGGCGCAGGCTTGGCGACCTTTTTGACGGGCTTCGCTGCCTTTTTTGGGGCGGGTTTCTTGGCCATTTGATCCCGGATATTGATTAAGGCCGCGAATATAGCGCTTTTCCAGCCCTATCGAGCGTTTGGGGATATGTACACAGTGCAAGTCAGGCTTTCGTCCAGTTCAACGGCATGTGTTCCTGTGCCTTATTAGGCAGGTTGGTCACCAAGAGCTCCTTCTCAGGGGTCAAGGCCAGGGTTTCTGCGAGAATATGCTTCGCATGTGCTTGAATGGCCCGTTCAAGCCGCTCATTTCCATTACGTTGGATATGTAGGTTGATACGGTCGGTCACCTCCAAGCCCGTCTCTTTCCGCAGGGTTTGGATGCGGCTGACCAACTCTCTCGCCAATCCCTCCTCGATCAACGGCTCGGTCAGGGTAATGTCCAACGCAACGGTCACCCTGCCCTCATTTGCCACGCTCAGTCCCGGGACGGTCTCCGCAGTGATCTCCACTTCATCCATTGTCACTTCTACCTCTTGACCCTCAACGGTTAAGTTGACCTTGCCGTTTTGTTCCATGGCGGCAATACCCTCTTGGTCCATTCCACTTACCGCAGCGGCTACGCTCTTCATAAGCTTTCCCATGCGAGCCCCAAGCTTCTTGAAGTCGGGCTTGATCTTCTTCGTGAGCTTGCTCTCGCTGGGGTCCATCAGTACCAGTTCCTTCACGTTCACCTCGCCAAGCACCAATTGCCGGATCGCCTCCAAACGGGTGCGCATGGTCTCGTCAAGCACGGGTACCATCATCCTCTGCAAGGGTTGGCGCACTCGGTGGCCTTCCAGTTTCCGGATACTCAAAACCAAGGAGGTAAGTGTTTGCGCCAGCTTGGTGCGCTCCTCAAGCTCGGTGTCAATGAGCGCATCTTCAGGGGATGGCCAATCGCTCAGGTGTACACTCTTGCCGGTAAGGTCACGGTACAGCCTATCGCTGAAGAACGGTGCTATTGGCGCGCTGAGCATGGCGATCACCTCCAAGCAACGATGCAAGGTCTGGAACGCTGCGTTCTTGTCGGCCCCTTGTTCCCCTTTCCAGAAACGACGACGGTTCAAACGAACGTACCAGTTGCTGAGGTCTTCCACTACGAAATCCTGGATGGCGCGTGCGGCGATCGTGGGCTCGTAATCCGTGTAGTTCGTGTCGGCCAACTTGATCAGCGAATTCAGACGCGAAAGGATCCACCGGTCGGATTCCGTGCGTGCCGCACCGACATCAACGCTCATGTCCGGCCTATCAATGTTGGCGTACAGCGCGAAGAAGTTGTAGGTGTTGAAAAGTGCCCGGAAGAACTTGCGTTGCACTTCCTTGATCCCCTCAGCATCGAACTTCAGATTATCCCATGGCGATGCGTTGCTGATCATGTACCAACGCACGGCATCGGCACCGAATTCGTCCAGCGTCTTGAACGGGTCCACAGCGTTGCCGAGGCGCTTGCTCATCTTCTGGCCGTTCTTGTCCAGCACGAGGCCGTTGCTCACCACCGCTTTGTAGGCGACCTGATCGAAAACGAGTGTGCTGATGGCATGGAGCGTGTAGAACCAACCGCGCGTTTGATCCACGCCTTCCGCAATAAAGTCGGCCGGGAATTTCTCTTTCAGATCCGCTTCATTTTCAAAAGGATAGTGGAGCTGCGCGTAGGGCATACTTCCGCTATCGAACCACACGTCGATCAAGTCCGTCTCGCGTTCCATTGGCTTGCCTTTCGGCGAAACGAGGACGATGTTGTCCACATAGGGACGGTGCAGATCCACAGTGTCGTAGTTCGCGTCGGACATATCGGCAGGGTCGAACGCGGCGAGCGGGTCGGCAGGCAAGATGCCTGCCTTGACGCTCTTCGCGATCTCTTCCTTCAACTGCTTCATTGAACCGATGCAGAGTTCTTCATCGCGATCCTCCGTGCGCCAGATCGGAAGAGGAACTCCCCAGTATCGACTGCGCGAAAGGTTCCAATCCTGCAGGTTCTCCAACCAGTTGCCGAAGCGGCCCGTGCCAGTGCTTTCGGGCTTCCAATTGATCGTCTTGTTCAACGCGATCAGGCGGTCCTTCTTCGCCGTGGTGCGCACGAACCAACTATCCAGCGGGTAGTAAAGGATCGGCTTGTCAGTGCGCCAGCAATGCGGATAGTTGTGCTCGTACTTCTCCACTTTGAAGGCGCGACCCATCTCCTTCAGCTTGATGCTGATCTCCACGTCCACGCTCTTGTCCGGCGCAGTGCCGTCGGGATAGTATTCGTTCTTCACGTACTTCCCCGCGAACTCGCCCATCTCTTTCGTGAAGCGGCCTTGAAGGTCAACCAGCGTAAGTGTTCCGATGTTGTGTTGACGTGCCACGCGCATGTCGTCCGCACCGAAACTTGGAGCCGTGTGAACTACGCCGGTTCCATCTTCCGTGGTCACGAAATCACCGGTGATCACCTTGAACGCTTCGCCTTGATCAGGTTGCGCGTAGGGTAGGAGTTGCTCGTAGTTGATGCCTTCCAACTGGTGGCCGAAGAACTCCTGGTCCATGGTCCAGGGTGTGTGCTTCGCATCCTTCGCATAGGCATCTGCTGAGGCTTGCCATGCCGCAGGGTCCACGAGGTCCTTTTCACTGAAATATGCGCCGACCCGCGACTTGGCGAGTATCATCGTTTGTGGCTCGTGCGTGTACGGGTTGAAGCTCTTGATCCGCACATACACCAACTTCGGCCCAACGGTGAGCGCTGTATTGCTGGGCAAGGTCCAGGGAGTAGTTGTCCATGCGAGGATGAATACGGCCTCATCCCCTGCCTGTCCGGCAGGCAGGCCCGACCCCTTCTCCGAGGGAGAAGGGGAGGAATACGCCTCATCCCCTGCCTGTCCGGCAGGCAGGCCCGGTCTCTTCTCCGAGGGAGAAGGGGACGAATGCCCCTCAAAAAGGAATTCGGAATTCTTGTCCCGCAGCACCTTGAACATGGCCACCGCGCTGGTGTCCTTCACGTTCTTGTACGTGCCGGGCTGGTTCAACTCGTGCGAGCTGAGACCCGTTCCGGCAGCCGGTGAATAGGGTTGGATCGTGTAGCCCTTGTACAGGAGGTCCTTGTCGTATAGCTGCTTCAACAACCACCACACGCTCTCGATGTACTTGGTCTGGTAGGTCACGTACGGGTGCTCCAGGTCGAGCCAGAATCCGATACGACGTGTCATGTCGTTCCACACGTCGGTGTAGCGCATCACGGCCTTCTTGCATGCCGCGTTGTACTCTTCGATACTGATGCTCTTACCGATGTCCTCCTTCGTAATGCCGAGCTCTTTCTCGACCCCCAGTTCGATCGGTAGACCGTGCGTGTCCCATCCCGCTTTGCGGTGAACGAGCTTACCCTTCTGCGTTTGATAGCGGCAGAAAATGTCCTTGATCGCACGTGCCATCACGTGGTGGATGCCGGGCAATCCGTTGGCGCTGGGTGGCCCTTCATAGAAAACATAGGGTGGCGCATCCTTGCGCAGCTCAAGGCTTTGGCCAAAAGTGTCCTCGGCCTCCCATTGCTTCAGTACCTCATCGGCGACCTTGGGCAGGTCCAGTTCGTCGTATTGCTTGAAATGGGTGTTCTCGCTACTCATTATCCAAGGTCCTCTTCGACTTGACGTTTGATAAAGGCCGCCATCATTGGTACTGCAAAGGAATACTTGCCGTGCCGGTTCTTGAAAACCAAACCGCGTTCGCTCAGCGCAACAAGCATCTGGCTCACCTGGCTTGGACCAAAAGGCTTACCGCCCTTCTCTTTTGAGGCTCCTACAACTTCCTGTATAGTGAACTCCTCATCCGGACGCTCCAACATGGCAATGATGAGCAACAGGTCCCGTTGTCGGTCCGTAACACTATTCCAACGACCTGCAAAGAAGTCGCTATCGAGCTTACGTGCGATGTGCGCTACCGTGATGCCCGGGTCCGGTGCTCCATCCAAAGGGCCGAGGTAGGCCTCGAACATCTGGTAGCAGATGTACTGGATGAAATAGGGGTAGCCCCCTGATCGATCGGCGATCTCATCCACGGCAGGCTGGGTGAACGAGACCGGACATTGGTTGACCATGATCGGGCGCTGGATCGCTTCCCGACGTTCACTTTGGTCCAATTTGTCCAGCGTGATCACTTTGAACATGCGCTCGGCGAAGGTGCGTGCATCAACCAATTTTGGGAAGAGGGTTGGCAGGCCGGTGAGCACCAGCATAATGGGGATGCCTTTCTTTTGAACGGATTGGAACACATCCAATAACAAGGAAAGAGGGTACTGGTCCTTCTCGGCACGGTCGGCAAGGTTCTGCGCTTCGTCGTATGCTAGAATGATGCCTTTCGCGTCGCTATGTTTCACTACTTCCCATGTGGCCTCCAATACGGCTTTGATCTTGTCGGATACAAGACCGGGTGTGGATCTGTAAAGCCCTTCCATGAGCCTATGGTCGAATGTGATGGGCAGCTCTTCGCGCTGCGGCAAATAGCCCATGCCTTGCATTACAGTGCGGTCCACAACGAATTGGCTCGTGATCACGGACAGGTCTGTGATCAGCCGCTGTGCAAGTCGTTCCTCAGATACGTTGATAGCCTCGGAGATCTCATTTCCGGTCCATAACCAGCCTTTGCTCCGAGCGAGCGGTTTCAAGGAACCCTCCAACAGCACGGTCTTACCTACACCACGCAACCCAGTGAGCACCAAGTTGGCCAAGATGACCGGTTGGGTCAGGAGCCGCCCGAATTCCCGGATCTCGGTGGCTCGACCGGCCAAATACGGCGGCGGATGACCCGCTCCTGGGCGGAATGGGTTAGGGAAGTTCATTTTCCAAAGAGATCAACAACAAAGGTATGATGTAAATTTAGTAGGAGAACTAAATTTAGCCTACAATGTAGTCGGATGCTATTTTAGCACATGCCCTAGGAGCACCTTCTGTTCGTAGTATTGATTGAAGTGCTTGGTGATCAACACATTCTGTGTGTGGCGCAAAGATAACCGGGTTGATAGAGTGGACCGTACGCTAGTCTAATGCGCCACCACGAACCTCACTGCTGCTTGGCTTTGATTCTCAGGCATTAGGAGATACACACCATCCGCTAGCCCGCTCACATCCATTTGGCCGTTGCGTAATGCGGCTCGTATGTGTTCGCGACCCGCAACATCCAGGATCCGCACGGGTCCCGAGATCCCGTTCACGTACAACAGATCATTGGCAGGTTGCGGATGCACACTGACCCCGGAGGCCTGCGATGGAACAACTACCCCGGTATTCACGCATGCGCCGAGGTCTGCGGCATAGGGTTCGAAGAAATTCGCCACGTTCTGGCCGGTAATGGCATGGTTCCGGGTGAAGTGGTAACTCCCATTATCGCCCATCCGGATGCAATCGAACAAGGCGATGTTCGGATCGAAGGGCGGGAATGAGGGGAACTCGGTGGTATGGACCGGCGGTTGCGCCATTTGATCGAAGGCCGTGTTGATGGCACCGCTTCCGGAGATGATCGGAAAACGATAGTGCCAAGGAGCTGCGCCCAAGTTGCAGTAGGTGCTCAGAACGCCATACGGCCGACCGCTGTTGAACGGGACCACAGCATCCGCTGTTTGGTGGTACAGGTAAACCGCCGGGGTGTCCACGCCCTGCCACCAATCCAGGGCGAACGCCTCCTGTGGTACGCCGCCGTAGAAATTCACCACACCCTTCACGGAAGCATTTTGACCATTCATGTTCAGGTCGCCTTCCACGGACCCCAAGTCCTGGCGTACCAGCATGACCGGAGTGGGCGTGATACTATCGAAAACGCAATTCAAGGCCGTGGCGTTCAGGAACAAACCGTATGGTGGAGGTGCATCGGAAAGGCCAGTGCAGGCACTGGGCTTTTCTGCTTCACGGTCCAAAAAGGCCGCTGCCAGTGCAACGAATCCGCCTGCGCTTTCGCCCCCGATGAAGACTTTTTCGACACACACACTGTCCTGTGCAGCGCGGCCTTTCATGAACCGGATCGCGCCTTTTGCATCTTGTTGTCCACGATAAATAGCTCGTTTGATCTCCATGCTGTCCAAGGCATAGAACGCACGATATCCGATCGTCCACGGACTGATACCGTAACCCGCCACGTTGCCGCTCACGAATTCGGCCTTGTGCCAACCCAACCGATAGTTGATGCTGGCCACCACGTAACCGCGCTTCACGAACTGCAGGATCATGGGTACGATGCCCGCAGGGTCGTCCTTGCAGCCGCCCAGCCAACTGCCGCCGTGTACCAACACCATCAGCGGCCGTTCCGTATCAACGTTGTTTTCGGGCGTGTAGATGTCGAGCAGCAGCGTGTCTTCCAAACCCAGGTAGTTGGTTGCCACACCATATGGCACATCGCTTTGTACCCGGAATTCGTATTGGTCAGGAGTGGTGTAGTCCTGCGCATGGGCTACTAGGAGCATTAACAAGGCCGGGATCAAGACCATTGCTCGGGTTCCGCGATCGGTGGTGGCACAATTCCTCATCATGTCAGTTCTTGAACCGCACCATGACCATATTGCCTTTCTCCTCGCGCCTCGTTTCCAGTTGGTCCTTCAGGGCGCTTACCAAGGAGGACAGTGAAGCATGGCCGTAGCTCCGCGGATCGAAACCGGGGTCCAAACGCCGAAGTGCCTGCCCTATCAAACTGAGTGAAACTTCTTCTTCTTCACCCTTGGCAATGTCGAAGGCTTTCCGAAATTGCTGCATCAAGGCCGTGTTCGTGGAGAGCCTCGCCTTTTCAGTGGTGTTCTTGCTTCGACCGGGTCGCTTGGTTCCCGAGCGATGATCTTCATGCACATCCAAGTTCTCCACGTAAATGAACCGCTCACAGGCCTTCACAAAGGCATCCGGTGTTTTCTGTTCACCGACACCCATTACGAACAAGCCACTTTCGCGGATCCGTGTGGCCAATCGGGTGTAATCACTGTCGCTGCTAACAATGCAGAAGGCATCCACCAGTTCGCCGTGCAAGATGTCCATCGCATCGATGATCAAAGCGCTGTCGGTACTGTTCTTTCCCTTGGTATAGGCGAATTGTTGAACCGGTTGTATGGCGTTGCTGTTCAGCAGGTCCTTCCAACCGGTCATGCCCGTCGTGGTCCAATCGCCATAGATCCGGCGGATGGTAATAGTGCCTTGCTTGCTCACTTCTTCCAAAATGGGGGCCAAGCGCCTAGGTGCGGCGTTGTCCCCATCAATGAGCAGGGCAATGGTCGTGTCGTTGATCTTCTTCATTCCCGGTGCAAGGTAGGGCGGTGCGCCTTTGCGCTCAAGCCGAGTCCAATCCGTAGGTCCAGCAAAAAGCCTTCGACAGTTCCATTGCCGCACCGGGCGCAAGGGTTCGGTTCCAACATGGCTTGAAGCATCGCGTTCGACCCGGATCTGACCTCCCGAACAGACAACAACCTGTGTATGAAGTGCGTTCACAACGCGCTCAGCGAACTTTCAACCACTTACTTTTGTTCATTCGTTGTTCGCCCTTCGGTTCCCCATGAAGCAGTCCACCATATCAAGATCCTTGCTGGAACGCATCCAATTGCCCGCTGATCTGCGCACCCTCAGCGAGGACCAGCTGCAGCAGGTGTGCAACGAACTACGCGACTTCATCATCGACGTGGTCAGCGTGAAGGGAGGCCACTTCGGCGCCAGTCTGGGAGTGGTCGAACTCACTGTGGCATTGCACTATGTGTTCAACACACCTTACGATCAACTCGTGTGGGATGTGGGCCATCAGGCGTACGGCCATAAGATCCTTACCGGAAGGCGCGAGAACTTCCACACCAACCGGATCCACAAGGGGCTTAGCGGTTTCCCAAAGCGCACCGAAAGCGAGTTCGATACGTTTGGTGTGGGGCACAGCAGCACCAGTATCGGCGGGGCGTTGGGCATGGCCGTTGCCAGCAAGCTGAAGGGAGAGACCGATCGCCATTGCGTGGCTGTGATCGGCGATGGGGCCATGACGGCCGGTATGGCTTTCGAAGCCCTCAACCATGGAGGCACCGCCAATACGGACTTCCTCGTGGTGCTCAACGATAACTGCATGAGCATCGACCCCAATGTGGGCGCCCTGAAGGAATACCTCACCGACATCACCACCAGCCACACCTATAACAAGGTGAAGGACGAGGTGTGGAAAATACTGGGCAAGCTCAGCAAATTCGGCCCAAATCCTCAAGCTGTTGCGCAGAAGGTGGAGAATGCCGTGAAGAGCGCACTACTGAAACAGAGCAACCTGTTCGAGAGCCTGCGATTCCGCTATTTCGGGCCTGTGGATGGGCATGATGTGGACCACTTGGTAAAGGTGCTCCGCGACCTGCGCGATATTCCCGGCCCCAAGATCCTGCACATCGTTACCGTGAAGGGCAAAGGCTATGCACCCGCCGAAGCCGGCAGCCCTACCGTCTGGCACGCTCCGGGGATCTTCAACAAGGAGACCGGCGAGATCATCAAGGTGGTGCCCAAGAGTCCGCAGCCACCCAAGTACCAAGATGTGTTCGGCCATTCCATCGTGGAACTCGCCGAGAAGAACCCGAAGATCGTAGGTGTTACGCCCGCCATGCCCACCGGCTGTTCGCTCAACATCATGATGAAGGCCATGCCGGACCGTGCTTTCGACGTGGGCATTGCCGAGCAGCATGCGGTCACCTTCAGTGCGGGCATGGCCACCCAAGGGATGGTGCCTTTCTGCAACATCTACAGCAGTTTCATGCAACGTGCCTACGATCAAGTGGTGCATGATGTGGCCCTTCAAAACTTGAACGTTGTGTTCTGCTTGGATCGCGGCGGATTGGCCGGTGCTGATGGTCCCACGCACCACGGTAATTTCGATCTGGCCTATTTCCGCTGTATCCCGAACATGGTCGTAAGCGCCCCCATGAACGAGGAGGAGTTGCGTAACCTGATGTACACCGCTCAACTGCCGGACCAAGGACCGTTCAGCATTCGCTATCCGCGTGGCGAAGGGGTGATGACCGAGTGGAAAACACCATTCAAGGAGATCAAGATCGGTACCGGTCGCAAGCTTCGCTCAGGTTCCGATATCGCAGTGCTCAGCATCGGACACATCGGCAATTTGGCCGCCAAGGGGATCGATGCGTTAGAGGCAGAAGGGTACCACGTGGCCCATTACGACATGCGATTCGTGAAACCGATCGATGAGATGCTGCTACATGAGGTCTTCGGCAAGTTCAAGCACGTGATCACCGTTGAGGACCACGCCATAATGGGCGGCATGGGCAGTGCGGTGCTGGAATTCATGGGCGACCATGGATACACGGCACAGGTGAAGCGCTTGGGTATTCCCGACAAATGGATCGAGCACGGTTCACAGTCAGAGCTCTATGCCGAATGCGGTTTCGACGATAAAGCAGTGATCGCGGCGGTGAAGGAGATGCTGGGCGCGAAAGGAGCAAGGAAGGGGGTGAAAGTGAGCGCTTGACAGACCAGCCGTAACTTCGATCCATGCCCGCCAAACCGGAGATCCGTTACGAGACCAAGGAGGAAAGCAACGCCCGCCGCGAACGAGAATTCTTGGCATTGACCCCGGCCCAGCGATTTCTGTCCTTTCTGCGCACCTTCGATCTACCCAATTCCATGGTCGGGCCGCAACAACCGGACAAGGGAAACTTCATCGTTCGTAAGCGGTCGGATAGTTGATGCCGTGGGCGAGAAACCAGTGCTTTTGGAAAAGCATCCATGAAAAAGGAATCCCCCAAGCCTTCGGAATTGACCACCGATATGATCCTGAAAGCGTTGCAAAGAGCCGCCAAAGAAGCCCGCCGCATGGCCAAGATGCATGGCACCCTTATTTGGGTAAAGGTGGATGGGAAAGTGGTGGGGCTGAAGCCTTGATCACCGCTTCGTTAGCCGCGCACTCCCCAAGACCCCATCGCTACCCATCCATGTAAGGGTGTATTGCCCCGCAGGTTCGCTGGAAACATCCAAGGTCAACCGCAGCGTTTGAGGTGAAGTGAACTCTTGGGGCCATTGCTTGGTAATGTTACCTGCGCCATCCACCAACTGTAGCACTGTCCGTTCCGCTTTGGCTGCTGGCAGGTCTAAGGTGATGATGTCCACGCACGGATCCGGGAACGGACGTAAGGCCACCGGGCGGAAGAGCATCGCAGGGTCCTCTTGCCAGGATCCATCCAACCAACGAAGTATGCGGTCCGGTGGGGCCCATCCTTTCCGTTCACTGATCACCATCAAAGGCATGGGTGTCTTGTCGCTGTACCAGGAATAACGCGTTTCGGTGCGCATGGGCCATTGGGCATAGCGGCGATCGATCAACGCCAGATCGCTGCGAATGCGCATCACATTGTTCACCACACCATAGGGCATAATAAGCGTGCCCCACGATTCCGCCTTTACCGTATACCGCACGTCCAGGATCTGCATGCGACCCGCACCGGTAACGGCCACGATCGCACTATCGGTCCAGCCATCGTTGATGTTGCACGGCAGCACGAGTTCGCGCAACGGCGGATCGAAACGGAGCAAGGCGGTGTCGCTGTACGTACCCATCCACATCAGGGCGGTGTCGGTACGCTCGAAGTACGTCGTGGGGTCACCGGGCACTTCGCGCACCAACGCATCACTGGGGAAGGCACCCGCACCGGGGGCAACGTCGGTAGTGGCCCAAGTGTAAGGCACGATCGTTCCGGTGGGCAACATGCTGAAGTCCCATCGGACACCACCACCAAACCCCCCAGGACTCATATAGGCAACATCGTGGTAGCCGAAAATGCTCCCGGTGGTCGGGAAAACGCCACGGTCAAGCGTTGGTTGGGCGCAAACAGCAGAAACCGAAAGCGCCAATATGAGAAGGAACCCGGTTTTCATGCTGTGAAGATATTCGGAAGTGTGCATCGCAACAGCGAACTTTCAGAACTCCTTAACAGATCACCGTCTATTGTGGAGCGCGGAAACCATCGCCTTCCCAAGTGACCCATCGATCGATCGGACGCAGGACAAAGCGATCCCCACGAAAGAGAACCGTGTCGGAACGTGTTGTACCCTTCACCTCAATGTATCGCTCGCCATCGCGCCCACTGAGCCACGCAGCTTCCCGAAAACCGTTCCTAAAGATGAATGCACCGTTGTCATTATCGGGCAAGCCACTTACGAAGAGAAGGCCCTCGGCGGGTGGATCGGGTAGTTCGGCAAGGATCCTTGTTGTGGTTGCAGATGCCGATCGCCAATGGGCGTGGTTGCTGCGCATGGCAACGGTTGAAGCGATCAACAGCCCTACGAACACGAGCATGCGCACCAAACGCTGCGGTATGGAAAGGGTCAACAACCCCGCAAGCATGCACAGGAAAACAGAAGGCAGGTACAGGAACCGATCGCTCTCCGAAGTGCGTGTGCTAACACCACCAAGAACGGGCTGGATACATGCGATGACCAACAAAAGAATGAGCGCCGCAAACAGGACATTGGACTTTGTCCATTCACTTTTCCGGTGAAAGAACCAAGCCCATGCGCCTGTCAGGGTCAGGACCAAGCCCAGGACCACTCCACGCCAGATCATCGCTGAAGGTTCCGCAACCGGTGGCAGGAACATCCTTGCCATGACCTTTGGAATGTTCGCTAAGTAGGCGGTCACAGGTTGCGAGAACAAGCCACCGAAGTAGGAGCTTTCAACCTGTGAGCCCACGGCAAGATGTACAGCGACATAAGCGAACAAGGCTGCACCGAAACCCAAGAGCATGCGACTCGCGTGTGTCTGGCCGGGACCCCGCGCATAAAGGATCGGGAAGGCGAGTGCAGGCAGCAAAATAGTTCCTTCATAACACAACAAACCAGTGAACAGTGCCAGCGATGCGATCACCACCTGCGGCCATCCGATCCGCTCATTGGACACTGCCAGCAAACCGATCATCGTGAAAAATGTGCCCAACGCGGATTCCCGGCCCACCAACCAAACAATGGATTCCTGATGGAAAGGATACACCAAGAAGAGCAACGCTGCGATCCACGCCCCGCTCTGTGCATTGCCCAGCCCATTGCGTTTCGCAAGTCGGATGAAGAGTGCGAACAACAGGAATGCATTCAACCCATGCACCCCCACATTGAAGGTCCTGTGCCCGAAGGTGGAAGATCCCCATAACGCAGTTCCCCAATGGAACGTGAGATCCGCAAATGGACGATAGATCCCTGTTCTCCATGGGATGCCACGGACCCCCGCATTCCACAAGGCCGAATGGTCATCGCTGAAGGGGGTGAGGTCCAATGCGGGCCAGAATACCAGGAACGCCATCCCCAAAAGCACGGGTAGTGCCCACCAATTTGTGTGGGGTCCCGGTTCACTGTTCATGAGTGATCCATAGAATGGTCGCCGACGAATTCACTGTGGTATGGACTTGGCGATCGCACATGCCTGGAAACATGTTTATCGTGTCTAAGATCGATCCTAATATCGGACAGTCGTTCGTTACCTGTCCGTCTCCGCCATTGGATATCGTTCCGTAATTCTTCAACCGAGAATGAATGTGATCATTGGAAGATCTCATTTCCGTTCATTT
>Ga0105046_10011664_pt1 | contig 13651 bp, 10 predicted proteins | sample MAT03_FD_78385 | JGI IMG/M metagenome (GOLD analysis project Ga0105046, IMG submission 78385) | Freshwater microbial communities from Lake Fryxell liftoff mats and glacier meltwater in Antarctica - MAT-03 (megahit assembly) | ecosystem: Environmental > Aquatic > Freshwater > Ice > Liftoff... | reverse complement strand
TGGGATGGGATGCAAGGCGCAAACCGCAGACATAGCCTGGGCTATGGCGAGGATTTGCAACGCCGCAGACCGCCCAAAGCAGGGATGCGGGCGCCGCGAGGGACTTGTTCAGCGTTGCCCTAACCTGCACGCGGACTTGTGGCCGGTGATTTTGATTCGGTGGTCTCGTCCGCTCGCGCAAGACGAATGGTGAAAACCGTTCCCGCGTCCACCGACGATTGCACGGTGACGGAGCCGCCATGGCCGGCCACGATCTCGCGGACGATGAAGAGCCCGAGACCCAAACTGGTCTTCGACTGCTCGTGCAGGTCTGCCCCCGGACCTGGTGCCCGCACCATCGGTTCGAAAATCGTCTGCAGCACAGAATCCGGGATGGGACGACCGAAGTTCGACACGCGTACTTCGATGCCATCGTCGGCGCCCTTGGCGATCAATGAAATCGGCCTGTGGCAATCGCCGTGCTGAACGGCGTTGCTGAGCAAGTTCAACAGCGCCTGAAGCAACCGCGGCGCGTCGGCCGAGATGACCAAATCGCCCGAAATTTGCTCTTCGAAGTTTTGCTCAGGGTTGCCGGCACGGATCGTTTCAAGCGCCGCTGCGCAGACCGGCCCCAGGTCGCAGGTCGTTCTGGCAAGAGGGATGCCAGAACCCAGCCGTGTGCGCATGAATTCCAGCAAGTCGCTGATCAGCAAACCCATCGCGGTCGAGCTGCGCTGGATCCGCATCGCCGCTTCATAACGTGCTCTCTCCGACAGCTCAGGCTTGAGCAGCAGCCGACCCGTCATGCTGATGGCTTGCAGAGGGCCGCGCAGGTCATGTCCGAGTACGGCGAGGAACATGTCGCGCGACGCGGTCACGGCCGAGGAGTAGCTGTCGACGGACTCCGCAAGTGCTTGATCGATCGCCTCGTTGAAGCGCGTGATCTGTTCGATCTCTGAGGCTCCTGCCAGGATTTCGGGTGCCACGCCGGCTGATTTCCGGCGACTCCACAGTGCCAGAACGCTGGCGCGCAGGGCACGAAACTCGGCGACAAGCTGCACGAGGTTGAAGCCCGAAAGATGCCGTAATGCGCCGTGCGCGGTAGCGGCCGTGTCTGCCTCTGCCTCTTGCGGGGCATTGCCTTGCGACTTGGCGGCTCGCTGACTGTCCGTCTCGCGCGTTTGCATGTCGGCGACCGCGGCCATGAGGATTTCCCGGCAGTGATCGCGCAGCGCGAGGCTCGACATGGTTCCGGCCACGGGCAAAAGCGACTTGGCGAAAACTTCCCATTCGTCGACGATCGCATCGAGGTTGTTGCTGATGAATGCACTCAGGTTCATGGTCGGTCGATGGATCAGGGTTCAGCAGCGTCGGGATGACAAGAAGGAGTCGAGGACAGGCGTTTCCTGGGCAATACGTTAGGGCAACGCTGAACAAGTCCCTCGCGGCGCCCGCATCCCCGCATTGGGCGGTCTGCGGCGTTGCAAATCCTCGCCATAGCCCAGGCTATGTCTGCTGCCCATTGTGACCGGCGCGCGACGGCACCTCGGGTTTTTGGCTCGTTGTGGCGAGTGGGCATGCTGGTGAGCCCATCGACCGGGACGACCCGGCATTCAGTCTACAGCGCCGCACCTGTGGCTACGAGGCGAGTTTGCATCGTGATCTCCAGGCGTAATGAGGAGCACAGCCGGAATCCACCATCGCCAGTGGCCTCGCCCGACACCTGAGCGGAGAAACGACCGTTGGCTGGGTGGTGATCGCGCCGCCACCCCTGACGAAGCTCAGCGTCCGGGAAGACTCAGAACTGCTTTGATCTCGTCAATGAGCGTCTCCAGTTGTTCGAGTTCGAACGGCTTGGGCAGCGCGCGTACGTTCGCACCGAGAGTGGTGACGTGCTTGCCGAAATCGTAGCCCGAGCACAGCGCCACCCACTGCGCCGGGTTCTTTGCCACGAGGATGCGCGCCAGGTCCGTCCCCGACATCCCGGGAAGGCTGATGTCGGTCACAAGCAGATCGGGGGCGCCCGCCTGAGAGGCCACCAGCGCCGCTTCGCCGGTGGCAAAGGCGGCGACTGTGCGACCCGGGCCTGCAAGCATCTCACTCAACGAGTCGCGCAAATCCCGGTTGTCTTCGACATACATGATGCTCAAGGTCTTCATGCGCAACTCAGCGGTATCCGAGCCTTGATGGTGAGGGTGAGTCGATCACCAGGGAACTGAACAATCGAGCGGAAAGTCCACGCCGACGTGAACGGCATATTAGGGTCGAGTTTACAGAAGCGGCCGGCAGGTCTGTTCGATGAACCGCTCGCTACTGAGCAGAAAGGTCTGCGGTGCTGCTCATGACTGCGCTCGCTGTCGCGCTGTCCGTTGCTTCCGCAGAACCAGACCCACCCCAGACCCACCATCGGGCACCGAACCCACGCCGATCAGCGATGACTCGGTCCCCGCGACGGCCTTTGCACTGGAGCGCGACCTTTTCCTGCGCAGGATGCTGCGCGAACTGGCATGCACTTTGCGGCACGTGGTCGGCCTGGACGAAGCGGCCGGTTTCATCCAGTGTGGTCGGCCAGCGTATCGGCGACCAGATCGGCGCAGGCTACCGGCGCGAGCTGGCCGTTAGCCATTTTTGCTGCTCGACCTGCAGGGGCGGTTGCTGCACCTCAAGCGCAGCGCCGCTCAGTGGTTGGGCGTGTCGGCCCAGGAAATGGTCGGCCAAGCCTTTCAGCCCCTTTGCGGCGACTCCCCCGACGTCTTGGCCGCCGTGCTGCGCCAGGGCGCGCGCAGCACACACTTCAGCCCGGCCCGGCTGATGCTGAAGCGCGGACACTTTGAGCCTTGCCGCTGCGAGCTGGCCGGGGTCGCCGCCGAGGGCAAACATCCGGCCGGCTTGCTGGTACGGCTGCAACCGCAGTCGGTTGCAGTCACCAGCTTCCGGGCGCTGAACGAGCGTATCGACGCCTTGTCGCGCGAAGTTGCGGGGCCAAGCGGCCGAATCCGAACTCCGCGAGCAAAGCGATTGGCTGCGTGTCGTGTTGCGCGGTATCGGCGACGCCGTCATCGCCACCGATACGCAGGCCCGCGTCGTGTTCATCAACGCGGTGGCCGAGCAACTGTGAGGCTGGCCCGGTGCCGAGGCGCGGGGCCAGCCGGTCGTCGGCGCAGTTGCATGTGCTGCTGGGCGACGAACCCTTGCAGGTGCTGGCCGACGCCACCCAGGTCGAGCAGGTGCTGATGAACCTGTGCACCAACGCCTGGCAGGCGTTGCGGGGCAGCAGCGGCCGCATCGGCGTGACGCTGGACATCTACGAAAGCGAGGCGCCGGACGGACTCGCGGCGGGCTTCGGCGTCCGGCAGCCGGGCCGGTACGCCCGCGTCACTTTCAGCGACAACGGCAGCGGTGTGGACGCCGAGACATTGCAGCGGGTCTTCGAGCCCTTCTTCACGACCAAATCGAAGGGTGAAGGCACCGGCCTGGGTCCGGCCGTGGCGCACGGCATCATCGCCGAACACTGCGGCGCGCTGACCGTACACAGCACACCAGGCAAGGGAACGCGCTTCGAACTGCTGCTGCCGCTGGTCGACGGCAGCTGCCGGAAGACGCAACCCTGTCCGCCAAGGCCCTGCTGCATCTGGGCAGCCGGCCTGCAGTGGATCAGGCGCTGTCACGCCTGGCGCGCAGCAGCGACCTGCTGCGCGCCGAACGGGGCGTATACGTCCCAGGGGTGAGGGGCAAGTTGGGAGCACGTGCACCAGAGGTCGCCAAGGTGCTCCAGGAATGGGCCAGCCAGCACGGCGAAACCGCGTCGTCGGCAGCGGCGCTGCTGCAGCCAATGCGCTGGGTCCGACGACCCAGGTGCCGGTGCGCCAGGTCAACTTCAGCCTGTTTGAAGGCCGGCGCGGAGGCCAGGGACGGCCACCAGGCGATTCGCGAGAAATTCGTCATGGGTGATCGCAGCGTCCGTGGCCGCCCGCTCAAGTCGCACCCGGGCCAGCCGATATCGGGAGGGCTGAGGCGCGCCGCGGGCAGCGGCCAGCCACGAGAGAAACAAGGGATGAAGCAGTACTTCGTAAGGCTGGTTTACGTCAGCAATGCCGAAACAGAAATCGACAGTGGCGCGCTGCGTGGCATCCTCGCGGGCGCCAGCGAGAACAACGCCAAGCTGGGCATCACCGGCATGCTGTGTGCCGGACGGATGCAGTTCCTGCAGGCCCTCGAGGGGCCCGAGCGTTCCTTGCTGGCCCTGTACGCGCGCATCGCAGCCGACACGCGCCACCGCGACGTGTCGCTGCTGAGCATCGAGCTCGCCGCCGAGCGCATGTTCCCGCGCTGGTCACTGGGCCACGTCAGCGGCCCGGCCAGCGTACATGCCGCCTTGCTCGATCGCCGGCTGCTTCAGACCAGCAACGACCGCTTGAACGACTTGCTGCGCGAGTGCGTTGGCGAACTCAAGGGCGCCGCACTGTAATCCCGTACAGGCGCGCGTTGCCCTGAACGTGCCGGGCTCCCCGCCAATCGCCCCTCTCAAGTCGTATCCGGGCTTGCCGATATTCCGGACGGTAGACAGCGCGCTGCGGACCGGCATTTGCGCTAATTGGAAAAGGATCTCGCATGAATACCCATATCGCACTGACATTTACGCAGCCCGAGCTTCTCGACCACCTGCTGGCCCTGGACGCGTCCGAACTGGACACGCTCGAATTCGGAATCATCGGCATCGGCGCCGACACCGTGGTGCGCGACTACAACGCCCTCGAATCGAAGCTGGCCGGCCTGTCGAAGGAACGCGTCATCGGCCACCCGCTGTTCACCGTGGTTGCGCCCTGCATGAACAACTTCATGGTCGCGCAGCGCTTCGAAGATGCCGCTGCGGCCAGGCAGGCGCTGGACCTGACCCTGGACTACGTGCTCACGCTGCGCATGCGCCCGGTGAAGGTGCAGTTGCGCTTGTTGGCCGGCCCGCAGGCCGAGCGCCGCTTCGTGCTCGTCAACCGGAAACCCTGATGTGCGTTGACGGCGATGGCGCAGGCGACGGCGACCTGGCGCAAGAACACGAGGCGCTGCTCCAGTTCGTCTACATGGCCCCGGCCGGGTTGATACAGGCGCGCAGCGACGGCGAGATCGCGATGATCAACCCGGTCGCCGCGCAGTTGATGATGCCGCTGTCGCGCGACGGCGACCTGTCGAACCTGTTCACGGCGCTCGAAGACATCGCACCCGACCTGCGCTCACGTCTGGCCGCTTTCGCCGCGCCGCAAGGCATGGTCTGCGACGGTGTGCACTTGCTGACACCCGGCGCTGCCAAAGGCGAGCGGCGCATGTTTTCGTTCAGCCTCATCAAGCTGGACGACAGCCGCATCATGGCGATGCTGCAGGACATCACCTGGCAAGCCCAGCGCGAGCGGCTTCTGCACCACCAGGAGGCTTGGCTGAATGCCATCCTCACCGGGGTTGCCGACTACGCACTGATCAGTCTCGACGCCCGAGGCTGCGTGACCGAGTGGAACGAGAGCATCGGCCGCGTCACCGGCCATGGCACAGAGGTCGTCGGCCGCTCGATGGCGCTGTTCTACCCCGAGGACGCGATCACGCCCGAACGCGTGCTCGACCGCCTGCACGAGGCCGAGCAAAGTGGATGGAGCCTGGACGACGGCTGGCGCCAGCGCGCCGACGGCCAACGGTTCTGGGGCAGCGCGATGATCGCTCCGCAACGCGCGCTGGCGGGTGACAACCCGCTCGCTGCGGCGCTGGCCGCCGATGACGATGCAGACGAGACCGGCTATTGCCTGATCGTGCGCGACATGTCCGGTCACCACCGTGCCGCCGAGGAAGCGCGACATGCTGCGGTCTGCGACCACCTGACCGGCATCGGCAACCGCCGCGCCTTCTTCGACGCGGCCGAGACCGAGTTGCGACGCTGGCGGCGCCTGCCACGCCCACTCGCGCTGCTGCTGATCGACGCCGACCTTTTCAAGGGCATCAATGACACGCATGGCCACCCCGTCGGCGATGCCGTGCTGCGCCATATCGCCCGCCAGATGGGCGCCACCTTCCGCCAGATCGACGTGGTGGCCCGCATCGGCGGCGAGGAGTTCGCGGTGCTGCTGCCCTCGGCCGATCTGGCGAACGCGCAGCGCGTCGCCGAACGCCTGCGCGCCGCGCTCGAAGCGCAACCGGCACCGACCAACGCCGGCCCGGTGCGCTGCACGGTGAGCATCGGCATCGCGACGATGGATGAAGCCACCGACAGCGTCGACGCCCTGCTCGAGCGCGCCGACAAGGCCCTGTACGTGGCCAAGCGCAGCGGCCGCAACCGGGTTTGCGGGCCGGCGGCGCTGCTCATCGAGCCCGGTTGAGCGACATGTCAGGCACCGTTTCCGCAGCGGCCTACGAGTCGCTGATGCAGTTCCTCTACCGCGCGCCGATCGGCCTGGTGCAGACAACGCACGGCGGCGAGGTCGAGATGATCAATCCGACCTCGGCGCAGCTGCTGATGCCGCTGTCGAGCGACGGCTCGCTGGACAATCTGTTCGATCTACTCGACGGCGTGGCGCCGCAACTGCGTGGGCAGGCGCTGGCGGCGCAGCGTGAAGGCGACGTGATTTGCGACACCTTGCACCTCACGCTGCCAGCCGCCGATGGCGAGCCCGCCCAGACGCTGTCGATCAGCGTCGTCAGGCTCGACGGGGGGCGCCTGATGGCAGTGCTCGACGACATCAGCCTGCAGTTGCTGCAGGAACAGAACGTGCTCGACCGGCGCCTGCGCGATGCCGCGCTGACCGACGCGCTGACCCAGATGCCCAATCGCGCGGCGCTGAGCGCGCCGATCGCCCATGCGCTGCTGCAGCGTGCGCGCGAAGCCGGGCCGCAGTTTGCGGTGTTGTTCCTCAACTGCGACCGCTTCAAGCTGGTCAACGACCTGTTCGGTACCGCCGTCGGCGACGGCCTGCTCGGCGTGCTGGCGGCGCGACTGCGCGGCGTGCTGCGCGCTGGCGAGTCGATGGCAGCACGGGTCGGAGGCGACGAGTTCGTGGTGCTGCTGGGGTCACTGGCCAGCAGCGACGAAGCGCTGGTGATCAGCCAGCGCGTGATTGAGGTGCTCGGCAGTCCCTGCCACGTGGCCGGGCATGCGCTGACCTGCAGCGTGAGCGGCGGCCTGCTGCTCGGCGCGGTCGCCGAGGGCGATGCCGACGCCGTGCTGCGCGACGCCAGCATCGCGATGGTCGAGGCCAAGCGCCAAGGGGGCGGCCGCTTCGTCGCCTTCGAGCCGCTGATGCGCGAACGCGCGATGCAGCGCGCCCGCACCGAGGCCGAACTGCGCCTGGCGCTGGCCGAAGGGCAGCTGTTCGTGGTCTACCAGCCGATCGTCGCGCTGCAGGTGCCGCAGGCCGACCTCGGCCGTGCCGGCTGTGTCGGAGTCGAGGCGCTGGTGCGCTGGCGGCACGCGCGACGCGGCATCGTGCCGCCGCTCGAGTTCATCGGCGTTGCCGAGGAATGCGGCCTGATCGGCGCGCTCGGCGATTTCGTGCTTGCCAGCGCGGTGCGCCAGCAGCGGCGCTGGCGCGACGAACTCGGCCCGTTGGCGCCCGGCTGGACGGCGGTGAACCTGTCGCGCGCCCAGCTCCAGCAGCCCGATTTCGTGGCCTCGGTGCAGGCGCTGCTGGCCGACAGCGGGCTGCCGCCGCAGTGCCTGCAATTCGAAGTCACCGAAAGCATGGCTGCCCAGGACGCCGCGGTGCAGGCGGTGCTGCGGCAGTTGAAGGCGCTCGGCGTGACGCTGGCGCTCGACGACTTCGGCACGGGCTACTCGTCGCTGGCCAGCCTGCACCAGTTCCCGGTCGACGTGGTGAAGATCGACCGTTCGTTCACATCGCAGGTCGACACCAGCCTGCACCATCGCGTGCTGGTGCAGGCGACCGTGATGGTCGCCAGCAGCCTGGGCATGAGTACGGTCGTCGAAGGCGTAGAGACCGAGGCCCAGGCCGCGCTGGTGCAGCAACTGGGTTGCGACAAGGGCCAGGGTTACCTGTTCAGCCGGCCGCTGGAGGCGCATGCCCTGAGCGCATGGCTGCAGCCGGTGGCCGTGCCGATCTAAGCATTCATGCCCTGAGCCGCGCCATACAGGGTGGCGTCGTGACAGACGTTGACCGCGTTGTCGGATCTGTACCAGTCCACTCGAGCTGCAAGCTTCACCGGCACGCGGACTGCATCAGCAGCTCAGAAACTCAGAAACTCAGCTGCGCTGAAGCCCTCCAGCCGCGAAAATTCAGCACCTTTGATACCGGAGCAAAGCTTCCTGCAAACGCAGCCTTACAGTATCGCGCAGCGACTGCGGCGCCAATACCTCCACCTCGCCGCCATGGCGCAAGATGTCCATCGCCAGCTCTGAAGCATCGACAAAGGGCAGTCGCAGCTCGTAGTGCCCTGCCTCGGTCCAGCGGCCGACTTGTTCAGGGTGCCATTCTTCTCGGCTCACCCATTGCGCTGCGCGCGGCTCAAAGCTCAAGGTCGCCCATTGGCGATGGGCGCCGGCGTAGATGCCGTAGCCGGCATCCATCTCGGCGCTCAGCGCCTCCAGGCTCAGCTCTTGGGCCGGGGCCCGCAGCAGCTCTGCATGCTCAAAGGCGTCCAGCGCAAAGCGCCGCAGGCCCGCAGTGCGGTGGCACCAGCCGTCCAGGTACCAGGTGCTTTTGTGATGCACCAGACGCTGCGGCGAGACTTCGCGGTCAGAGGCTTCGGCGCGGCTGCGGCTCAGGTAGCGCAGTTGCAGGCGGCGCCGCCGCAGCAGCGCTTCGATCACCAGCTCAAAGTAGCGGCTGGGCACGGGCCTGCGCGCAGCGTGGATGATGCGCACCCGCTGCATCAGCGCATGCGCGTCAACTTCGTCGGGGCCCAGCATCTGGTGGATGCGGTCCAGCAAGGGCTGCAGGTGGCGGCTGATGACGCCTTCGCTGTCCAGTTCGCTGAGCAGTTGGTGCGCCATCAGCAGGCTGTACAGCTCGCGCTCGTTGAACCACAGGCCCGGCAGCTCGTGCTTTTCGCTGCTGTATTCCTGCCCGAACTTGTAGCCCCTGAGCGCTGCGTCGTAGACGATCGGCGCGCCCAGCCGGTCGCGCAGGTACTCCAGATCACGCTTCAAGGTTGCAGCCGACACTTCCAGCTCTTGCAGCAGCGCGGCGAAGCTGATGTGCCCGCGGTTGCGGATCAGCAGTTCGATCTTGTAGACGCGGGCGGTTTTGTCCATGCAGCTTTGTCCATGCAGCGGCGGGTGTTCGCAGCAGACAGGACTGTAGAGGCAGCATGGGGTTTGGGTGACGCAGCCACAATGGCTTTGCCACGAAGACTGGACCCGACCCCGCAGCCACCCATGCCCAAGATCCTGCACACCGCCGATTGGCAGATCGGCCGCCAGTACACGCGTTTCGAGCCGCACGATGCAGCGCATCTGGCGGAGGCCCGCTTCCAGGTGGTCGAGAAACTCGCCGCGCTGGCCAAGGCCGAGGCGGTGGACGCCGTGGTGGTGGCCGGGGATGTGTTTGATGCGCAGACGGTGTCTGAGCGCAGCATCCGCCGGCTGTTCAACGCATTGCAAGGCTTTGCGGGGCCGTGGGTGATGATCCCGGGCAACCACGACGCTGCGCTGGCCGACAGCGTGTGGACGCTGGCGGCGCGGCTGGGGCTGTGGTCCGCCAGCCCAGGCGGGCCGGTGCACCTGATGCTGCAACCCGGGGTGGTTGAACTGCCGGCTGCGCGCATCGCCCTGCTTTGCGCGCCGTTGACCCAGCGCCATACCTACATCGATCTGACCGAGTGGTTTGATGAAGCAGTGACGCCCGCAGGCTGGTTGCGCATCGGTGTGGCGCATGGGGCCGTGCAGGGCGTGCTGGCAGCAGACATCGATTCGGCCAACCCGATTGCCACCGACCGCGCCGCCACCGCCAGGCTGGACTACCTGGCCTTGGGCGACTGGCACGGCAGCAAGCGCATCGACGCGCGCACCTGGTACAGCGGCACGCCAGAGCCCGACCGCTTCAAGTCCAACGAGGCCGGCCAAGCCTTGTTGGTGCAGTTCAACCAGCCAGGCGAAGAGCCGGTGGTACAAAGCCGTCCAACAGCTCAGTACCAATGGCGGCAGCAAAGCTTGAGCCTGACTGTGCCCAGCGATGTGGATGCACTGCTGATGCAACTGCAGGCCTGCCGGCCGCACGACGTGCTGGACCTGAGTTTGAGCGGCAGCCTGGCCCTGGCTGACCACCAACGTGTGCAGCAAGCGCTGCAGGCAGCGCAAGCCAAGGTACGCTGCTTGCGCAGCGATCTCAGCGGCCTGCAGATGGCGCCCACGCCCGAAGACATTGCAGCGCTGCAGGCCGACGGCTATCTGGGTGAAGTGATCGCCGATCTGGTGAGCGCCTCCCAAGCCAATGTCTCCCAGGTCAGCACAACAGAACAAGCCCAGCGAGCGCAGGATGCCTTGGCCATCCTCAGTACGCTGCTGGCGCAGCGTGCAAGCCAGCACGCAACCGGTCAGACCCCCGCATGAAGATCAGCCGCTTGCGCGTGGCCGAGCTGCGGCAGTTTCTTGAGCCTTTTGAGCTGACGCAGATTCAGCCGGGCTTGAACATTTTCTGTGGTGCCAACGAAGCCGGCAAAAGCACGCTGGTGCGCGCCATTCGCGCGGCTTTCTTCGAGCGCTACCGCTCGACCAGTGTCGAAGACCTGCGCCCTGCCGGCCATTCGGCGGCAGCGCCCACTGTGGAAGTGGACTTCGAGATCGCCGGCAAGCCCTGCAGATTGTTGAAGACCTTCTTGCACAAGAAGCGCTGCGAGCTGCAACTGGGCACGCAAAAGCTGGAGAGCATCGAAGCTGAAGACGCCTTGGCCGAGCTGCTGGGCTTTCAGTTTGCCGCGCGTGGCGCAAGCCGCGAAGAGAACTGGGGCATCCCTGGCCTGCTGTGGGTCGAGCAAGGCTCGGCCCAACAACTGCAAGGCGCAGTCAGCCACGCATCGGAGCACTTGCGCAAGGCCCTGGATGCATCGCTGGGCGAAGTCGCAGCCAGTGGCGGCGACGAGGTGGTCGACCAGGTGATGAAGCTGCGTGATGAGCTGCTGACACCCACCACCGGCAAAGCCCGAGGGGCCTACCAAAAGGCCATTGAAGAAGCACAAACGCTGCAGCAGCGCGAGCGGGAGCTGCAGCAGGCCGTGGCGCAGTACCGCAATCAGGTGGACCAACTCAAAGTGTGGCGTGAAGCACATGCCGCTGATGCGCAGCAGCAGCCCTGGGTGGCGTGGCGCGCGCAGCAGGCGCAGGCGCAACATGCGCTGCAAATGGCGCAAGCGCTGCTGGGCCAGCGCGACCGGCTGCATGAAGCGCTGCGCCGCGAAAGCGGTCTGCAAGCGCTGCTGACCCAGGGCCTGCAAGCGGCCGAGGCCGAAGAGAAGAAGCTGCACCAGCGGCAAGCCGATCTGCAGGCGGCCAAGATCCGACTCGAACAATGCACGCAAGCCCAGACCCAGCGCGAAGCGGCTGAAGCCCAGGCTGACAGCCAGCTGAAAACTGCGCAAGCTGCGCTGTACCTGGCCCAGCAGGAAGACACGCGCCAAGCCCTGCGCCAGCAGCTGGACCAGGCGCAGAGCCGCGCCAAGGAACTGGCTGCAACACTGCATCAGGCGCGCGCGCAACACGAGCAAGCCCAACGCCTGCTGCAAGAAGCTGCGGCCCTGCACGTCGATCCCAAGGCGCTGGCTTTGCTGCGCCAGCAACACAGCCAGTTGCACACCCTGCAGGTCGAGCAGTCGACGATCGCCACGCGTTTGCGTTTTGAGCTGGAGCCAGGGGCCCAACTGCAGCTGGATGGGCAAGCCATCCACGACCAGGGCGAGCGGCTGCTGGTGGCAGCTGCCACCTTGCACATCCCCGGCGCCGGCAAGATCATCATCCGCCCCGGGGGCAAGGATCTGGCCAGTTTGGGCCGGGCCCAGGCGCAATTGCAACAAGCGCACCACAGCCTGCTGCAGCGTCTGGATCTGGCGGACCTGGCAGCAGCAGAAGCGCGCCATCAAAGCCACAGCCAACGCGTGGGCGATGCGGAGTCGGCCAAGAAGGCCTGCCAGTTGCTGGCGCCCGAGGGCCTGGACGTCTTGCAACAGGCACTCAGCAGCGCCCAGTCCAGACAACACGAAGCTGAGTCGGTGTTGGCCAAGCTGCCGCCCGCCGGCGCGGCAGTTTCAGAGCCGTCCAACGCCCCACCGGCATTGACTCTGCACAGCGCCCAACGGCAGCTGGACAGCGCCCTGCAAGCGCAGCAAGCAGCATCGGCGCAACTGCACAGCGCGCGACAGGCACTGGCCGCTGCGGGCAGCGCGCACCAAGCGGCCAGCCGCGAGCTGCAGGCGCTCAAAACCAGCATCGAAGAGCCGACCCGGCAAACTGCCTTGCAGCAGCGCCAGGCTGAGCTGGTGCAGACCACTGCCCGTGTCGCCACCTTGAAGCAGGAAGCTCAGGGCATCGACAAGCAGATTGCCGAGCAGCGCCTGGACATCCTGGAGCAAGACGCCTTGCGCCTGCGGCGCAGTGCAGAGCAAGCCGAGCAACAGCACCAGGCGCTGGCCTTGCAGCTCGTGCAGTTGCAAAGCACTCTGGCTGCCGCCGGCGCGCGTGGCCTGGAAGAAGACCTGGCCCGCACCCAAGGCGCCAGCGGCCAGGCCCAACGACGCTTGGAAGAACTGCGGCGCCGCGCCGAGGCGCTCGATTTGTTGGCGCAGTTGCTGAGCCAGAAACGCCAGGCGTTGATCCACCGCCTGCAGGCCCCGCTGCAAAAGCATCTGGACCACTACTTGCCTTTGCTCTTTCCTGCCGGTCGCCTGTCAGTGGACGAGAAGCTGCAACCGCTGTCGCTCAGCCGCCCGGGCCAGCATGGCCATGCTGAAGCCAGCGATTTCGAGGCCCTGAGCTTCGGCGCCCGCGAGCAGATGGGGGTGATCAGCCGCCTGGCCTACGCAGACCTGCTGCAGGCCGCAGGGCGGCCGACTTTGATCATCCTGGACGATGCGCTGGTGCACAGCGACAGTCAGCGCCTGGCGCAGATGAAGCGTGTGCTGTTCGACGCCGCCCAGCGCCATCAGGTGCTGCTGTTCAGCTGCCACCCCGAGGTCTGGCGCGACATGGGCGTGCCGCTGCAAGACCTGCAGGCCCTGCGCACACTGCAGGCGGCCGGCAAGACCTGAGCCCGCAAACCACAAACCACAACCCACGACCGCAGGCCCAGGCTCAAGCTCAGGTCCAGGCCGCAGGCACGTGCAGCAGCAACCCTTGCAGATGCGGGCCTGCGACGATCTGGCAGCTCAAGCGGCTGTGCAACTGGCGTGGCACTTCGGTGGTGTCGAGCAAGGCGCTTTCATCAGCATCGGGTAAGCCCACGCGCTCAGCCCAATCGGCGTCCACCACCACATGGCAAGTGGCACAGCTCAAGCAGCCGCCGCAGTCGCCATCGATGCCCGGCAGTTCTTCAAAGGTGGCGGCCAGCATCAGGTTGGTGCCGTCGGCCACGTCGATGCTTCGTTGGCGGCCATCGGCCAGGATCCAGGTCACCACAGGCATGGTCTTGCAAGGCTTGGGGAAGCCTGGAAAAGTCTGAAGCAGCAACTGTAGCCTCCAGTGCCTGCGTTTGCG
>Ga0105046_10011663_pt1 | contig 13653 bp, 10 predicted proteins | sample MAT03_FD_78385 | JGI IMG/M metagenome (GOLD analysis project Ga0105046, IMG submission 78385) | Freshwater microbial communities from Lake Fryxell liftoff mats and glacier meltwater in Antarctica - MAT-03 (megahit assembly) | ecosystem: Environmental > Aquatic > Freshwater > Ice > Liftoff... | reverse complement strand
GTCGTCGACCGCGACCGGCGCGATGACCGGGATGAAGCCGGCGCCGAGGAGGCGCTCGATGATCTCCGTCTTGACGTGGTGCATCGCGCCGACGCGACCGGGGTCGACCCACGCGCCCTTCTTGGTGCGCATCGACTCGACGCGGATGGCGCGCAAAAAGCCATCGTCCTTGCCGGAGAGGCCGACTGCGCGGCCGCCGTGGTTGCAAACCAGGGTGACGATCTCCTGGTTCACCTTGCCGCCGAGGACCATCTCGACGACGTCCATCGTGCGTTGATCGGTCACGCGCAGGCCGTCGATGCGCTCGGAGACGACACCCATCGAGGCGAGCGTCTCATCGATCTGCGGTCCACCGCCGTGGACGACGACCGGGTGGATACCGACGAATTTCAGCAGCGCGATGTCGCGCGCGAAGCCATCGCGCAGGTGCGGCTCGACCATCGCGTGGCCGCCGTACTTGATGACGAACACCTTGCCGTGGAAGCGTCGGATGTAGGGGAGGGCTTCGTGAAGGACGCCCGCCTTTTCGATGAGCTCGCGCACCTCGGTCACTTCTTGGCGGGCCCCGGTGCAGGCGCGGGTGCGGGCGCGGCAGGCTTCGCCGAGCCGGAAGGCCCTGGTGGCGCAGGGGTCGCTGGTGCAGGTGCGGGCGTGGCAGGCTTGGGGGCCGCGCCACCGCCACCGCCGCCCTTCTCCACGCCCTTGCCGGGGGGGAGCAGCTCCCAGCGCAGCGAGTCACCGAGGAGCGTGGAGACACGCTTGGGGCGGCCACCGTCGAGGCGCATGACGTACAGGCCCGGACCCTCACCGCCCTTGCGCGTCGAGAAAAACGCGACGAGCCGGCCGTCCGGGCTGCACGCCGGGTAGCCGTTGGAGCCCTGGTTCTGCGTCAGGCGATACGTGCCGCCCCCCGTCTCACCGGTCGCCACAAGATCGGTGTTCTTGCCGACGCCGACCGCGTAGATGATGCGTATGCCGTCGGGGTTTTTGCAGAAAGTCGGCGCGGACGCGAAGAGACCGTCGGGCGAGACGGGCTTGCCGTCGACCCAGATGCGCTGACCGAACTTCCCTTCGCCGGCGAATGCTAGCTTTCCAGTGGGGGAGTAAGCCGGGCGCAACGCCATGCCCACCGAGGAAGCCGGCTTCAACGCATCGAGGCTCGGACCTTCAAATAGATTGATGGTCTTGCCCTGGCCGATCGCGGCAGCGACCTTGGTCTTGTCGGCGGAAAAGGCCAGACCGTAGACGCTGCCGTCGATGTTGGTCTTGACGGGGGTCGGGCTGGTCGCGCGATAGATCCGATAGACGTCCTTGTTGACGCTGCCCGTCCAGAAAGGCTCTTGCCCAGGGCCGAAGGCGGGCGCCAGGGCGATCTGCGTCGTCGGCGAGATGGGCTTGGCATCGTGCCCGTCGGCATCGATGACAAAGGCGCGGCGCAAGGTGCCGCTGCCCGACGCGAACACCATGCGGCTGGCGAATCCGCCATTTTGACCGGTGAGCGCGCCGATGATCAGATCGGCGATGCGGTGCGATTCGAGCCGCACGTCGTCGAGCGGGACCTCGAACTTCTTGTCGAACACCGGCTGCTCGCCCATGTTGACGAAGTAGGCCTGGCCCCGCAGCTCGGCCTTGGTATCGGAGATCTTGCGCCCGCTGACCTTCACGACGGCCTCGGCACCCTTGGCCGCCCAGGCCTTCACGTCGACCGGCGTGCCGTCGAGATAGAGACCTTCGGGCGCCGCGCTGTCGGCGAGGACCTCGAACTCGCCCGATAGATCGAGATCGCGCCGCACGACGCCGCGCAGGGTCACGTCCTCCATTGCGGCGGCGAGCGACGGGAGCACCGCGATCTTGGGCAGCGGGCGGGTCGCGCCAGCGGGGACCGAGAGGCCGTCGAGGATGCTCTGGCCATCCGGCGTGCCGGCCGCAGCGGGCGCGCTTGCCGGCGCAGGAGCGGGGCCCTGGGCGGACGCGTCGCGCGATGGACCCATCGAGACGGCCAGCGCAGCGACCGACGAAAGGGCGATCGCCGCCATGCGCGAGAGGCGAGCCTGCGGGGACCGTCGGAGCGGGAGAGGAAGAGTCATGGTCGCTTTCGGGTCCGGCGCGTGCGTCGCGAGACGCAATGCGCCGTGACGTCAGTCACATCGGCCTTTACCGCAATAGAACGTCACGCTGAACGCGCTGCCCACGCCGAGATCGGGGTAGTTCTCGGGCGGAGGCGGAATGGAGCTGCCCACCGTCGATTGAAGCGCGGCGTTCGCCGCGGCGTCGAATGCGGGGTTGCCGCTCGGGCTCACGCTGAAGCCGGTCACGTGGGTCCCGGACAGCTGCACCGTCGCGCCGACGCGAATGGTGGTCAGCTGCTCCTCCGGAAGGCCGGACCCTCCGACCCGGAAGCGGGATGAAAAGAAGCTCGCCACACGCGCGCGGTACTGATCGACGGCGCGCGCCTTGAGCGGGTCGGTCTCGGTGCCCTTCTCGTCGCCTGCGGCGTGGCCTTCTTCGGCGAATGCCTGCTCGCCGGCGTCGGGATTGTCCTTGATCTCGGTCTCCTGGTCCTTGACGACCTCGGCGTCCGCCTCGGGCGGCTTGGTGCCCGCGTCGGCGATCTTGATGTCCTTGTCGGGGACCGCCTCTTCGGTCTTTTCGGCCTTGGTCGAGACGAAGGCCTTCTCGGTCTCCATCTTTTGCGGCGTCTTCTTGACCCAGGCGTCGGGCAGCTTCGCCTTTTTGCCACCGAGCTTCAGGAGCGGGGCGTCAGGGTCGAGCATCGGAACGACGCGGATCGCCTTTTCGACGCCCTTGTCGCCTTCCGCGGTGGAGGCGAAGGTCATCTTGGTGAGCTCGAAGGCGAGGTAGGTCCCCGCCATCACGATGATCATCGCGAGCCAACCGCTCGCGATCTCGAGCGGTTGGAAGTCCCAGGGGACGGGCGGCATGGGGCCGGGTGCCGGCATTCGTCCCGCCGGATGACCCGGGTCGGCGGCGGCGGGCAGCGTGCTCATTTCGAGCCCTCGACCTTCGCGGGTGCTCCTTCTCCTTCGGCTTCCGGCTGCACCAGCAGGTTCAAGCCTTCCACCCCGGCGGAGCGTGCGGCAGCGACGACCCGTGCGACCGGCCCGTAGCGCGCCTCCTTGTCGGCGCGGATGTAGAGCTCCTTTTCCTTCTGAATGCGCGGATTGGACAGGAGAACGGCTTCCACATTCTTGGTGACGTCCTCCTCACCGAAGAGGATCTTTTCGTCCCTGGTGATCGTCACGACGAGCTTGGAGTCTTTGACGCTCGTCTCCTGCGCATCCACGTTGGGCAGCTCGACTCGCAAGGTCGTTGCGAGGAGTGGCGCCGTGATCATGAAGACCACGAGCAGGACGAGCATGACGTCGACCAGCGGCGTCACGTTGATGTCCGTGAAGCCGCCCCCGCGCCCTTTTTTGCCGACGCTACCAGCCATGAGCGTTCCCCGAGCGCCGGGGGGCGCTCAGGCGACTCCGCCCGTCCGCGCCGATTCGGCGTCGGAGTCTGCGACGATGTGGACCCAACCCTCGCTCGCCGCTTCCAGCTCGCTCACCAGGTCGTCGATGCGACGGCTGAGGAAGTTGTAGAAGATCAGCGCCGGGATCGCGGCGAACAGACCGACGGCGGTCGCGATCAGCGCCTCGCCGATGGCGGGTGCAACGACGGGCAAGCTCGCCGATTTCTCGCGACCGATCCGCAGGAACGCGTCGAGGATGCCGTAGACCGTGCCGAAGAGGCCGATGAACGGGGCCGACGACGCGATGGAGCCGAGCGCGGTCATGAGCGAGCCGGCGCGCTGCGACTCGGCGACGATCGCCCGTTTGGCCACCGACTCCAGCACCTTGGCGCTGCCGCCGCGTCGCGAAAGGGCCATCACCACGCGCGAGCCGGGGACGTCACCGTGGCGCTGCGCCACCGCGAACAGCTGACCGGCGTCGACGCTGTTGAAGGCGTCCTTTTCGAAGCGATGCAGGCTCGATCGCATGCGGCCGAGCTGGAGCATCTTCATCACCGCGATGATCCAGACTCCTGCAGCCATTGCCATCAGGCCCCAGAACACGATGAAGACAGGTCCCGACGCGTGGAGGACGAGCGCCACGACATCGAGGTCGACAACCGGCGCCGGCGCGTTGGTCTTCACCGCGACCTCGGCAACTTGAAAGGCGAGAGCCAGCATCGAGCTCAATCCGCGAGAAGGACCTCGACCTTGCGGTCGCGGGCCCAGCCTTCTTCGTCGGTGCCGGTCGCCTCGAACTCACCCTTGGAGCTCGTGGCCATCTTTGCCGATTCGACGCCCTTTCGCGCAAGCAGCTCGCCGATGGACCCTGCGCGCTTCTGCCCCAGCGCAAGGTTGTACTCGGTCTCGCCACGGGGGTCGGCGTAGCCGATGAGCTTCATGCCCTTGCCCTTGAGGGGTCCGGAGACGAAGCACCGGGCGAGCGCGTCGAGAGCGGTCGCGGCATCCGGCTGGACGTCAGCAGAGTCGAAGGCGAAGCGGGCCGTGGGCAGATCGCCACATGCCGAGACGATCTTGTTGTCGATCTGAACGGACCCGCTGGTCTCGTTCTTCGTGTCGGGCCGTTTCGGCTTGGGCGTTGCAGCCGGAGGGGGGAGCTCCGGGGTCTTGGGCGGCACGTCGTCCGAGCATCCGAACGACAAGAGTGCCGCCGAGCCGACAATCGTGAGGTGTGCGAGGCCGAGCCTTGCAGTTTTCAGCATGATTCCTCCGATGGTGCGGGGTCGTTTTCGTTTCGACTGGGGTGCCCGCGTACCACGGCATCCCGTGGCTTGCACCCGTCGTTGAGGTGTCGGGGCAGCGCCCCGTTCGTGGCCCGCGCATTACACGACGCGTGCCGAGGTCTCGATATGCCCCACGTGCCGGACTTCCGGTCGGTTGGCGACTGGTTGGGGAACGCACCGCCCTGCGACAACCTGACATCCTGAGGCAACCTGCCTCGGAGCGCGAGGACCGAGCGCTCGCGCCGAGGGAAGTGCGAAAGTGCGGGCAGCTCGGAAACCAGCCCGTCCCGACGGCGGCGCACGGTCGGCGCCGTGGTACAGGCTCCGAACCTGGAGGAATGCACGTATGGGACTCGTCGAGTCACTCGCGGATGAATCGAAGAAGGGCGCCGTCATTGCCGACGTCGTGAAGCTGGTCGACGAGGAGGTCTCCTCGAAGGGCGGCCTTTCCGGCATCGCGCTCAAGGCTGGCTATGCCGCCGTGAAGGGCGTGAAGCCTGGCTTCGTCCAGTCCGTCGTGAAGAAGCTCCTGCCGGAGTTCGCGGCCAAGCTCGACCCGTTCTGGACCGACGGTCTGAAGGACGGCAAGCCCCTAGCCTACATGGAGCGTGAGAAGAGCCGCGTGGCGGACGCCCTTCTCTCCGTGACCGACGCGAAGATCGACGGCGCCCAGAGCGATACCGTCAAGAGCCTCTACAAAAAGCTCCGCGGAAGTGCGAAGAAAAACGTGGAGGAGGCCGTCCCACGCCTCGCCCGCGTGGTCGAGAAGTACTCGGCCTGACGCGTCGGCGACGGCGATGGCGATGGCGATGGCGACTGCCAGGACCGTTGCTACGGCAAGCTCGTAGAGTGCGGCCTGCCGGAGTCGGTGGACCTCGACCCCGTGGCGACCTGCGAAGACGTCTGCGGTCGGTCGGAGCCCAATCGCAGCTCGTCCGCACCGATCGACGCGATTACCCGCAACAGACTGTCGACCTGCGCCACGTCGCTACAACCGGCCGCGTCGGCGTTTGTTTCCGATGCCGGCATAACCGTCCGTCCGGGCGCGCCGGGTCACCAACCGACGCCGACGACGATCGCCGCCGGGCTCTTTCTGCGGGCCAGCCACTCCGCGGCGACCGCGTCGAAGGTGGCGCCTTCGGCGCGCTGCCCACCGGCGACCGCGATCTCGACGCGCAGCACCGCAAAATCGCTCGGCGTCACGGCGCCCGCTTCGGGTGGTGCGCCGCGGGGAATGACGACCGGTTCGCCGCGGGTGAGGAGCACGTCGATCTTGCGTGCACCCGCCTGACGCGCGAGGCGCAAGACCACCTCGAGATCGTCCCAGGCCACCTCACGGTCCGCGAGCAGGGCGAGATCGGGATGATCCTTGGTCGGAGGATTCTCCGCGACGGCGCGGGCGATCTCCTGCACGACGCCGTCACGCGTCGCGCTCGCGTCCAGCGCCTCGACACGGGCGACCGGGCGACCTTCGACTGCGATGGTCGATCGCGTGACCTGGAGCGCTGGTGCGTCCATTGGCGTCTGCAGCCATCCGCCGCGCGCCTGTGGTGGCACGAGCTCGGCGAGGAGAGAAAACTGTGGCGCGAGCAGCACGTCGAGCTCGGCCCGCTTGGCGTGGAAGACGGCGCTCGCGGCAGCATCGAGCGCGAAGAAGGCGGGCATGGCCATGAGCATCGCCATCCCGGTGCGCGGCAAGCGCAAGCGCCCCTGCGTCGGCCTGAGGCGGACGAGCCGCAGCACGGCGATTCCCAGGACGGTCGAGACGGCCGCGGCCGCGATCCACCGCGAGAGGCTCCGCTCCAGTGCGGCTTCGACGATGGTGTCGACGCGGGCGGCGCGGGTGATGCCCTCGTCGCCGAAGGGGGCTGCGATGCGTGCGTCGAGCCGCGCGAACGCGGCTCCGATCGCCAGAAGCGTGGCGACCAGCGTGGCGACGGCATGATCGACCGCCTCGTTGAAGCGGATCCGCGTGGGGGCGAGAGAGAGACCACGGCCCAGGAACACGGCTGTGGCTGCGACGGCCGCGACGAACGCGCCGGAGCGTGCGCCGATCACGACGGCGAGGGCGGTGAGCGCGAAGAGCCCGCCGGCCGCGATGTCCGCGGTGCGCCAGGCGCCAGCGCGCTGCTCGCGAAAGCGGCGCGTAGGCATCGCGGCGAGCAGGAGGAAGGAGACGGCGCCGAGCGCGAAGCCGACGAAGCGAGGCGTGTGCGCCTCGACCACGCCCATGTGCAGGACGACGAAGGCGCGCGCAGGCTCCAGCGGAGCCACCACGTCGCGCACGACGAGCCAGCAGAGCCAGGTCGCGATCGAGCCGAACACGACCGGGAGCGCCGCCAGCGCATAGGCAGCATGCCCGGGTTGGCCGAGCATCGCGCGGCGAACGCCGAACCGCGGCATCGCTGCGGCGGCGCCGAAGAACCCGACGACGATGGGGAACATGCCCCAGCCCCCGTCACGCATCCAACCGAGGACATCGCGTGGCGCCGGTCCGGCGTAGCCGAGAGCGACGATCGCGAGCACGCCGAGGACGGCGATGGCGACATGGAGCCGGTAGTAGCGCGGCGTGTAGTCCTCGGCCGAGATCGGCGTCAGGCGCAGGCGCTGCGAAGCGACAGCGCTCGCCTGCTGCGGCTGCGCAGGGTCGACCTCGGTCGACGAAGACGGCACCACTTCGATCGGTACCGGCGAAGGACGCGGGATGGCTGGATACCCGAGTCCGACCGAGTCGTCGTCGAGCTCGATCGATGTGGGCGGCGGAGGCGGTCTCAGCGCGCTCGCCTCGTGGGTCGACTCCTCGTCGAGCTCGAGCTCGATCGACGCCGCAGACGAAAGCTCGAGCGACAGATCGTGCGTGACCTCTTCGGTCGTCGCGGCCACCACCGGCGCCGGCGAGAGGAGCGGAATGAGCGCGATGGGAGGAGGCGGCGCCCCGAGGATCGCGACGGCCGCTGGCGTGGACAGGGAGGGAAGCGGTGTCGTCGTCGCCGCGGCCGCCGGCTCTGTCGTCGGTAGCGCGGCGAAGGCCTCGTCGCCCGCCGCTCGCGCGATCCACGCATTGCTGAAACGATCCACGGGCTCGCGGGCGAGGAGGCGTGCAACGAACGCATCGACCGCCAGTGGAACGTTGGCGACTCGCGCGCGAAGCGACGGCACCGGGTCGTGCAGAACGTGCTCCACGAGTTGCGCATAGGTGTCGCCCCGGTGGGGGGGCTCACCCGCGAGCAGCTCGAAGATCGTCGCGCCCAGCCCGTACAGATCGGTCCGGCCGTCGACTGGCTTTCCCCACCATTGCTCGGGCGCCATGTACGCCGGCGTGCCCACTGCCGCGCCGGTCTTGGTGACGCGCTTGACGGCGTCGTCGCCGGTGCGCTCGTCGGCCTTGGCGAGACCGAAGTCGAGAAGCCGGGCGCGCCCTGCAGCGCACGTTGCAGCGGCAGGCGTCGTGCCTTCGAGGAAGATGTTGCCGGGCTTCACGTCGCGGTGCACGACGCCCGCGGCGTGCGCGACGGCGAGCGCGTCGAGCACGGCCCGCGCGATCGGCCACGCCTCGGCCTGTGAGATCGTCCCGCGCGTCGCGAGGACTGCGCTCAGGCTGCAACCCGACAGCTCGGCTGTGACGAGCCACGGCCTACCGCTCGCCAGCCGACCGGTGTCGAGGACCGGCACGACGCTCGGGTGCTCGAGACTGCGCAGGACCCGCGCCTCCCGCGCGAACCGCCCGACGATCTCCGCATCGTGGAAGAGCTCGGAGCGCAGCAGCTTGAGGGCACCCCGCTCGCCCGTCGCGTTGTGCTGCGCCGAAAATACGAGCGCCATCCCGCCGTCGCCGATCTGCGCTTCGATCATCCACGGGCCGACCTCGATGCCGGGCTCGACCTCGGCGTCCTGCAGCGGCGCGGCAGCGCTCACGTGCGGCTCGCTCGGGCGCGACTGAGACCGTGCGCGCGGATGAGATCGTTGAGGTGCGAGCGCGAGACGTCGAGGCGTCGCGCGGTCTCGCTGACGTTCCAGCCGCACGCCTCGAGCGCTTCCGAAACGATGCGGCCTTGCGCGCGCCGGACCGCCTCGTGGTACGGCACCGTCGCCTCCGACGCTGATGATGCGTTGCCGCTCCGCGCGTCGCCGCTGGCCGGCCCGGCCGAGACTTCGAAGAGGTGGCGCGGCTCGATGGTGCTCGCGCCTTCGGCGAGCGCGCGGGCCCAGCCGCGGGCGATGACGTTCTCCAGCTGGCGAACGTTGCCGGGCCACTCGGCCTCGGCGAGCGCCAGCGTCGCCGCACGACCGAGGGGGAGGCGACGTGCCGGCTCGTCACCGAGTCGTGCGGCGACCGCGTCGGCGACGAGATCGATGTCGTCGCGCCGGGCGCGCAGCGGCACCACGTGAACCTCGAGCACGGCCAGCCGATAGTAGAGGTCCTCGCGGAAGCGCTTCGCGGCGACGAGGGCCTCGAGGTCCTGGTGGGTCGCCACCACGACCCGGACATCCGCGACGACCGGCGTCGTCCCTCCGAGGCGGTGAAACGTGCGGTTCTGGAGGAACGTGAGGAGCTTGGCCTGCGACGCGAGCGGGATCTCCGCCACCTCGTCGAGGAACAGCGTCCCGCCTTGCGCCGACTCGATCTTGCCGATGATGCGCGTCGTGGCGGTCGAATGGGCGCCCTTGTCCGCACCGAACAGCTCGCTCTCGAAGAGCGACTCGGGGATCGCGCCGGCGTTGACCTCGACGAAGGGGCCTGCGGCGCGCGACGAGGCGTCGTGGAGCACCCGGGCGACGGCCGTCTTGCCCGTCCCGCTCTCGCCCCGCACCAGCACCGTCACCGGGACGGGTGCGGCGATGAGCACCTGCCGCAGCACCTCGGCGATCGCCGACGAGCGACCGGCGATCGAGGCGGCGCTCGCCGGCAGCTTGGCGCGCAGCTCGGCGGTGTGATCGATCTGGCTGCGCGCCTCGTCGCGCGCGATGAGGCGATCGGCGAGCGGAGCAAGGTGCCGCGCCACCATCTCGAGCAGCGCGTGATCATCGGGCTCGAAGGGCCCGAGCTTCTTGTGCCCTTGCAGGTAGATCGCTCCGAGCGACGCGCCCAGACCCTCGCGCGCACCTTCCCCCGAGCCCTCACGGACGGTCAGCGCAATGGGCGCGCACAGCACCGCGCGGATCCGGCCGGCCTGCACGCTGGCGAAGCCAGAGAAGCGCGGGTCGTCCACTGCGCTCGCCGTCGCGATGGTGCGACCGGTGGCGAGGGCTTCGGCGACGATGCCGCTGGAGAGCGAGCGGCGCATCAGCGCCAGCTCCTCGGGCGAGACCCCGTGGGCGAAGGAGAATCGATCGCTCGCGGCGCCGCGCTCGGCGTGGCGCTCGGTCGGGTACAGCTCGATGTAGCCCTGCTCCGCCCCGCTCGTCTCGACGACGAGGGAAAGCGATCGCTCGAGGAGCGGCCGCACGTCGTCGCAAGAGGACAGCTCGAGGAGCGATCGATACAGATCGCGCTCGCGGCGCAGCCGGCCCTGCCCCTCCTCGTCCATGCGGCCGGCATCATAGGCCTGGGCCCGACGCCGCGCGGCCCCCGCTGCGGGCATCACGAAAAAGAAGCAGTCAGGCGGTGACCGGACGCTCAGCCCGGCGTGGAGGCGCGACGGATCGAGTCGTCGCTCCGGATGCATCGCGTGGCGCCCTGCGTGTCCTTGAAGATCGCGACCTCGACCGTCCGGAGACTCGGCCGCTCGTAGCGGAGCCACAGCAAGGGCCACGCGTAAGCGCGAATGTCGCAATGCATGACGCGCCCCTTGCCGAGGAGAAACGTGTCCACCGCGTTGCTACCGAGCTCGATCGTGTCGCGGAAGCTCCACCCGAAGAAGGTCGGATCCTGCTGCTTCTGTGCGCCCCGGTAGGCGGAGACCTCGGCGACTTTGCGCAAATCGTGGCAACGGAAGGCCTCGTTGGGCCGGGGCGGGATGACTCCATCGATGATGCGTTCGACGCTGAGCATCCCCGGGGCGTCGTGCAGCTCGGTCGGGATGAACAGATCGCGTAGCGCGGTCTGCTGATCGCTCACCACCTTCACCTTCGCGGTGACGAGCTCGCCGGTGGCATCGCAATCAGCGCACGGGCCTTCGCCGCACGCGGCGATCACGAAGCCGTCGACGTGCCGGAACCCTGCCGCCGAGCTGATTCCGGTGCCGCCGCAGAGCATGCAGCGACGTGCGTTCACCGTGTCGAGCAGCACGGCGTCGCCCGTCGCGACGGTCTCGCCCGGATTCGGCTCTTCCCGCCGCATGGCTCCGGCGCGCGCCGCCGACATGTCGATCTCCTCCGCCCAGCTCGATCGAAAGAGCGCCGTCGCGATGACGAGCAGACCGGCGACGCGATGGACCTCGCGCGGCTCGCCATCGGGGAGGTCGAGCTGCAGCGCGGCGAGGTCTTCCGGCCGCACCGCGACGGCTCGGACTGCATCGGGAAGCTCGGACTCCATGGGGCGCCATCGTAAGCGGAGCGGCTGGCCTTCGCGGTCGCTTCGCCGACCTTCGCCGACCTTCGCCGACCTTCGAACCGTCGGCGAACCTTCGCAGCGGGCGAAAACGCCCGTCGTCAGGCAGTCGCCGTCATCGCCCGACGTTGCCTGGGAAGGAGGCGCAGTCCTCCTCGTCGCCATCGAGTGAGCAGTATGTGACGAAGTGGCCGCCAGGCTCCTCGCCGACGACCATCACGTAGCGGCCGCCCACTGCGAGCGGCTCGGGCAACTCGACCCGCACGATGCCGGACTCGGAGTCAAAGCTGGTGATTCGACCGTCCACTGCGACCTGGTTGAACCCGGCCCGGAACGGCTCGAACGCGTTGCTCTCGTTGAGCACGCCGTACTCCACGAAGCTCACGAGGGACCGATAGTGGACGCCGGCGTTGTCTCCGCCGGGTGACGGGATATCGGCCGTCTCGATCGTGACATCCCCATCGAGACCGTCTCCGCCGGCGAAGATGTGGACGAGCAGACCGCCCGGGTCCACCGGGAGCCGGTCCGCACTCGACTCGCCGGATCGGGTGAACGCCACGCAGGTCGAGGCCCCCGAAGGACAGTCGCGCAGGGCGGGAAGCGTGAACAGCCGTGCATCTCCGCGGTCCACCGAGGTGGGGTTGCTCGGGTTGTTCGATGTGACGGTGACCGCGCCCTCCTCGGCAGCAAAGAACAGGACGCGCGCGTCGCCCAGATCTCCACCGCTGCCTTCGGCGGCGCCACCGCCGTTCCCGCTCGCTCCACCTGCTCCGGTCGATGCGCCCGCAGTGGGATTGAGCGAAGTCGGCTGCTCGGCGCATGCCGCGAACGCGAGGAGGGTGGCTGCCATCGCGACCAGGGGCGACGTGGTCGTCGACGCGGATTCGCGCTGGATGAACATGTTGCCCATGATGGTACGCCATGCCGACGTTGCGGGCCGCGAACCCAGGCTTCGAGCGGGGAACATCCCTCAGCCCCCGCCAGCATTCTCGAGCTGCGGCAGCTCCCCCTATCCGGACTTGATCGCGCGCCGAAACGCTATCTCGTTAGGCAGAGTCACGAATCTGCGCTGCCAGAAGCTCATCTCGGCCGGGCCATGAACGTGACGGGTGCGCCATATAGGGGGCCGTTCAACTCCTCAATGGCGTGGGATGGTCCGCGTTGGTGTTGGCGGAAGCGACGTCGCCGCCCGTCGTCGCAGCGGAGGCGATCCGCGCCTCCAAGTTGCTCGCAGCCGACTGGTCGTCCGCGACAACGAAGGTCGTCTCGAAGTTCTCGAAGCGGCGCCGCATGACGGCAATGGCCTCGGCGCTCTCGTCCACCAGGGTGGCCTCGCGCCCGAAGCTGGCGGCGGCCTCGCCGAAGGAACCGCTCCCGGCGAAGAAGTCGAGGACACGGTCGCCCGGGGCCGAATGCACCCGCACGATGCGGGTGAGAATCCCGAGGGGCTTTTGGGTTGGATAGCCGGTCTTCTCTTTGCCGTTGGGACTTACGATCGTGTGCCACCAGGCATCGGTCGGCGTCTTCCCGCGGGCCGCCTTCTCCTCGCCTACGAGCGATGGGGCCATGTACGGGATCCGGTCAATCTCGTCGTAGTTGAAACAATAGCTGGCAGGATTCTTGGCATACCAGAGGATGTTGTCATGCTTTGGTGACCAGCGGTTCGTTGCGCGAGCCCCGTAGTCGTAGGCCCAAATAATCTCGTTGATGAAGCTCTGACGCCCGAAGATCTGGTCGAGTGCTACCTTCGCGTAGTGAACCTCGCGATAGTCCAGATGCAGAAAGAAGCTGCCAGTGGGTGTGAGGAGCCGAAACGCCTCCTCCAATCGTGGGATCAGGAACGCCAGATAGTCGTCGAACTTGTCGGAATATGAACTCGAGCCCACGACTGTGGTGCGATAGCGCTTCCCCTGGAATCCGGTTCGGTCGCCGGCCTCATCCTGGACGGTCTTGATTCGGGTTCGAGATTGCGCACGGCCGGTGTTGAAGGGAGGATCGATATAGATGAGTTCGAAGGAGGCGTCCGGGAAGTCACGTATCACGTCGAGGTTGTCGCCGTGGTGGACCACGATGCCTCCCGAGCATGCCGGCCGCGCCGGCGCGGGAAACTCCCGCGGACCGTCAACTCCGGGCCGCGCAGCCTTCGCTTTGGGTGCCGTGCTGGCCGTCCTCGATGGCCCCGGTGCGTCGGGACCGAGAGCGTACTTGGTGCCCCGTCGCACGCCTTGGAAGCGGACCTCAGTTCCGCCGAGGGCTCCGGGACCTTTCGCCGCGGCACGGATTCGTTCGAATGCGGCGATCGGGTCACCGTCGTGCGAGCGCCGGAGCACGGAGATGAGTTCGTCCTTGCTGAACCAGCGGCCAAGAACGGCACCTTCAAGGCTCAGCTCTGAGACGACGGCCTC
>Ga0105046_10011662_pt1 | contig 13653 bp, 7 predicted proteins | sample MAT03_FD_78385 | JGI IMG/M metagenome (GOLD analysis project Ga0105046, IMG submission 78385) | Freshwater microbial communities from Lake Fryxell liftoff mats and glacier meltwater in Antarctica - MAT-03 (megahit assembly) | ecosystem: Environmental > Aquatic > Freshwater > Ice > Liftoff... | reverse complement strand
AGGCCATGGACTTAGAAGGTCGAATTTTCCAAAAAACTCTTACTGGATTTCCCGCTACAAATTTCATGCACGAAAATGATCATTTAAATGGGGTTTTGATTATCGATCGAATTCCCCGCGCTGCAAAAGAAAGACTTGAGCCAAGATTGCGTGAGATCAAAAAAAAGTATGGATCTAAAAGCTAGGGATTTAAATAAATAACTTGATAAAAAGCTAGGGATATTCAATCGTAACCCTGAAGACTCATGAGGTGGGTAGGGATGTACGATTCATTTGATAAACAATATGTCAAAGAATTGATTGAAGCTCGCGATCGGGCTCAACTGATTTCTCAGTTAAAAACCGCTTTGCCTTCTGATGTAGCCGATCTTTTACCTGATCTTTCTAAATTAGATCAAAGATTCCTTTTTGAGTTACTTCCTCCTAATCTTGCAACCAATACATTTGAATTCTTAGATGTTTCCGATCAACAAGATCTTCTTAAGCAACTTTCGATCCCTCAAGTCTCCGCTTTACTTAATGCACTCTCTCCTGATGATCGTACGGCTTTCCTCGAAAAACTCAATCCAAAAACGATCCAGGAATATCTTCATCTTCTTTCTCCCACCGAAAGAAAAGTTGCTTTAAAATTACTAGGCTATCCAGAGAATAGCGTAGGCCGTCTAATGACTCCTGATTTTCTGGCCGTCCGTAAGGACTGGAGTGTCAGGCAAGTTCTGGATTATATTCGCGCCTATGGGCATGATAGCGAAACGATTAATTTAATTTATGTTGTCGACGATAAAGGCAAGCTGATCGACGATATAAAAATTAAGGAGTTTCTATTTGTTTCCCCGTCTCACAAAGTAAGTGATTTAATGGATAACACTTTTATTGCTTTGCTTATCACTGATGACCAAGAAGTCGCGATTAATATTTTCAAACGAAACAATCGGGGTGCTCTACCTGTTATTGATGCTCAAGGAATTCTCAAAGGAATTGTCACTATCGATGACGTTTTGTTTCTAGCCGAGGAAGAAGATACGGAAGATATTCAAAAAATTGGAGGAACTCAAGCTTTAGATGAACCCTACATGGATGCTCCACTGTTTCAACTCATTCGAAAGCGTGGAGTTTGGCTCATTATCTTGTTTTTTGGGGAACTCTTAACAGCTTCGGCCATGGCCTATTTTGAACAAGATATTGCCAAAGTAGTTACTTTGGCCCTTTTTGTTCCCTTAATCATATCAAGCGGTGGTAATTCGGGCTCTCAAGCTTCTACTTTAATAATCCGCGCCATGGCTCTGGGAGAAATTAGATTGCGCGATTGGTGGCGTGTGATGGGACGAGAAGTGATTACTGGACTTGTTTTAGGGTCTATTTTAGCAATCATCGGATTTGTCCGCATCGGAGTTTGGTCCATGTTTTCTGATATCTATGGGCCTCATTGGTTTTTAATCGCCTTGACAGTCAGTACTTCATTAATCGGAGTCGTGACTTGGGGTACAATCACTGGATCGATGCTGCCTCTTGTCATCAAAAAATGCGGAGGAGATCCTGCGATCTCCTCAGCCCCATTCATTGCAACCCTGGTAGACGTTTCTGGAATTGTCATCTACTTTAGTCTCGCAGTTCTATTTTTAAAAGAAGTTTTACTTTAGATTTTAGTTAGGATAATAATGGCTTTCTCGCCATTTAAATCCCATTCCTGACCTTGTAATCTCTCTATAAAGTGCACTTGAAGGGCTAAAACTTCTGTTTTAATATATGTTTCGTATTCTTTAAAACACTCTTTAACACGCGGGGATGTGTCAATTTGAATATGAATGCGATCTGTCACTGCAAATCCTGCCTCACGACGCATGGTATTGAGCTTATTGATCAACTCACGTGCTATCCCTTCAATAAGCAAAGGCTCGCTAAGCTGTGTATCTAAAGCCAAAGTAATCGCTCCTTGGTTTGCTGCAATCATCCCTTCATGCACCGAACGCTCCACTTCGACATCTTCATGGGAAAGAAAAATCACTTCTTCACCAATCAAAATTGGGAGAATTTTACCATCTAGGAGTTCGCCTAGCTGAGCTTGATTTAACTCACTTATTGCTTGTTGGGCATTTTTCATGAGTTTACCAACTTTTTTGCCTAAGACTCGGAAATTAGGCTTAGCTTTGAGACTGACCCACTCTGTTTCGTTCAAGCTAAACTCCACTTTTTTTACATTCAATTCATCGGCAATAAGATGCTGTTGATCTTCTAAAAAGGTGAGAATGTGGGGATCACCTGAAGCGATATGCACCGTTGCCAGTGGTTGCCGCACTTTAAGTTTATGTTCTTTGCGCAAACCATGCCCTAAGCTTACCACGATTTGAACGGCGTCCATTTTGGCTTCCAAACTTTCATCTCGCATGTCTGAAAAATATGCTGGGAAATCAGTGAGGTGCACTGAGGCAGGCATTTCAGAGTGACGCAAATTTTGATAAATGCTTTCGCTCATAAAAGGCACAAAGGGCGCAGCAATTTTTGAAAGGGACAACAACGTCTGATAAAGTGTAACAAAAGCCTGGTTGCGATCTTCAGAAGCTTCATCTTCCCAAAAACGTCGGCGCGACCGTCGAATGTACCAATTTGTCAATTGATTGACAAAAGCCACAAAAGGCTCAACAGCTGCACTTAGTTCATAATGATCCATTCCTTGTTCAACTTGAGAAATTAATTTATTCAATAAGGAAAGCAACCAACGATCAATTACCGCCGTAGGTTTTTGATGGGGATTAGATACAGGAAGCCATTGATAAATACGTGCATAGGTGATAAAAAAGCTATAAGCATTCCACATAGGAAGTAAAATCTGCCTTAAAACTAACTCGACACCTTTTTCTGAAAAGCTGAGATCATCTCCACGCACTGCAGGGCTATGCATCATGTAAAGACGGATTGCATCCGCTCCATATTTTTCTACTACGTCAAGTGGGTCTGGATAGTTTCGCAAGCGCTTAGACATTTTAGCGCCATCTTCAGCTAAAATGATTCCATTGACAATTACGTTTTTAAAGGCAGGTTGATCGAAAAGAGCTGTAGATAAAATCGTGAGCGTATAAAACCAACCCCGAGTTTGATCGAGCCCTTCTGCAATAAAGTCTGCAGGGAAGTTTTTTTCAAATAGTTCCGCATTTTCAAATGGGTAGTGGTTTTGAGCGTAAGGCATAGAACCTGACTCAAACCAGCAATCAAATACCTCTGGAATGCGTTTGAATACTTTTTCTCCTCGCTTGATCTCCAGTTCGTCAATAAAGTGTCGATGCAGATCTGTAAGTTTTTGCCCTGTCTCTTTCTCGAGTTCCGCAATGCTTCCAATCACAATGATCTCCCCGTCCTCAGCACGCCAGATCGGAATTGGAGTTCCCCAGTAGCGGTTGCGACTAATCACCCAATCTCGCGCCCCTTCCAGCCACTTGCCAAAGCGGCCAAATTTAATATGTTCTGGCGTCCAGTGTATTTCTCGATTGGATGCAAGCAGGTTTTCTTTAATTTTTTCTACCGCTACAAACCAGCTGCTAGTCGCTCGATAGATCAAAGGGGTGTCAGAACGCCAGCAAAATGGGTAACGGTGATGGCAGGTCGCCTGCAGAAAGACTTTTCCTTCCCCCTTCAAGCGTCTGATAATATCTTTATCCGCATCTTTGACAAACTGCCCTGTATACTCTGGGATTTCCTCTGTAAACAGTCCATTTTTACTTACGGGACACACTAAATCTATCCCCGCCTTTTTAGCGGCATAAAAGTCGACTTCTCCAAAAGCAGGCGCACAATGCACCAAACCAGTGCCTTCGTCAGTTGAAATACTGCTTTCTTCAATCACACGAAAAGCTCCCAGCTGAGCGCGATCCGCAAAGTAAGAAAAAGCAGGAACGTACTTTAATCCAATTAACTCTTCCCCTTTCATATTTTTCACAACCGTGTAGCTATAAGGCTCTTTAAAATAGTGTGAAAGGCTTGATTGGGCTAAAATATAAAACTTACCGGAGGATTTTTCCTTAATTTTAACATACTCAATTTCAGGCCCAGCCAGAATAGCTAAGTTAGAGACTAATGTCCAAGGTGTTGTGGTCCATATTAGGAGAGATGTTTGAGGCTCATCGAGCAGAGGAAAAGACACTGTTAAGGAAGGATCGTCAACGTCTTTATAGTTTTCACCAGCTTCAAAATTTGATAAAGTGGTCCCTAGCTTAGCCGAAAATGGCATGACTTTGAATCCTTCATAGACCAAACCTTTCTCATAAAGTTGTTTAAATACCCACCAAACAGATTCCATAAAAGACATATCCATGGTGCGATAGGTATTAGAAAAATCTACCCATCTTCCCATGCGCTTAACAGTTTTTTTCCATTCCTCAGTATAACGGAGCACAATCTTTCGACACTCTTCATTGAAATGTGCGATTCCAAATTCTTCAATAGAAGCTGCCCCTGAAAGTCCAAAGTTTTTTTCAATTTCATTTTCAATAGGCAATCCATGGCAGTCCCATCCAAAACGACGCGGAACGCAAAACCCTTTCATCGTTTTATACCTGGGAATAACGTCTTTAATCGTCCCTGCTAGAAGATGTCCATAATGTGGAAGGCCTGTTGCAAAGGGGGGGCCATCGTAGAAAGAAAATAGCGAGGAACTCTTGCGATTTTGAATGGATTCATTAAAAATATTTTCTTTTTCCCAAAAGTCTAGAATCTTCTTTTCTCGTTCATTAAAACTTTCACTTTCAATGGGTTCTAACATGAATCATCCTGCGTTATAAAAATTTCCAAATTCACTCATAGAGAAGTTACTCTTTTCTAGTTGAGTGTGGTAAGTCAAAAATTATACTAAAAATGGAAATAAAAAAGATCAGAAAATTATGAGGAACGAGATCTTGAAGTTCACGAGAGTAAAGCAGCAAGTTCTGCTTCAGCAGCTTGAATAGTTAACCGCTTTGTTGTATCAGGATCTGTCATTTTTAAGATCAGCGAAATGACTTTAGGATCAATATTTTTTTCTTCTAAAACAGAAACGTCAATAGTTTTTAAATTCTTAAGTCTATCATTTAAAAGGACTTCATAAAGAACACATCCTAGCTGATAGACATCCCTAGATTTTAAAGCTTGGTTAAAGGCAACGCGATCCCCTTTAGCTCGTGCCTCGTTAGCTTTGTCTTGATTTTCTTTTAACCAATACTGCTCCGTAAAGGTCCCTTTGTCAAATTTATCCCCTGGAAGTTTCCCTAAAATACAAGCACCGCCGAAATCTGCCAAATACAACTTTTTTTTCATGACTAGGATGTTTTCAAGCTTAATATCCCCGTGCACGATTTCTAATTCGTGACAATGCTTAATCCCTTTCAATACTTCATGAAAGGAAGTTAAAAACTTTTTCTCTGTAAATCCTTGATCTTTAAAGATATAATCGTGTAAATCCATTTCGTATTTCTTAGTTAAATACCCATACTGCATCACATCTTTAGCTGGCTGTATTGCAAAAATCCCATATAATCTTTTTTGAATTCCAGGCACAGGCCCTAATTGATGAATCAAATTTAAAATCTTAAATTCATTGCGTAGTTCATTGACACTATCGGGAGCGCTTGCTTCTAAGGCTATTTTAATAATTTTAGAATTACTTGAGAGAGGGTTTTTTACAGGATAAACCGTTCCATAAGTGCCTTTATCGATTTGAAGAAGCTCTGTAAAAGAAGCCATATGTAGTTTACCCGCATCATCTCGCGTCACAATGATTTTTTCTTTTAGCGAATCATGGGAGACTACAAAGCCAGTTTGAGTAGTAGCAAAAAGATCGTTTTTCCCAGCTGTGCGAATGACTTTCATCAGAAGTTTTGGACTCAGAGGTATTTTTTTTAGGAGATTATTTTTTTCTAATTTAAGGGAATAGTCTTCGATAATTCGATTAAGAAGATCTAATTTTTCTTTTTTCTCGCTAATAAGGTCTGATAAATTCCCCTTCTTGGCAAATTCAACGACTTCAGATTTTTTTAAGTGTAGACGATTGGCGAACTCAGCCGCATCTACAAAAAACGAATCTCCGCTCACTGAAATTTTGATGCACTCCATAGGAGCATTTGTATGATCATAAATATTTAAAGCGAAGCGATCTTCTAAGCCCTCTAAGATTAAATAAGACTTTGCCGCAGGAGCATGGATTGAAGCTCCTTGTTTGTCATAGGTTTTACGAGATTTTAAAATGGAAGAAACCCTTCCTGTGAGAAGATTAGTGGGTATTTGACCAAGTTGAGATTGGCAAATATCTTCTACTAAACGAATTAGCTGCTGGTTCTTAGAGTTTTTTTTGATATCTGCAGCCGGGTTTTTGGATTGAACCCATTGAACTACATCTTTTTTCTTTAAATAAACTGATTTACCCTGTTGAACCTGAACTTTGACTGTTTTTACACCAAATAGGAAAACAATTAAACGCATAAAAGGTGTATAAACGTGAATTTTACGTTCATTCTCAGCTGGTATGTAGCCAATTTGCGCATTTTTTTGTGCAATTTTTACAGGAAACATTTTCCTTCCTTTTTGATTAGAACTGCCTAAATGATGCCAAGTTGAAGGTTTATGCAAGACAAAATAAAAATAACCTCCTATAAAAGTAGTTTAACAAAATTCGAATAAATTAGCTAAAAGTGATAGGCCGCCTGCTATGAAAGGGATTGCTGGTATCGTTTATCCAGATGTTTTTCAGATCAATCATCTAATTGTTCCCCTATTGGAAACTTTAAAAAACAAAGAGGGCGCGATTTCAGATTCATACTCCTTTAAACATATCGAGTTAGGGAGCGTCGGCAGTAAGCTATGTACAAATGAAAAAAAAACCATCACCCTTTCTTTTGATGGGGTGATCTATAATCAAAAAAATTTGCATAAAGAGCTACTTCGGAGCGGATCCCCTCTCATCAAAACGGCACAGCAAGATTTAATTGTAGCCGCTTATTCCCAATGGGGTCTCGATTTCTTAAAACATTTAGATGGTGATTTTGCCCTTGCTATACTGGATCAAGAAAAAAGTAAAATTATACTAGCACGAGATCGAATTGGAAAAAAGCCTCTTTATTGGTTCCACGACAATCATCATTTTATTTTTTCGAGTCAATTAAAAGGAATTTTGGCCACTGGAGCTGTTCCCACCGCTGCTGCTTTAGATGCATTAGCTTCCTACCTATTCTTCAGTTATATTCCACAGGATATGACTCCTATCCGTTCCATCAATAAGCTACTTCCTGGCCACTACTTGCAATTTAACTTTAATGGAAGCAAGTTCATTGAACCTTACTGGTCTTATAGTTCTTATTTTCAAAAATCAGTCAGTGATCAAAAAAACTCACTCCTTAGCCATCTCAATCACCTCATACTAGAAAGTGTGAAAGCTCGTTTGCCTGAAAAACGACCTGTAGGGTGTTTTCTTTCAGGAGGATTAGGGTCAGCTAGTATTGCCTATTACATGCACAAAGTTTTAAATGATTGCCAATTTCCAGCCTTTTCGGTTGGCTTTGAGGGAGAGAACGATGATGATATGCATGCGGCTAGCGAAGTTGCCGAAAAGTTAGATCTTTTGCACTATAGTGAAGAAATAAAACCTACTGATTTTCTCAATGATCTCGTTAAAATCATCTGGTATTTAGATGAACCGCTCGCTGATCCAAACATTATGGCAACTTGGCGTCTAGCCAAGCTAGCTGCTACTAAAACCCATACAGTGTTCTCAGGAATGGGTAGCGATGAATTATTTGCCGGACACAATCGTTACACCACGCAAGAACAGGAATTTTCTACTCTTTCAGCAGTCTCTCAATTTTCAATGCAGTTTTTGCGCGCCCTGCTCATCCCCTTTTTAAATGTTTTTTACAAAAAAGGAGCTTTTTCATTACTGCGCCAATCCCGCACAAATCCTTGGCAGTTTGATTATTTGAGACAAAATGCGCTTTTCAGCGAACGTGAACTATCAAAAGCTGCGCCAAGATTGGCCGAATTGTTTGATCCAGAAGTTTTTTTACATAAATTCCATCATTTAGATCGAATCAAATCAACTGTTTCGTCTTTTCTTTATTTTGATGTTAAAACGCGTTTGCCTGATTGCTTTATTCTTCAATATGAGAGACTGACAGCTGCTAATAACCTAGAGTGGCACACTCCCTTCCTAGATCCGCATTTGATGGAATATGTCGCTTCATTAGCTGAGCCAGAAAGCTTGGCTGAAAATGAGACAGCTTCGTTTCTGAAAGCTTTGATGAAACCTGTTTTCTCTTCCTCTTTTATTCAGCGTCCAAAAAAAACGCGAAAAACCTTCTTAAGAAATTGGCTCATTAATTCTGAAATGCGCGATATTTTCCTTTTGCTTAAACGAGGTACTTTAGTGGAAGCAGGACTCATTTCTAATCGTTGGCTGCAATGTCAAATCGATCAATTGCAAACCAGTCCTTACGCTTTTAAGTACTTGTGGGCTGTCCTAATTTTAGAAATTTGGTTCCGCCTTTTTATTAATCGCTCGATTAATCTCGCCCCTCCTGATTTAAGTGTTAAACAACTGCTCTTAGAATATTAAGGATTATGTATCTATGGTTCAGCACGCATTACAAATGGCTCCAACCCCTCCCCCATCAAACACTTTAGCTCAGCAAAAATCGCACACGCAAGCTCAATTTGATAAAATGTGGGAACAAAACCCTGAACAATTTAATCCTTTACGCAACTGCATGGAAAGGGAAAGGCTCTCGCGTACCTGGAGCTTGATTGAAGAATTTTTTCACCCATTGCCTTCAGAAGCTTTAGACCTTGGATGTGGTGCAGGTGTGTTTTCGGAAAGAATGGCGCAAAATGGAATTAGCGTGCAGGCTGTCGATATCTCCAACATCGCTTTACAGCATTTAAAAAATAAAAAACTAGCTGGAATTACCCCTATCCAAGATTTTCTACCCTTCACAAGCTTAACTGAGAAGTCATTTCCCCTTGTTGTCTGTACCGAAGTGATCGCTTATTTACCCGCCAATCACTACCGCATCCTCCTGTCTGAACTGGCGCGCTTAGTGAAAAATCAAGGATATGTCATTTGTTCTACACCAGTAGATATCTATTCTGAAGACGCCACCCAACGCTTTTTAGGGTTAGCTGAAACTGAATTTAAAATTGATAAGGTTCTTTTCAGCCACCATCGACTCTATCTGATGCTTAAAAATTTTATTGAAATTCCAAATCGATACACCAAAGCCCTAAAGGATCCTGAATATCGTCAAAAAGAACTCGAAAAGCGTTCTGGATTAGCTCGAAAATGGTTCGAATGGAATAGCTCGTCATGGCTGGCATCGCTTTGGAAAATTCCAGAATGGATCCTGGCACCTGTGCAAACCCTTGTCGCACAAAACCGTAACCTGCTACTTTTTCTGGAAAAAATCTGTCGTTTTGTGTGGGCGGATTCAGGAATCAGCCATGTGATTTTTATTGGAATTCAAAGACCCATCTTAGATAAAACACCTCCAAACGAGCAACCCATTTACCACAAACAGAAAAGACAAGTCTGGGAGTAATTTTAAAAAATAATCACGCTTAACGATTGTGAAGGAAAATTTCAAATGCGTAAGTTTTCCGGGCAAAAAAAGGCCGGAGATTATCTCAAAGCATAAAACGTTATCCTTAAGGCTGCTACATTCCTGTCCTGACCTGGTTCGGATTGTTTTATTCTATGAGGTCCCCGGTTAAGTGATAGTAAAGCAAAAGTATGGCTTAATCGCAAGTTATCATCAAGAAGAATAAATTGGCTGTCGAATTTTCAATAAATTTCTGCAACATCCATGGGGCTATTATGGCCTGTGGGCATCATCATTTTGAACTAAAAGAATTTGAGATTGCTTTAACTTATTTTATACAAATCAAGGGACCAAAAGCTTATTTTTTTACAGGAAAAACTTTCCATGAAATGGGTAATAACAAAGAAGCAACCGTCCAATTTTTAAAAGTTGTCAAAACAAAAAACAAATATTCAAGGGCAGCCCTCAATGAACTGGGAGTACTCTGCGAAAGCGAAAATAAATTACCAGAAGCTATAAAACATTTCGAGGAGGCAGCTAATGGAGACGCTTATGGCAACCTTGCACGAATTTATGAACAGCAGGGTAAAACCGAAAAAGCTCTTGAATACTATACTAAAGGTAAAGATATAGGGGATGAAGACTGCGCTTATAATTTGGGTATTTTCTTGATTAATCAAAGGAAAAAAGAAAAGAAAGGTCAACCCAAGACAGAATGGTATTCTTTAGACCTACTTCTACTTTTATGAATGCTTACTTCACCTTTACCGAGCTGACCGCTTATCAAGTGGCGAAAATCTATTTTCATAACGGAAAATTAGAACAAGCTCTGGAGAATTTTTAACTGACATTTACCGAAGGTGGAACGCAAAAAAACCTTAAGAAATACATTAAGAAGACAAAAAAACTAATAGAAGAAGCAAAAAAGTAAAAAAGTCACGTTGAAGCAATCAGCTAAATTGGGCTTAAAAATCATGACCCGCGGAATGTGGGTTTTATAATTTCATTTCAATGCATTATCTTTTCGGAATAGACCTAGCTAGTCAGTCTAATAAATCCAGGTTTGCTTTCCTCTCAAAAAAAAATACTGATCGTGTAGAACCCGGCACTTCCGATTCTGTAAATGATAGTCAATGGCTAATTAACCTTAAGCTTTCGTCTTGAAAATGACTTCGCAAGTACCAGCGGAGGATGATAAAAGTTAATTTTTATCATCCTACCTCTTCCGTAAGCGATAGATTAAGAGGCCATGATTGAAATACAAAAAATCGACTGTCCTCGAGTCATTTGATTTTGTCCCTGTTCCCAATCGATTTAAACTGCCACGAATTTTTAATCTAAACTAAGCTTTATTTATTATACCAAGTAATAACCAACACTTGTGTTTAATCTTTTATTTAGTTATTGTTAATACTTTATTTTTTTCAATAAGGATATGTTATGGTTAATAATAATGTAAGTATAAATCTGGACGATGCACTTTTTAGAGGACAAGACTCTACAATAGCCTCAAAATTTTACTATTTGGATAATGGGACCGTATTAAAAATAAATAGATTAAATTTTATTGCACTTAGCAATGAAGGTAGCCTGTCTCTTTTTTTCCCTAAAGAGCCAAAGATGGTTGGATCAAGACAACACACTCAAAGTCAATACATTCAAACACAAGTTTCTGTGAAAAAAGAGGGGAAAAGCACTCATGATGCAATCGATTTAGATGATATCAGCGAAACACCTGCACCCATGGAAATTGAGCCATTGTCTTACAATAAAAATTCTGAACAAGGCACAAAATTTTCTTACTATAAAGATGGAACCTTATTAAAAATCGACATCGAAACGTTTAAAAAATATTTAAGTAAAAATCCATTAGAAAAAAAGTTCTTAATGTTTTTTCCTAAAGAGCCTACAGCTGGCGGGAAAGATCAACATAAATACAATCCTCCTGCTCCTATTCTAAATAAAAATTCTCTTCCAGAACAAGCAGCGGTTGAGCCTACTCCTCCTGCAATCTTGTCTTCTATCAAAGAAGAAAATTCCGAAGGACCTGAAAAAGAACTTCCTCCGGCATCGTACTTTTCCCCAACTTTGGTGACACCTTTTTCTGAAGAGGAAGAAACCTACTCAATGGGAAATGGTGTTGAGGATCAAATTCTGAAGGATGGGCTATTATCTTTCCCTTCTTTTTATTCACAAACATCATCAACACAAGTTGAAGTAGAATCTGCACAAGCTGAAAAAATGGTTGGAGATGATCTTTTAGCTTCTAATTTCGACCCACAGCTCGAGCAACAGCCTGCTCCAGAAACCCCATTACCCCTTATTCCAACGCCCAGGAGACCTACCCCATCTATATACCCACCTCTTCCACCACAAGCTAGACACTTCTCTCACCAGACATTTGAGCCTTGCCAACCTCCATCTCCACATGCCTACCCATTTTTTACACCATACGCACTTTTAAACCCGACCAATGAGCATTTCCCGCCTTCTTTTTCACGATCTTCATATTTCTCTCAATATCCCTCAAATTATCCTTTTTCTCCGGCATCCACACGTCCCCAACTTCCTTCATCCCCCCAAGCAATCACTTCAGCGCCTTTTTTAGCTGAAACTGCTAATCAAACCTTGCCTGTAGAAACAACGACGACGACAACAACCACTACAACTATTTCTCCTCCACAAAATCAAATTCCGAATGAAAATGAAGGTATAGAGGAAGACTTTCCTCATGATGATCAAGTTCACGTCACAGGTAGAAAAAGAAAAAGAGCAAAAGAAAAAAATATTGGGCAAAAAAGAAGGGCTTCAACCAGACAAAAAAAGGCTCCATCCACACAGCCTACATCACAAAGGGCTGCAACCAGGCTAAAAGAGGCTTCAGTCAGACAACGTCATGAAATTAGTAAAGCCCTACCTACTTTCTACAATAGGAAAGCGAGTCAAGCAAGCCTTACGCAAACAACTAACACAAGTCAAATGGCAGAAGATTATAATAAAGCACTTGATGCACTCTATGAGGGAGTCCAGAGTAAACTCAATGGATGTTGTAATAAGCTTCTCAAAGGAGAACCAAAGACTACAATTGATTTAGATTTATTATTTTCTATCAGCATGGAACTAAGGGATGCAGAGCAATATGAATTAGCTATTAAATGCCTAAAAAAATACATTTCAATTGCTCAAACGAAAAAAGAAATTGATACTGTTCATTTAAGAAAAGCTCGGTATATCTGCGGTGCCTATCTTTATGATAAAGGGGAATTTGACGAGGCAGTAAAGTTTTTTATAAAGAATAAAGATCTTCATTCTACGTATTTTACTGCAGATTGTTTTCAAACTTTAGGCAACAGTGAGGAAGCAATTAAGTATTTTCTTCTAGTTATTAACCATAAAACAAAAAAGAAAAATCCTTATTTAGCAGATGCTAGAAATGATTTAGGATTACTTTTCGAAGCTAAAGAAGACTTTAAACAAGCTAAAATTTTTTTTAAAGAATCTAATAGTGGAGCCGCCTATGCTAATCTGGGACGTATTTACGAACGAGAAGATAAGCAGCAGCAAGCTATGAAATTCTACGCTTTAGGAATGAAACAAGGTGATGCCGATTGTGCTTACAATCTTGGAATTATGAAAATAAATGAAAAAAAAGAAAATCCCAAGAAAGAACAGTACTCTTTAGATTTACGTAAATATTTTAAATCTGGATCTACTCACTTTCCGCAACTTGCTGCCTACCAAATGGGAAAAATCTATTTTTACAATGAACAGTATCACAAGGCTTTAGAATTTTTTAATAAAACTAAAGCTGCAGGCGGCAAACAACCAAAACTTGATTCTCGTATAGATAAAGCAAAAAGTTTATCAGAAGCACAGAAAAGCACAGGTGAAATGTCAAAGAGAATCGAAAAGACGACAAGAAAGAGCACTAGACGTAAAGGTGATTCTTAACCAATGGAAAAAGGGCCGCAAGGCCCTTTTCATTTCATCTTTCTAAGCTTAATTTCTTACAAAATCTTCTTGCCCACATTCCGCGGGTTAAGCTGCGCTTGCATATATTTTTTCAAATGGTGGGCCAAGAATCTGTAAAATATGTCGCCTAATT
>Ga0105046_10011660_pt1 | contig 13654 bp, 16 predicted proteins | sample MAT03_FD_78385 | JGI IMG/M metagenome (GOLD analysis project Ga0105046, IMG submission 78385) | Freshwater microbial communities from Lake Fryxell liftoff mats and glacier meltwater in Antarctica - MAT-03 (megahit assembly) | ecosystem: Environmental > Aquatic > Freshwater > Ice > Liftoff... | reverse complement strand
TGGTAAGCATAGTATCAAGCATTTTATAAATTACGTTTTTGTCTTCTTCTTCCAACTGTTCTACCAGTCTTATTTTTTCTGAAACCGTTTTGTCCTCTACGGTTACGGGAGTAGGCTGTTTTTTATCTTCCGAGTTCAACAACTCATCAACCGTAACCCCAAGTATTACTGATAGTTTTTGCAATACCTCTACAGACGGCTCTCTTATGCCATTTTCAACTTTATTTTAATTGCTTTGGTCTAAACCCACATCTGTGGCTAAAGTTTTTTGCTGTAACCCTTTGTCCTTACGCAGTTGCTTTATTTTTTCACCTATTGTCATACTATTGAAATTTGAGACAAAATTAATCATTTTGACAAGTATGTGCAATAAGTTAATTTGTTTGACCTATTTAACTTTTCATATAACAGGAAATTTTATTTTACCTTTGAGTTGGTCAAAAATGACAAAATATAATTTATAGAAATAGCTGAAATCATCAAGCAACTAAGCATCCAAACAGTTTTAGAATACAAACAATTAATTTATAACAATTTTAAAAATGCAGCATAAGGGCTATGAATTTTTATCCGCTTTTGATTTGGAATTCCAGTAATTAAAAACTTAGGAAACGTTCAAAAAACGATGCCATTTGGTAAAAAATGATTTTCTACTTGTACCAATTTCACAAGTCCTAAAGGGAGTAAGCTTCTTTTCAATCATCAATTCGAATGAATTCCTTAGCTTTGGCATTGAAAACTAGTAAATAAAAACCTTACGATAGCTTATGAACTTGTTTATCAGAGATGTATGTATCGTTACTTCTGAACTCGAACAAGTCCATCCTCCTACAAACATTGCAGTGAAAGATGGAATGATCACAACAATTGGAATTTTGCCGAATGAAGTTCCAGATCATGAATTTCATGCCAATGGAGCTTACCTAACACCAGGTTGGTGCGACCTATTCCCACAAATGGGTGAACCAGGTGAAGAATTTAGGGAGGATTTGCAATCATTGAGGGCTGCAGCAGCTAGCGGCGGCTACACTGCCATTGTTCCCTATCCAAATACCAAACCTGTTATTCAATCAAAGGCCGAGGTCCAAATGCTCACAAGGGGCAATAGAAACTCTTGTACCCAAATTCATCCTATCGGGAGTCTGACTGTTAACGGTGAAGGTAAAGACATGGCTGAGTTAACGGATATGCATCATGCTGGAGCAGTAGGATTTTCAGATGGTCCAGGTGGAATTCAGGATGCCGGCTTGCTGACCAGAGTCTTGGATTATAGTAAGTCATTCGATGGCCTCATTATTGATCAACCCAACGACCGAAGCATGAATCATGGTGCTCAGATCCATGAAGGCCTCGTGAGTACGCAATTGGGCATGAAAGGAAGTCCATCATTGAGTGAAGAATTGATGGTGCATCGCGATTTGGTGCTTCAGAAATATACCAATGGCAGAATGCACTTGAGTATGATTTCAAGTAAGGGAAGTTTGAATATTCTCAATGATTCAAACAAAGACAATAACATAACTGCCTCAGCTGCGGTTATGAATCTTTGTTTTACGGATGCTTCCTTATGGGGATTTGACACCATGTATAAAGTTCAACCACCCCTACGTGGAGAAGAAGATAAAATTGCACTTTGGGAGGCACTCGATAACGACATCATCACAGCCATCGTATCCAATCATGTTCCTTGGGATCGAGACCACAAGGATATCGAATTCCCTTACGCCAAAAGAGGGGTAAGTATGTTGCAATATGCCTATGCTTGCCTCAATACCTTTGGATTGAAGCCATTATTGCCGCACAAGGTATTCAAATGGTTTGCACAAGGACCACGTAAAATTGCAGGTATTCCTCTTCCAGAAGTGAAAGTTGGGCAATTGGCTGATTTTACGATTTTTGACCCTATTATCAAGTGGACGCCGTCTGAAGAAAATCAAACTTCCAAATCTGATAACCATCCATTTCTTAAAAAGGAGCTTTCTGGGCGTGTATTGGGAGTTGTACGAGGCAGTCAAGCAATTTGGAATAAAATAGACGAATGATTTTCTTACTCGATGTAAAGAATCAAATTGATTCAATAAATAATTTAGCAGCACTTAACTTTGCTCAACAAAAACAACAACAATGGAAAATCCGGGAGTAAAATGGGGACTAATTGGCGCAGGTGCAATCATTCTGGTCGCCCTTATCGCTTATGTTTATGATGCAAAATTCTATTTGAGTTACAACGGATTTGCGATCTTTTTGATCAGCATCTTTTTCCTGTATAAAACTGCTACAGAAGAAAGAAAATTACGCAATGGCTATGCCAGTTTCTCTGAACTTTTGAGATCGGTATTTTTGGCAGGTGTAATTATGACAGTTTGCTATCAAGTATTCAATATGATCATGGTGTTCTTGATTGATCCAGGATTGGCTGATATGTCGAAAGAGGTTGCTCTAGAAGCAATGCAAAAAATGGAAAGCATTTTGGGTGAAGAAGGTTATGAAAAGGCCATTGAAGATATTCAAGCTCAGTCTTTCAAGCCGTCCATTGGCGAATTCTTCTTGGGACTTGCAAGCAGTATTATTTTTACGCTCATACCTGCAGCCTTGATATCGGTTATCATGAAAAAAGAAAAACCGCTAACTATCGATACCATGAAACATACACCTACTGACCCAGAAGTATGATTCAAAAACCCACCAAGGATCTTAGTGTAATTGTTCCAGCTTATAATGAAGCTGAGTCTTTGCCAGAATTGGTGGATTGGGTTGACCGCGTGGTAAAAGCACATCATATTGATGCAGAAATATGGATTATGGATGATGGCAGCACAGATGAAACATGGGAAGTTGTACAATCGTTAAAGAACAAATACTCCATAGTAAGAGGCGTAAAATTTCGAAGAAATTACGGAAAGGCTGCTGCCCTTCAAACAGGTTTTAATGCTGCGGCTGGAAGTGTGGTAATTACAATGGACGCTGATCTTCAAGATAGCCCCGATGAAATTCCTGAATTGTATAAAATGATTAAATCTGGAAAATACGATCTGGTAAGTGGATGGAAAAAGAAGCGTTACGATCCGATTTCAAAGACCATTCCTACCAAATTATTCAACTCAGCTACTCGTTCATTAAGCGGAATTCAGCTCCACGATTTCAACTGCGGCTTGAAAGCATATCGTTTTGATGTTGTAAAAAATATTCAAGTCAGCGGAGAAATGCATCGCTACATTCCAGTTATAGCCAAATGGCAAGGGTTCCACAGAATAACTGAAAAAGTAGTAGAGCACAGAGTGAGAAAATATGGAGTGACTAAGTTTGGCCTTGAACGCTTCATCAATGGTTTTCTGGACCTGTTGTCCATTACCTTCGTCGGAAAATTTGGTAAACGTCCCATGCATCTATTCGGTACTTTAGGGTCATTATTTTTCATATTCGGTTTTGGAATTTTGATTTATCTGAGCATTGCCAAAATCATGTACACTGAATATGGAATTGCTACCCGTCCGCTTTTCTATTTTGGAATTGTAGCTCTGATTATTGGAGTTCAGTTGTTTTTGGCTGGATTTCTTGCAGAGTTGATGATTCGTCATTCGGCAGTCATAGACAATTATCAAGTTGAAGACGAGTTGTAACCATTCTTAAGAATTAGTTAACTTTCTACTTTACTTAAGTTAATCTGGCAGATGTTACTTTGTGGTATAAATCCTCATCATGAAACGCTGGCACCATCTTTCTGTTTACCCGATACTTTATTGTACTATTTTGTTTTCATGTCTAACCATCGCATGCAATAAGGAAGCCTCCGAATTGATGAAGGTACTGTCACAACAACTCATCGGAAAATGGAAAGTAGTTTCGTTTAAGGATGCCGACATTGAGCAAATTGGCAGTACTATCGATAGTTATGAGTTGCTTTTTGAAAAAGACAGCTTGCATGTTTCAACTATCCTTTTTACAAACAAAAATTCTGAAATTGATTCTACCACTTACTCAGTAAACGATGGAAGCGAAAAAGTAACCATTCTTGCGACAGACAATGAGCTGGATGAATGGGGAGCATTTCTAAAAGCTGATACCTTGCTCCTTGAGTTGAGCAACTGTTGCAACAACAAATTATTGAAAGCTGTGAAGAAGTGATTGAATACCAATAATATTTTGGATATAATTTTTTCTAAAAATCTATTCATACACATTGAATACTATATAATCCTTTAATAATTTTCAGCTTACAATGTGGGTTCTTATTAAATATTTGTCGAACTGATCATCTAAATTTGCACTTTCGTCAATGCGGATCCATTTTAGTTATACCATTGGAATAATTTGATTGATATTATTGTATTAATACTAAATAAATCATTCAATCATGAAATCACTAAAATCAATTTTATTCTTGGTTTTTGCATGTTCAATTTTAAACTCCTCCTGTACCAAAGAAGATTGGGATAGCGGCAGCTCATCTAACTTTGATAACCCATTGCTTTTCAATCTTTTGCTCTTGAACGGCTATCTCATCAAAGTATCTGATCCTGTTGCCATTCAATTCAATCCAAATAATACTGTTACTGCCACCTCGACTGACCCAAATTATGAAGATCTTTTCAAAGGAACATATACCATCAACGAAAGTAGAAGCCAACTGAAGATTATCAATAACAATGGAGAGCAAAAAACTTTCGATTTGACCGTGGAAGAAAACGAGTACGTATTGTCCGAAATAAATGGACTTACCTTGATAACGAGCAAACAATAAAATCAAATAACATTGCCCAATAAACCCGATTGAATACATCTCAGTCTGGTTTTCTATTTTAGAAACTTTCGAATTGTAAGAATTTTCCTAAATTGAGCAATCAATCCGAATACATTATGACACCAGGACAACTAAGAAGGTTTTTATTTTTTCGTCTTCCGCTAGCATGGATAATGGGCTTAAAATTGACCAGCAAACCTGATGAAATACCTGCAGTAAAGCTGCCCTTTCATCGCCTAAACTTCAATCCATTTAAGTCGATGTATTTTGCTTCACAGCTTGCTGCAGCCGAATTGAGTACAGGACTACTATTGTGGCGAGCGCTTCGCGATGTTAAATCATATTCGATGCTGGTAACCAATATAGAAGCCAATTTTACGAAAAGAGGTGTTGGTAATCTGTTTTTTGCTTGCATCAACCCAGAAGTGTTGGCTGAGGCATTGGAAAAATTAAGAGCAGGTGAAACTATGCAATTAGCACTATTATCTGAAGGTAAAGACCCTGATGGAAACCAAGTTTGTGTAGTGAAAATAACCTGGTCGGTCAAGAAAAGAACTCATTGAGTAGTCAAAAACAAGCAATCAAATCCCGGCACCACAAAAGAGCGATCGATTCCTTCGAATAATTGGGGCTCAGAATCCAAAATATTCGTAAAATAATCGTCTTCTGCTAAAACATTGGCTTGAATTCTCACTGGCGCACTGTTAAAATTCCACATAAAATAATTACTCACATCGCCCACGGTCTTTTTTAAAATCAAGACTGTACTTTGATCTGGATCTCGAATTATAACAAGTTCTTCCTTTGACTTAGGTACCTTTTTGGAGTTGAGTGTAAGCATATTTTTTAAACACCTATTAAAGTGTATCGAATCGGCCGTTGTAAAAACTTGTACAAACATCTCTGAAAATTCAGGAATTCCTTTTAAAGCGAATGCCAATACCAATTTTGCATGTCTGTATGGGTCATCTTCATCCACTGATATTGAAAATAAGTCATTCAACACGATATTCCTAGATGCCTGAAACTTGGATTCAATGAAGCCACCTAAACTTTCCACCAATATTTCTCTTTGTTCCGTTAATTCAATCATTTCATGCAGAGCTGGACACCTCAGCAACATTTTTTCTGAGAAAAGCCCGACAACACTTGAATCTCCTATATATAACAATTGCTTATTGGATTCTATAGATTTTATAATTCCACGCCAGAAATAATCTTCAAACTTGGTAGTGGCAGTAATATTAAAACCATCAATATTGCAATTCTTAATCCAAAAGTTCATCTCCGTTGCCATCTCGAGCTGGACATCTGGAATCCCAAAATCTAAATTGGGTAATGAACCGGAGTTGATGACAATCGAGTCTAGAATAAACCAACCTGAATGCTCAACTCTCCATTGGTGATCCGCAGCAATTTGATCAGGTATCCAATCTATTATTACTTTTAATCCAAGATCATGGGCGCTTGTCGTCAACGATTTCAAATTTGAAACCTTTCCCAAGCGGTGATCAGTAGCATTAAAGTCTCGGATCCAAATACCTCCAAGAGAATCTCGGTAGTGCGACTGAACACAGCCTATCGAAACTACATTGAAGCCCAATTTTTTGATCTTCTCTAAATTTGGAGTCCAATCTTTGAAGCTTACTGGCTGTTCATCTTCTGCGAAATTATATCTATAGATCAAAGCCTCATTCACCCAATTTGTGTACTGAGCAGTCAAATTTTTCCCCTTTTTCTGTCCCTCAACGGAAGTTGAAGAAAAAATTACCAAAAATACCAGCAAGACAATATTCCATTTCACGGTGCAAAACTAAAGGAGTTTTCAATTTATAGTATTTCCATCCCACAATTTGATTGTTGCAGCGATTGATTGTTTAACTTTGGGTCTTAATTCTTTTTTTATTATGGTTCACTTTCACCCAATCAAAGTTGCACAAGTCAAGCGTGAAACCTCAGATTCAGTCGCAATTAGTTTAGACATACCCAATGAACACAGCAAGGATTTCCTATACGCACCCGGTCAATACCTGACTTTTAGAACGCATATCAATGGTGAAGAAGTTCGAAGATCGTATTCCATTTGTTCCGTTCCCTCGGACGGCCGGATACAAGTTGGTATAAAACAAGTGGAAGGAGGTCTATTTTCAACATGGGCAAATAAAAAGCTGAAGGCAGGTGATACGCTAGAAGCCATGCCTCCGCTTGGAAAATTTGTTTGGCGTGAAATTCCTGAAAATCAACAAGTGTTGTTTATTGCTGCAGGAAGTGGCATCACACCAATACTTAGTTTGATCAAGCAAATATTAGAAAGCGACTCAGATCGTCAAGTAATATTGATTTACGGCAACAGATCAGTAAAAACGATTATGTTTCGTGAGGCAATTGAAGCACTTAAAAATAAGCACCTTGATCGCTTCCAGATTTTTCATGTCTTATCCAAAGAAAAACTCAATTCTCCCTTGATGTGTGGCAGAATTAACGAGGATAAGTGCAATACTTTCTTTACTTCTATTTTGCCACTGAATAACGTTGGTGCTGCTTATCTATGCGGCCCGTATGAAATGATCCAGGCTGCAAAGCAAGCGATGCTCACCAACGGACTTGCTGAAAAAGATATACATTTTGAGTTGTTTACTACAGGCAATGTTGTGCCAAATCTTGCACCAAAAACTCAGGAAGCTGTATTTGATCCTACTACATCAGCCAAGGTAAGCCTGAAGCTGGATGGCAAGACCTTTGAATTTCCACTGCGATATGGTGGTGATAATATTCTGGATGCTGCGTTGAGCCAGGGAGCAGACCTACCATACGCTTGTAAGGGAGGAGTTTGTTGCACGTGCAGGGCCAAGCTTGTCAAAGGTGAAGTAGATATGGATGTCAATTTTGGTCTCGAACCGGATGAGATAGCAGCTGGTTTCATTCTCACCTGTCAATCACACCCAAGAACTCCAGAAATTGAGGTGGATTTTGACATAAAATAATGGCTTGGCATTTCATGAATCAGAATTCATCTAACATCAAATATTCAAAAGACCTACTTTCATGATCAATAAAGGAATAGTTATAGATGGCAAGGCTAAACCAAGAGGAAAATTTCCGCACGTAAAAAGGGCAGGCGATTTTATTTTTGTTTCTGGCACCAGTTCACGATTGCCAGACAATAGTTTTGCAGGGGTAGCTGTGGATGAAATGGGTACAACTCAACTCGATATCAAAATACAAACCCGTGCAGTAATTGAAAACCTCCAAGATATTTTGCGTTCTGTAGGAGCCGAACTCTCTGATGCAGTTGAAATTACTAGTTTTCTGGTGAATATGAATGATTTTGGTGGCTACAATGAAGTTTATGGTGAATATTTCGATTATGAAGGCCCAACCAGGACTACCGTTGCTGTGCATCAATTGCCTCACCCCCACCTATTGATAGAAATTAAATTAATCGCTTACAAACCACTCAACTAATGGACTTAGAAGATCAAAAATACGCCAGCGTTCACTATGCCGACTATTTGAGAATAGATCAATTGCTCAGTGCTCAAAACATGCGTAGCAAAGAATTGAATGTGCCTGCACATGATGAAATGTTGTTTATAATAGTACATCAAGTATATGAATTGTGGTTCAAGGAAATCCTCCATGATGTTGGCAGTGTGATGGAAATGTTTCAGTCTGAATCAGTTGACGAGCGGAATATTGGAACTGCATTGCACCGCTTAGAACGTGTTTCAGAAATACTCCTTCTGCTCATTCAACAGATCAAAGTACTTGAAACTATGACACCATTGGATTTTCTTGATTTTAGGAATTATTTGTTTCCAGCCAGTGGATTCCAAAGCCATCAATTCAGAATGATTGAAGTGAAATTGGGCTTAAAAATCAAACAAAGACAGACTTATCACAATACCCCTTATCAAAGCGTTTTTACTCAAAAGCTTCAAGAGGAATTGCAAAAAGCAGAAACTGATCCTTCACTCTTTGAATTGATTGAAAGTTGGTTGGAGCGCACGCCTTTTGTTGACCGAGGTGATTATCAGTTTATACCAGAATACCGACTTGCAGTGGAAAAAATGCTGGCAAGAGAGAAAAAGGCAATCATGGACACACCTATATTGAGTGACAAGGAAAAAGAAATGCGCATTAAGATGCAAGGTGACACCGAAACTTACTTTGCTACTGTAATGAATGAAGATGCCCACAACAAAATGATTGAAGATGGCACAGTAAGATTGAGCTACAAGGCAACATTATCCGCTCTTTTCATCAGCCTTTACAGAGATGAACCAGTATTGCACACTCCTTTTAGATTATTGAACCAATTGATAGAAATTGATGAATTACTGACCACCTGGAGGTATAGGCATGCACAAATGGTGTTGCGTATGATTGGCAGAAAAGTTGGTACTGGCGGTTCAAGTGGATTCGAGTATCTCCTGAATACAGCCCTAAAACATCAAATATTCGTTGACTTTCACAACATTTCAACTTTGATGATACCAAGATCCGATCTTCCAGAACTTCCTGAAACATTGAAAAACCAACTGGCATTTCATTTCACCATAAACCATTGATTCAATGATAAGATTGGCAAACCTCATCAACGGCAAGCTAGAAGCTCCAGTTTCAGGAAATTACCTGCCCAATGTTGAGCCTGCTACAGGATTGATATACAGCGAAATACCAGATAGCAATGAAGATGATATTGAACTGGCTGTACAAGCAGCAAAAGCAGCTTTCCCCAAATGGAGCAAAACTCCTATTCCAGAGCGGCATAAGATTCTAGAAAGATTAGCGGGATTAATTGAAAAAAATCTGGCTAGATTAGCAGCCGCAGAATCCCTGGACAATGGCAAGCCCGTTAAGCTAGCTTTGCATGTGGATATTCCAAGAGCTGTCAGCAATATAAGGTTTTATGCCAGTGCCATCATGAATTGGAACAGCCATTCTCATGAAATGGTGGGTGAGGCAATCAATTACACTTTGATGCAACCAGTTGGAGTGGTGGGCTGTATCTCGCCCTGGAATCTTCCGCTTTATCTATTCACATGGAAAATTGCGCCTGCTCTTGCTGCAGGATGTACAGTGGTTGCAAAGCCATCAGAAGTTACCCCATATACCGCTTACCTGCTAAGCGAATTGTGTATTGAAGCTGGTTTGCCACCGGGTGTATTGAATATCGTTCATGGACTGGGGCCAGTGGCTGGAAATGCTATAGTTGCGCACAAAGATGTTAAAGCCATATCTTTTACAGGCGGCACCAGGACAGGTGCACATATTGCAGCACTTGCAGCGCCAATGTTCAAAAAACTATCTTTGGAACTGGGCGGCAAAAATCCCAATATTATTTTTGCAGACTGCGATTATGATAAAATGCTGCAAACCACAGTGCTATCAAGTTTTTCGAATCAAGGGCAAATATGTCTTTGTGGAAGTAGAATTCTAGTTGAGGACAAAATATACGATAGATTCAAAAAAGATTTCGTTGAAAAAGTAAAAGCATTAACAATAGGTGACCCCAATGAAGCTGATACACGTGTGGGAGCAGTTGTAAGCGCTCAACACAAAGAAAAAGTGTTGAGTTATATCAAGCTGGCAAAAGAAGAAGGTGGAACTATTTTGACTGGTGGACATGAAGTATCTCCAGAAGGTCGATGCGCAAACGGATATTTTATAGCACCAACTGTTATAGAAGGCTTGGGCCCAGCATGCAGAACTAACCAAGAAGAAATATTTGGTCCCGTAGTTACACTCCAAAAGTTCAGCAGTGATGAAGAAGCACTTACTCTGGCCAACGACACAGTTTATGGCTTAAGCGCAACCGTTTGGACCCAAAACCTGACAAGAGCACACCGAATAAGCAATGAACTGGAATGTGGTATCGTGTGGGTAAATTGTTGGTTGTTGAGAGATTTAAGAACTCCATTTGGAGGAGTAAAACAATCCGGTGTAGGTCGAGAAGGAGGAAATGAAGCGCTACAATTTTTTACAGAACCCAAAAATGTTTGCATAAAATACTGATCAGTGGAGATTGAACTAATCGTCATCTTCTTTGGGATTGCATTGATTTACGCTTCAGTTGGATTTGGAGGTGGCTCTTCCTATCTGGCAGTACTAGCATTATTCTTCCATGAGGTTCCAGTCATCAAAATAACTGCATTGATCTGCAATATCGCAGTTGTAACTGGCTCTACCATCCAATTTTCAAAAGCCAAAACCCTTAACTGGAAAAAGATATTTCCACTCATTTTCACCAGTGTACCTATGGCTTTTGTAGGTGCAGCGTATCGAATAACCGATGATGCCTTCTTTGTCTTATTGGGTTTGAGTTTAATGATTGCGGCTATCATCATGTTGATAGGCAGGGTCAACTCAAATGCAAATATGAGCAACCAAATAACGAATGTTACATCAGGCATTATTGGAGGACTCATAGGCTTATTATCAGGATTGGTAGGAATAGGTGGTGGAATATTTCTGTCACCCGTTTTGAATTTCATGAAATGGGACCACCCAAAAGCAATAGCAGGATGCTCAGCAGTTTTTATTCTGGTGAATAGTATCTCCGGATTATTGGGACAAGCCTCGAAAGGTATTCCTGCAATGAATTTTTTTCTTACACTTAGTCTAGTTCTAGCAGTTACATTCGGAGGTTTAATAGGTTCAAGAATTGGAATATTCCGTCTGTTTCCGAGAGTTATTATCAATATTACAGCAATATTGGTAATGATAGCAAGTTTAGAGATTCTTGCAAAGCATACCCAGTTGTTCAGATTATTCAACTAATTCTATTCTAAAAATTTTACTTCAGTAATGTTAAGGTGATCGGTAATTTTATTTAACCCAATAGCCGTATTGGGCGCATTTTAGCTTTGAGCAAGTTCCATGAGTCGATGAAAATCCTTTTTTTGACAAATTGGGTATCTAAATCAATCTGATTATATTTGCGATATACACACAAGTTTAGGTGTATGAATGATGTACGAAATTTCCCCCAGGGTATAAAAAGTGAAAAATATAAATCTGACAAGAAATATTAATCAGTTAATTTTATGCCATTATATAAAATCAGTCTTTTCAAATAATTTATGTTTTTAAAAATAATCACTGTAGCGGGCCTTGCCACTTTTGAAATATATGCAGCCATTCCTGCGGGTTTCGCCTTTGGCTTATCACCTTGGACTATTTTTTGGGCAAGTGTTACTGGTGGTTTAGTTGGAGTATTTGTCGCAGCATTTTTAGGAGATAAGATAAGAGCGTTGTTTCACAAAAATAAGCCTTCTAAAGAGAATGCCGAAAAGAAACATCCCGTAATACTTCGCCTTTGGAATAACTATGGCATTTTTGGTTTAGGTTTTTTAGGAACTATTTCTGTTGGAGCTCCAATAATTCTAGCTGTTGGTATTGGTTTAAATGCAAATATTAAAAAATTAGCTATTTGGTGTTGTGTTGGAGTTATTACACGTTGCATTGTGTTTACCTTCATCGGCTGGTATGGGCTACAATTAATTTAACTCTTTGCTTCTAAGATTCCTGTCCGAATAATTAAAGCAGCTTAAAATGCTTGTATATCAACTCTAATAAGCTAATTTTGGAGGCTTGGGTTAATTCTTAGACGGACTGACGTTAGAGAAGACGGCAATAGGACGCACCAGTGAACAATGAATATTTAAAAATGACGCTTGAATCTCAACACTTTAAATTGGCAATTATGACTAAGAAAAAAGAATTGTTAATAATTTTATCAGTTTCAACTTTACTGTCAACAATTGGAATGCTTGTGGACACTGACCCGGGAAGTTTAAGCACTTGGACAATGATTTTTGAATATTTTGCAATGCTTACTATAACATTTGCAAGTTTATCACTCATATATTATGGAGTGACTTTTTCATTTAAAAAAGTTAAAGGATTGGTTTCATGATTTTTGAAATTAGGATTAGACAAGTTCGACTATTGTAAATCTTGACGAATTAATTCAATTTCTTGTTAAAAAATGAAATCACATAATTAAAACGTCAATCCGCTGACAGGGGTAGTTGTTGCATAATCTCTTCAATTTAACAAAACCTCCATTTTTGGGGAATAAAACAGCTTCATTAAAGACGTTTTATGACATATAATTATATTGAATGATCATTTGGTTTCTAAATTTTGGGTCCTTAGAATTTAGGTGTGTGGCTGTGGAAGTGGTGCTTTAAACCCAAAATCTGTATTGGCGCATTTTGCCTCTGAGCAAAGCCTCTTGAGTCCACGAAAATCCTTTTATTTTTGCGAATTGCATATTTGAATTAACTTGATTATATTTGTGATGTGTACGTATGTTTGTGGTTATTCAATTGTTATGTGCAAGTTTAAGAAACAATACAGGCGACAGACAAGAGAACCACCAAAGTTTAACTTTGACAGTTCTTAACAGTAATTCACGACTGAGAAAAAAGTAGTGGAGACCAGCAAACACTTTAAAAAACGGGGCAACTCCCCAAAGCCAAATAAGTAGGAAATTATTTAAATTCAAAAAAGAAAAAATGAAAACATTTTCAACACTTTTACTTGCAGCAACTATGCTCTTTATGACAAGTTGTGCAACATTGTTTACTGGGACAAAACAAACCGTGCTTATTAATTCAAAGCCATCAGGTGCTAAACTTCAAGTTGACGGTATAGACCGTGGAAGAACACCAACGGCAGTTAGACTAAAAAAAGGCTATGATGGACAAGTTTTAACTTTAAAAGCTGAGGGATTTGAAACAAAACTATTTCAACCAGAAACCGCGTTTAACGGGTTTGCAGTTTTAAATTTATTCAACATATTCTTTTGGGGTATTGACGCAGCAACAGGAGCTTTGTGGAAATATGACCCTAAATTTTATGAAATAGAATTAGAACCAAATAAGGTGGAGAATAAATAAAATA
>Ga0105046_10011659_pt1 | contig 13654 bp, 11 predicted proteins | sample MAT03_FD_78385 | JGI IMG/M metagenome (GOLD analysis project Ga0105046, IMG submission 78385) | Freshwater microbial communities from Lake Fryxell liftoff mats and glacier meltwater in Antarctica - MAT-03 (megahit assembly) | ecosystem: Environmental > Aquatic > Freshwater > Ice > Liftoff... | reverse complement strand
GTGCCGCCGATCCGATGTATTGTCACACTGGAGGAATAACGCGATGAAGAGGTTTCAAGGGAGAATACCATTGGTAAACACCTTCGGAAAAGCGTCTCTACATCCAGTCGACGGCACACCCCATTCGGCAGATTCTTCGGAAGGTTCCTGCCATCGGCTGCTCCAGTCCGCTTTTTGAAAACGCACTTGACGGCGTGTGTTCACTTCTCAGCACCGATTGGCGCAAGCTACTGGCGACAGTGATCTATGTTCATCAAGTTATCCGCCCTGCATCGAATTTGGGGCAAGCGTAGCTCGCGAATCTGGCGATGAACATCATAGGGCTTCCGAGGCCGGATCCCACGGGCACGACGGGCGCAAAGCGCGGCGGCTGTGTCGCGCCTGCGGCTGCCTCCACATCGCTTGCCACGCCCCATAGGTGCGCCGAAGACGATTTTGGTGCGCCTGGAGCGCTGATTTTTGGGTGCCGCAATACGTCGTGCGCAAGGTCGAAATGGGCGCGGATATGCTTCACCATGCGGTCGGCGTTTGTCGGCCAGATGTCGCCCTCGAAACGGGTTAGCCATTGGTGAAGGGCGGGGCGGATTTTCGTCTGCCGGTATTGGCGCGTCTTGCTGATTTCCGGCTGCACGTGAATGACACCGCGGGCGAGGTCTATCAGCTTCGCACGTTCGGGGTGCTCTGCGAGTTTCAGCAAACGAACCGCCGCGGGCTTCGATTCCGGCGCCGGGAGTTCCGGTTACGGTCGCGGCTTATCGCACGAGGAGAGCAGCACGGCTGCGGAAAATATCGGGATGAACAGGGAGGCTCTTGCAAAACCTACACGGTCACCGACGCGCGGCGTCATCGCTCAGAGGAGCGAAGGCATCTCGACCGCTTGCTGCTGAGGTTTCGCAAGAGCCTCCAGGGTCGAGGTTTTCATGCAATACAGCATGCCGGTTTCAAACGGTTTTACGATGCTAAGTTCCGTCGGGGAAATCATCGCGCCTTAACGAGGCCACGGTTCAAATAATGAGAGTGCTCCGGTGCCGTGCTTCCGGGGCGTGATTTGATTCGTGTCCACAGCGACGTTCTGCAGGTCGCGGCAGACGCAAGGAGGGGCGCTTTGATGGCGCCCTCTGGCAGCGGTCGCTCCGCGCCGCTGCCAGCCAGGAGGATTGCCATGCAAAAGAGATCGCCAGATTCCACACCGCCGCAGTGCTGCCCACGCCTCTGGCTCGATACGGTGCGGAGCGACCGCATCGAGAGGGCGCTATCAAAGCGCCCCTCCTTGTTCTCGCACCACGCTTTCTTGGACCTGAAATGAATCACACCCGTGCTTCCGCAGTGGCTACTTCGGTAATTGCTTCTCCTTCACGGACTCGACACGGCCGCGGGCGGCATCACGTCCTTCAGCGAACTCACACGCATCGGCGTGCAGAGCGACGCCCCGCCATCCGCGCGGTGAGGCGTGATCATTCGCGAGGCGTCACCGGACATACCAGAAGAATACGACCGCGATTGCGGTCGGCATAAGTGCGCCGAGGAACAGGCCGAGCGGGCTGATGCCTTCGTCCTCGAAGACTTTCGCATCCTGGAGGATTCCGACGCCCGCGGGGTTCGGTGCATTCGCGATCACCGTGAGGCCGCCGCCGCATACCGCGCCGGCTACCAACGCGTATTGGAGTTCGGGCGAGATGCCTTCGACCAGCGAGCCGAGGTAGGTCAGCGCGGCGTTGTCGGTGAGCGCGGTGAGGCCCGTCGCACCGAAGAACAGCGCGGTGCCGTTGAGGCTCTCGATGAGCGGCTTCAGCCAGTAGGATTGCAGCGAACCGAGCGTGACGAGGCCGGCGAGGAAAAAGCCGACGAGCAGGCCTTCGCGCAGCTTGAGTTCGTCCTGGAATTCCTTCGTCGCAGTGACCACGCCAAGGAAGAGCACGAGGATTCCCCAGAACACTTCCGGGTGATGCGCAAAACCCACGACCAGCGCGAGGAATACGAGGTGAATCGCCGTGAGCCATGCCGGCACGCCGGCGCTTCTGTCCGGCTTGGGTTCGAGCGCGGCGAGCTGCTTGCGGAAGATCAGCGCCGTGATCGCGGTCGAGGCCGCGCAGGCTGCGACTGCATGCCAGCCGAAATGCGTGAGCATGAAGACGGTGTCCCACTTCCATTTTGCAGCGACCATCAGCACGGGCGGTGCGGCGAAATGCGTGAGCGTCCCGCCGATGGAGACATTCACGAAGAGCAGGCCGAGCGTGGCATACGCGAACTTCCGGCTGATGCCGCGGTCGAAGTAACGGCGCTTGAGCACGAGCGCGAGCAGCGTCATCGCCGCGGGCTCGGTGATGAGCGAGCCGAGCAGCGGCCCGAGGAACAAGGCGGCGATGTAGAACGACATGCTTTCGCCGAGCGGAATGATCCGCGCCGCGTTGGAAATCAGCCGCTCGGCGAGTTTCACGACGGGACGCGTGGCCGCCACGACCATGACTGCCAGCACGAACTTCGGCTCGCTGTAATTCAGGCCCTCGATGTAGCTCACCGCGTCATGCACGGAGCCCTTGAGTGCCGCGATGCCGAGGAAAAGCGCAGCAGCCCAAAGGCCGAAGACGACTTCCGTTTCCGCAAGGAAATGCAGCGTGTTTTCCTGAATGGAATCCGGCGGATACTTGTGCGCCCAGTGCGCGAAACGCTTCACGGAAAAGGTGTGCAGCACCGCGAGGGCGAAGAACACCGTGGCGAGAATTTCAGTGGGCGAAGGGTTCATTTTTTTCGTGCAGCTTCGGACAGGATTCGAAAGAGCAAAATCACTACGGCCAGAACTTCGGAAGAAAGTAAACTGTGAGCGCCACGAAAAGGGGCTTTAACGATCGTTCCCGAAACCGGCAGCAGGGGGTTTCGTCCAGCTCAATTCCGGGCCGGATGATCTCCCGGCTTCCGGACGTGAGTCGCGGACCCATTGCAGTTTACTTGTCCGGACGATCGCCCGCAGACGACTGATCGGGATCCTGCGTCTCGGCTGGCTCGAGCAGATTCTCGCCGCCGTTCGCCGGTCGTGCCGAGTCGGCGACCTCCTGGATTTCCCCGGCGTCGCTCTGCAGTCCGCCTTCGGCCTCGGTGGAGATGGCACCCGGCTCGAACTTTTTCACCGCCGGAGCAGGTTCGCGTTCGCGTGAGCCGGTGCCTTGCGCTTCCTTCCGCTGGTCGCGGATCAGCCGGATCGGCACCGTCTGGGGGAAAATCACCTCGCGCCCCTCGTCGGGCATTCTGATCTTTGCATCCTGAAACGCCCGCTTCACGAGCCGCATCACTGAGGATCTGACTTTCAGCCAACTGTTTTGCGTTCCATCGATCCAAAAATACACGCGCAGCCTCACGCTGGATGTCCCGAGGCTTTCCACCAGCACCCACGGCTCTGGTTCCTTGAGCACCGTCGGATGCCCGGCCAGCACGCCCAGGGCGATTTCCTGAGCGGCGGCGATGGATTCGTCATATCCGATTCCCACGTCAACATCCAGTCGGCGCTTGGGCGTGCTCGTAAAATTCCGGATCGGGCTCTTGTAAACGATGGCGTTGGGCAACTGCACATCATTGCCATCCGTCGTCGCCAGCATCGTGGCCCGGATCGTGAGGCGCTGGACGTAACCGGTGACCCCGGCAATCTCGACCAGGTCGCCGGTGCGGAACGGTCGCTGCATGCTGAGGAAAATGCTGGCCAGAAAGTTCTCCGTGATATCGCGGAAGGCGATGCCGAGGATGAGGCCGATCAGCCCGGTGCCGCCAATCAGCGAAAGCGCGAGGCGCGTCAGTCCCACCACGCGCAAGACGAGGTAGGCTCCCAGCAGCACGATGAGAATGCCCAGCGACTTGCGGACGACATCGCGCAGGAGCGGGCTGTCGATCCGCTTGCGAAAGAATCCCTCGCTGAGCCGTCCCGCGATGAAAGCCGTGAGCAGCGAGAGCAGGAAGATGATCAACCCGAGCGCGATAAACGGGATCGCGGCGATGGAAACTTTCAGCAACTCGCGGAGCCCCTCCGCAGCCGGGCCGAGATCCCAGATGCGCGGAGTCGTGACATTGATGCGGTTGACGACGGCGACAACATCCTGCGTGTTCCGGGCCAGCTCACCCGCCCACTGCTTGCGGACCGACTCGTCCGTCTGGCCACCGAGAAAAACGACACCGTCCTTCACCTCGACCGTCGGTTCGGTGAACCACTGCGTCGCCCGCAAAATGTTCAGCAGGCGTTCGCGGATCTGAGGATCCCGGGCAATCGGGCTCACGTCCACTTTGGCCGGTGCCACGACAGGCCTGTTCAGAGTGACAGGCGGCACCGGTTCCTGCGCGCAGAGAGTCGCGGCAAGCATGCGGACCAGTGCCAGCAGCACGAGCGCAGTGCCTGCCAATCGTCCGCGATTTTTCATCCTGGAAATCGGGGGTTCACCGCGAAACGGCGCATCGTGATTCATGCAAGTTCGTCTGTCTGTTCGTAGGTCTCGCACGCGGCGCGATGGATCGCCCCGGGTTCGCCGACCGTCAACGGGCAACCCGCCCGGCGTCGTGGGCAGCTCGGTGAATGGGACGATACGAGTCAACGCGACGCCCTGCGCCGTTTTCGACGCCGCAGTGATCACCATCGCAGGCGCGGTCGGCGCGAGCAGCACAGCACTGTGGAAATTGTTTTTGCGACTCATCGCGTTCGGAACGTCAATCTAGCGGGAGCGTCTCGCCGGGCGAAAGACTTGAATGCGAAGCAACATGGTTTTGAATCCGCACATGAAACGCGACAGCGCGAGGAGAACACGGCTTCCCGAACCAGGCAGCGCGTGTCCGCGAAGTGGCGCGTTGCAATCCCCCGCCGCCGCGCCGGATGTTTTGTCCGATGAATGGACTATGAAATCTGCACCCTCAAAAATCTCCTTCGTCGCGCGACTCGCCCTGTGGATGAGTTTCGCCGCCGCTTTGCCGGGTTGCCAGAGTGTCACGGACGTCGGCTCGAAGCCCTCGCGTGAGAAATCGCAGCGGCAGCTTTCGGATTCACAGGCGTTGGTTCAGCGCTACGAGAAGCGCTGCGGAAAGCTGCTGCCTGAGAAGCCCCGGCGCGAGTTCCGGGCGTTGCGCGCGCAGTTGAAAGGGAAGCCGATGAGCGAAGTGGCGGCGCTGCCCGGCAAGCCCGGCGGGGTTTACACGTCGGGTGCCTCCGGGTCGTGGGACTGCACCAACATCGCCTACGATTCCGCCTCTGGACGCACCGTGCAGCGGCTGGAGGTCTGGTTTGCAAAGGGCGTCGTTGATTACATCACCGCATCTTTCTGACGCCGCTCGTCGGAAAGTCGGGAGCAATTTCCGGGCGGCTCGACTGCGGGTGTCCGGAAGATGAGTGTTCCAGAACATGACCCTGACTACTGCGATTCTCCAATTTCTCCTCGCCGCCGCGGTCGTGGTGTTCGCCGGCACTCTGCTCGCGCGCTGCGCCGATGCGATTGCGGAACTCACGAAGCTCGGGAGACTGCTTGTCGGGAGTGTCTTCCTCGCTGGTGCGACGTCACTGCCTGAGCTGACGGTGGACATCAGCGCCGTGCGGATGGGTCTCCCGGATCTCGCGGTCGGCGACCTGCTCGGGAGCAGCCTGTTCAATCTCCTGATCCTCGCCGTGGCCGATCTCATGACGAGTTCGCGCGGCCGGATGCTGTCCCGGATTTCCGCTGCCCACGCACTTTCTGCGACGGCCAGCATCTCGCTCACGGCACTGGCCGCGATCGGTATCTTCGTCGGCGGCCACCTCGGGACGTTCGCGATCGGCCCTGTTGGTGTGTGGAGCCTTGGGATACTCGGCGCCTACCTGCTCGGCATCCGGCTCGTCTATTTCGACCAGCGCCACGTCACGGAGATACTGCCCGACAGCGTGGTCCCTCCTGCGCCTCGCGTGAAGCTGCGGACCGCGATCGCGGGATTCGTGACTGCTGCCGCGATCATCCTTGTTGCAGCACCGTTTGTGGCAAAAGCCGCGGGCCGCATCGCCGAGCTGAGCGGCCTCGGGAGCACCTTTGTCGGCACCACGCTCGTCGCATTCAGCACGTCGCTTCCCGAGTTGGTCTCCACGATCGCCGCCGTGCGGATGAAGGCATTCGACCTCGCGCTGGGGAACATCTTCGGGAGCAATTCCTTCAACATGATCCTGCTGGTGCCGCTCGACATCGCGCATCGCGGGCCGATCTTCGCCGTGCTTTCACAGACGCACGTTCTCACCGCGCTGGCGGTGATCATGGCGACCGCCATCGCCGTCCTCGGCCAGCTCTACAAGGTGGAAAAGCGTGTCCGTCTCGTGGAACCCGACGCCGCGCTGATCTACTACGTGCACTGAGAAGCGCGCCCCGGCGCGACGTCACCGCACCACGAGCACCGGGCACGGCGCGTGCCGCACCACGCGCTCGGCGACACTGCCGATCAACACGCGAGGCAATCCCGTCCTCCCATGAGTGCCGAGAACGATGAGGTCTGCGTTCATCTTTGCGGCGTATCGGACGATCACATCCACCGGCTTGCCCTGGGCAAAGTGCCTTCGCGGGCCTGCGTCGCCAAACTCTGCCCGGACAAATTTTTCAAGCACGTTGCGTATGACCTCGTGCGCCGTTTTCTGAAGGGCGGTCATGTCGGCGTGCCAGTCTGCGTGCAGCGGTTCGGCGACATGCAGCACGCAGAGCCGCGATAAATCGTCGCGCGCAATCATGCGTGCCATGCGCAGCGCTTCGAGGGACTGGTCCGAGAAATCGACGGGGACAAGAATACTCCTAAACTCAGTGCTGCGGCGCTTGGCGGATTTTTTCATGATGTCCCAACCGTAGCCCTACTCTGCGCGTTGACAAAACCGAAGTGCGGTGGGGTGGCGTTTTGCACGGGAAAAATTTGAACACAACACGTCTGCCGATGCCACCAGCCTCTCTGTGGATGAAAATATCAGAAGGCAGATGCCACTGGGGCCTTCGTTCACTGGCGTTTTAAGCCGGCGCGGCGGCGATGTTGAGCGTGGAGCCTGGCCCGGCTTGCGCATGCGTTACCGGTACAAGACAACGACCTGCAACATCGCCATCGAAAGCCCTGCACACGTCTGCCGCGGTCGAGCGGTTTCTGGCAATGGTCGGACGTCTGGCAATCTGCGTCTCCGCGAACGATCGCGCGCTCGGGCTTTCGAGCCTGCGGCGAGGCGGACGAGCGCGCGTTTCTTTCCGTGGAACCGGCACGGTCGAAAGCATTTCAAATCAATTGACGGCTTTCACCTGGCCGGAGTCTAAGCAAGACGCTGTTTAACCAGATGCGCCGTGTATTCCCTCCTGAACCTGCTGCTCCGCTCCGTATTTCCGTCTGCGGCGCTTGGCTGGATTCTCCTCATTGCTGATCTGCTGGCGCTGGCCACGATTCCCTCGGTGCTGGTGCGGCGGAGCCGCCGTCCCCTGGCGGCCTTGAGCTGGATTTTGTCCCTGCTGATGATCCCGTTTGGCGGCGTGATGGCGTGGTGGCTTCTGGGACGACTGCACCTGGAACGTCCCGCCCGGAAACGCAAACGATCGCAGCGACGGATGGATGCCGATCATCCCGAGACCCCACCGAAGTCGCCGGAGATTCCCGCAGTTGTCCGCGCGGTGCTGCCGTTCGCGCTGCACGGCGACCGCCGCCGGAGCGAGGGCGTGTTCCCGCCCGCCGATGCGACCGACGTGCGGGTGTTCGCGAGCGGTGCGGAGGCGTTCGCTGCCATGGAGTCGGCCATCGCTGAAGCGCGGACGGAAATCCGCGCTTTGTACTACATCTGGCAGACTGGCGAAACCGGCAGGCGCATCGCCGACAAAATGGCCGAACGAGCGAGGGCCGGTGTGAAGGTGCGAATCCTCGTTGATGAAGTCGGCAGCCGTTCCTTCCTCCGCCAGTTGGCGCCGTCACTGCGCGAAGCGGGTGTCGAAATCGCGGGATTCCTCCCGGCGAGTTTTCGCCCCTGGGCACCGACGTTTAACTTTCGCAATCACCGCAAGCTTCTGATCGTGGATGGCCGCTGCGCATTCACTGGCGGAATGAACATCGGCCGCGAATATGAGAGCGAATGGCAGGACCAATGCGTGCGGCTGAGCGGTCCCGTACTCGAAAATCTTGATGAAGTATTCCAGGAGGACTGGCTGTTCGTCACGAATCACCGCCTCGACGATCTGACACCGGAAGATGATCGCGACATCGCGAGTGAAACCCGCGCGCCATGCGTGGTCATCGCGAGCGGACCCGACCGCGATGAGAACCGCGTGCATGACGGCTTTTTCCTCGCGATCGTGAATGCCCGCGGCCGCGTGTGGCTCACCAGCCCATATTTCGTGCCCGATGTATCGCTGCTCGATGCCTTGCGCGCCGCGGCGATGCGCGGAGTGGATGTCCGCATCCTCACGCCGCGGCAAAACGACGTGCGGCTGGTCGCGCTTGCTTCCCGCTCGTGCCACGAGCCGCTGCTTCGCGCCGGCGTGCGGCTGTTTGAGTTCCTGCCGTGCTTCATTCACACCAAGAACCTGATCATCGACGACGAATTGTCCGTCATCGGCAGCGCAAATGTGGACACGCGCAGCTTCCGGCTCAACTTCGAGCTGGCGTGCTTTCTCGTCTCACGCGAGGTCAACGGCACGCTCGCGTCTCTCTTTGAAGCAGATCTCCGCGAAAGCTGTGAGATCACCGAAGCGGATGTGCGGGCACGCGGTGTTTTTCAGAAATGCCTCGAGTCGGGCGCCAATCTCCTCAGCCCATTGCTTTGATCGGATCAGATATTAAGAACATGGCGAGGCAACCCGCGCCGGACCGAAAACGGGCCGAGCGTCGAACGGCACATGGGAGTGAGGTCTGATAAACTCCGGACGTTCCGGCTTCGCCCCGAACCAGATATCGCTCGGCCATCCGTTGAGCTTTCATCCGTTCGGAGCAGCAGAAAAAAAGAACAATCTCATGCGCGCACGCGCTCTCGGCGCCCGATGTCCAAGTGCAGATGAATACAAATCCACTGAAGAAGGGCGTTCTGAGCGAGAATGCAGCCGGCATCGGTGCGATGACCCGTGACAGGGTGCGGCAGCGCGCGGCTGAACTGGCGCTGATGCTGTGGCATTCATGAAAGAACATTGCGGCGAGAGGTTTGGGTGGCTCCTGGCTTCGCTAGTGTCTGCGGGCCTCCTCGGCGGTTGTGGGCTGCTTCCCCGTCCTGCTTCGGGTGATTCGAGAAAAAAGGCGTTCATCACTTATTGGCCGCCAGCAGCGGAGAGCGGAAAACTGCGGCTGGCAGTAAAGGATAACATCGACATGAGAGGTGTCGTTACCACGGCTGGCTCCGAGTATTTTGCAAAGAACAGCCGGCCAGCCAAGAGGGACGCTGCGTGTCTGACGATCGCGAGGCAGCGCGGTGTGAAGATCGTGGGGAAGACGAACCTGAGCGAATTCGCGGTCTCGCCTTCCGGCATAAACACGTACTTCGGGACGCCGGAGAATCCGTTCGATCGTCGGCGGATGTTCATACCCGGGGGTTCCTCTTCCGGTTCCGCGGTGGCTGTGGCGAGCGGACTGGCGGATGTGGCCTTCGGGACTGACACCGCCGGATCAGTCCGCGTTCCGGCTGCGTGCTGCGGAGTCGTTGGCTTGAAGACGACCTTCGGGCTGATTTCGCTCCGCGGCGTTTTTCCAGTCGAACCGAAGCACTTCGACACCATCGGCCCGCTGGGAAAGGACATCGCCGACACCGTGCAAGGCATGGATCTTTTGCAGGGCGGATTCGCCGCACGGTATGCTGGGGCCTGCAGTGACAAGCCTTCGGCGATGAACATCCGGATCGGACGCCTCACACTCAATGGCACAGATCCAAAAATCGACAAGGCGGTCAGCCGGGCTCTCGCGAAGACACGCCTTCAAGTGGTCGCGCTGGATGATGAATTCCGGAACAAGTGGGTGCAGGCCAAGAAGGATGCCAATACCATCGCCGCCGCCGGCGCCTGGATGAGTGACAGGAAATACTTCTCCAAACCCGGCGTGAGCGCCGTAACCAAATCAGTCCTCATCGTCGGCCGAATCCTCTATCCGGGCGATTACCGTCAGGCTCTTTCGAGACAGCGGCAGTGGCAGAAGACCCTGGGGGCGATCTTCAGAAAGGTGGACTTCATCGCGCTGCCCACGATGCAGTCCACGCCGCCGGTCATTCTGCCGGGTCCGGACATCGGGATCACGGAATTGCGCATGATCGAGTTGCAAAACACGTCGCCGGTGAATTTCGCGGGCAACCCTGCGCTGGCGATGCCGATTCCCCTGCGCCACGCGGATGTTCCGGTCACGAGCCTGCAACTGGTCGGGCCAAACCGAAGCGAGGCGGCGCTCCTCAATGCGGGCCGACTGGTGGAGGCCGCCGTAAAAAATGAGATGCGAAAAAAATCATGGTTCCAATGATGCCAATTCGGCCACCAGAGACGAATAGAGATCCGTAATCCTTTCAACATTCTCCCGTAAAATCATGCGGTTCAGACTACCCCTCACAATATGAAACCGAACTTTCGCCTCCACACCGCCGCCCTCACCCTGCTGCTCACGCTCGCAGCGACAACACCTCCACTGCGAGCATAGTCTGCGGCCCCGGCAGCCGCCGCACAGGCCGAACCTTCCAGCGAGGTCATTCGCCTCGCGGTCGAAAACCAGTTGCTCCGCTCCGATTCCGTCGAGGGACACGCGATTGATGTCACGGTGGACAAGGGCATCGTCACGCTGCCCGGGCGCGTGAAAAATCTTCTCGCCCGGCAGTTGGCCTCGCGTCTCGCGCAGCGCGTGCGCGGCGTGCAGCCGGTGATCAACCAGATGGAAATCAGCACGCCGCGGCGTGACGAGGCGGAGATCAAGAAGGACATCGAGGCCGCGCTCGACGCGGACGCCGCGACCGCGAAGCTCGACGTGAAGGTGCAGGTGAGTTTTTCCCGCGCCACGCTCACAGGCAGCGTGCCGTCCGCAGGGCTCAAGACGCTCGCCGCCCGCGTCGCCAGCAGCGCGAAGGGCATCGTGAACACCGACAACCGGCTCACCACGGACGCGAACTCGCGGCCCGGCGATGCCGAGTTGCAGTCGGCCATCAAGCACTTGCGCGAATACTCCGCGATTCTCGACGATGTGGAAATGAATGTGTCGGTGAAGGACGGCAACGCGGTTTTAAACGGCATCGTCGGCAGCAGTCTGCAGAAGGAATATGCCGCGACCTTGCGCGCGAAGCGGGCGCGACATCCGTGGACGACCGCGGGATCAAGGTGAGCTGGCGCGAGAGCAATCCGGAATTGCGCAGCCGCCGCCACAAGGAGGCGACGGACGAACAGATCCAGGCCGCGGTGGCCCGCGCATTCAAGGTGGACTCGCGTCTCCCGAGCTACTCGCCGCAGGTGAAGGTAGAGAAAGGGGAACGCCATCCTCACCGGCGACGTGGGCGTCCTCGTGGCGAAGGAAGCGGCGGAGCGCGACGCGCGCCACGCGATCGGCGTGCGCAGGGTGGACAACCAAATCCGCGTCCGCTGGCCCGACAAGCCGCCGACCGGCGACGAGATTGCGAAATTCACCCGCGACGCGCTGCTGCGCGACGCATACGTCGAGCGGCACAACATCATCGTGACCTGCCGCAATGCGCACGTGAGCCTCTACGGATTGGTGGACACCGAGTTTGAAAGGGAGCACGCCGAGTGGACCACGAGCTGCCAGAACGGCGTCGTCCACGTCGCAGATTGGTGCGGAAGAGCGACGCCGCCATCCAGGCCGCTCTCGACGACAAGCTCGCCCACGACTTTGTGGATCCGAACAACCAGGTCACCGCGAAGGTGAAGGACGGCGTGGCCATCCTGAACGGCACGGTGGACACGTGGATGATGTGGCAGGTGGCGATGGAAGACGCCATCGAAGCCGGCGCCCGCCCGCCCGCACAATCTCGTCAAAGTGCGCTTCGGCGACGCGTCCGCGCCGCGCTTTTACGGGACGCATTACTACATCCCGGAATAGAGGGTCTGCGCGTGACCAGCCCCGTCGTCGCACCCCCATTTCGACTGAATGGGGTTCGCAGGGTTAAATCGAGCGCTTGAGATCCACGCTGCCAAAAACGCTCGCGGACGGACGGACGGCTTCCGCTCAGGCTTTCCGTCCGCGAATACCCACCTTTTTCCCGCCGCGCGATCCTGTTTGCTGCCCGAGCTTTTTCCGCGGCGCGGATTTTGCGCGTACTTTCGGCGCATTCGTCCCGACAGACAGGATCGGCGGGTTTCCGGTCTGGGCTCCGGTGACCGCTTGCACGACGTCGGCCACCGTGTTGGTGATGTTCTTCTTCGGGGCCGTCTTGTTGGATCGCTTTGGCATGGCGCAATAATGCTGCCGCTCACACACGTCCGCGAGCATGATTTTTAGCCAGCATGGTCAACCCGACTCGCAAGTGCGCTTCGATTTCGACTTTGCGCCCCTGCCGACAGTGCGTGCCTCTCCATCACTCACGGTTTCACACCGAGGCCGAAGACTTTCCCCTTCGGCCTTACCGCCTTCGCAATGGCGACAAGGCGGTGCCCCGTACCGAAGCCAATTTCGAGGACGGTTTCGCCGGCGCGAATCTTCAGCAACTCGAGCCCGGCCTTCCGCCTCGGCCCTTCGCTGCGTTCGGAAAGCATGTCATACCCACGGCTGATTTTGTTGTAGAACGCCCTCGTCTGGTCCTTCGGCTGGAACACGCCGAGGACTGACGGATAAGTGATGGGGGGTAGGTTTCATGCCGGGCGATTCATCCCTTGATCGGGCGATGGGAGCAAAGGAATGGACGAGCGGCGGCAGTCGGTCAAAAGCTGAGCGAATGAAAGCGATCGGCGTCCGCTCCTTTGGCGGCCCCAAAGTCCTGCAACTCACGAACATCTCCGACCCCCATCCGGGGCCGGACTGGGCGATGTTTGACTCACGTCGCGGGGTGTTTCGCTGCCTGGACGAGCGCAATTCGGCGAAAGAACTTCATGAGCTCTATCCCGAGCAGCGGAACGAGTGACACAGCGAGCAGCATCAGGCAATCGCTGAACGGCACGAGTGCGGTCTTGAGGAACTTCGCCAGCGTTGCGTTGTGATGGCTCCAGACTTGGATTCTGAATGAGATCGCGACGACGATGAGGAGGTTGATATTGGAGAAGAGGTTCATCCGCCACAGCGGGCGCGTCTCGCTGCGAGCGCCGAAGGAACGCAGCAACTCGGCGAAGACCAGCGCGGCAAAAGCGTGAGTGCGGGCCATCTCGGGCGTGTCGGATTTGAGGGCGTAGAGGTAAACCGCGAACGCCACGCCCGCCGTGAGAAAGCCGGTGAGAAACATCGTGCCGAGAAAGCTGCGGTCCGTGATGCGCTCAGACGGGGGACGCGGGTGGCGTTTCATCACGTCGGGGTCAATGGGGTCGGTGGCGAGGCAGAGCGCGGGCAGACCGTCGGTGACGAGGTTAATCCAGAGCAGATGAATCGGCAGGAGCGGCATCGGCAGTCCGATGATGACGCAGACGGTCATGAGCAGGAGTTCGCCGGTGTTGCCCGCCAGCAGGTATTGGAGGGTCTTGCGGATGTTGTCGTAGATGCCGCGCCCTTCCTCCACGGCGGCGACGATGGAGGCGAAGTTGTCATCGGTGACAATCATGTCCGC
>Ga0105046_10011658_pt1 | contig 13654 bp, 14 predicted proteins | sample MAT03_FD_78385 | JGI IMG/M metagenome (GOLD analysis project Ga0105046, IMG submission 78385) | Freshwater microbial communities from Lake Fryxell liftoff mats and glacier meltwater in Antarctica - MAT-03 (megahit assembly) | ecosystem: Environmental > Aquatic > Freshwater > Ice > Liftoff... | reverse complement strand
ATGTCATTTCCACGCAACGGCAGGCCGCGTCCACTTAACACTTTTCGTTTTACGTCTTCCATGATCTTTTCCTCTTCTTCCTGCCATTCACTTACGAGATGCCAAACAAATCACGCGCGTCAGTGACCTCGCCCTTGATGGCGGCGGCTGCCACCATTGCGGGGCTCATCAACAACGTGCGACCTGTGGGCGAACCTTGCCTCCCTTTGAAGTTACGGTTCGACGAAGACGCGCACACTTCGCGTCCTTTGAGTTTGTCGGGGTTCATCGCCAAGCACATTGAGCAGCCCGCCTCGCGGAATTCAAACCCCGCGTCGGTGAACAACTTGTCGTACCCGCGCTTTACCATTTCAGCTTGGATTGATTGCGATCCAGGCACGATCAGTGCGCGGACGCCTGCTGCCACCTTGAACGAACCACGGCCAAGTAAGCGCACCACTTCTTCGAAATCGCTGAGCCGCCCATTGGTACAGGAACCGATGAACGCCACGTTGATCTTCGTTCCAGCGATCGCCTGGCCTGCGTCGAAAGACATGTATTTGTAGGCTTCGTCGGCCGATTCTTGCTCGTCGGCGGGAAACGCCGCTTTTGCAGGGATCGAATCTTTGACGCCCACCGATTGCCCTGGGGTGATTCCCCAGGTAACCATCGGTTCGATGTCTGCTGCGTTGTACTTCACAACGTCGTCGTACGCGGCATCGGCATCACTGCGCAACAAGTTCCAATCGGCCACGGCTTTGTCCCAAGCAGTCGCATTTGGCGCGTACGTTCGGCCCTTGAGGTAGGCGTAGGTTGTGTCGTCAGGGTTTACATAACCACAGCGCGCGCCGCCTTCGATGGACATGTTGCACACAGTCATGCGCTCATCCATTGTGAAGTTGTCGAACACTTCGCCCGCGTATTCATAGGCGTAACCCACGCCGCCGTTCACGCCAAGCTTGTTGGTGATGTAAAGCACAACGTCTTTGGCGTAAACGCCGGGACGCAGTTTGCCGTTCACTTCGATGCGGCGCACTTTAAGTTTGCCCATCGCTAAAGTTTGCGTTGCCAACACATCGCGAACTTGCGACGTACCGATGCCAAACGCGATCGCGCCAAACGCGCCGTGCGTCGAGGTGTGAGAATCGCCGCAGCAGATCGTCATGCCGGGCTGGGTAAGCCCTTGTTCAGGGCCAACCACGTGGACGATGCCTTGCTCAAGACGTTCAGGCGCAAAGAAGCGGATGTTGTGCTTCTTCACGTTGCGTTCCAAATGCACCATCATCTGCTCGGCCAACGAATCGGCATACGGGCGCAGCTGGCTGGTGGTGGGAACGATGTGATCAACAGTGGCGAAGGTGCGGTTCGGGTACATCACCTTCAAACCACGTTCTTCCAACATGCTGAAAGCTTGTGGAGAGGTAACCTCGTGAATGAGGTGCAGGCCCATAAGCAACTGGTATTGCCCCGAATGCAACTGTGCCACCGTATGCCGCTCAAACACCTTTTCGTACAGCGTCTTTCCCATTGTTATTCCTAACTTCCCATTCGCTCTGCATAACGTTCCAAGCGATCCGCCAATTCACTGGAGAACCGCGCAAACGACTTCAATTCCTGCTTGTCCAACCCCGCCCAGATGTCATCAATGGCCACCTGCCGGCTTTCACGCAATCGACCCATGATCCGCTCCCCTTTCGTCGTCAACACGTAATCGCGTTGCCGCCCATCGCCCTTCGAGACCTCCGCCGCCACCAAACCCTTATCCAGCAATTGTCGTAACGTCTTGGAAACAGCCGCCGCCGAACTTTGGCGCCGCCGGGCAAACATGCTGGGCATGAAATGCTCAGTTGCTATTTCCTCTAACACTGCCCATTGGTGGTCCGTTACGCCCACCACCCCCGCCAATTGGCCCCTTCGCACCCCAAAAGCATCCGCCAACCGCTGTAAACCAGCGATCGCCGCATGAATCTCGTCGTTTGGAGTGCTTGCCACTGGTTAATACTTAACCTAGGTTAAGTACTAGCGCAAGTCCGAATGTTGGGTTTAGTGCGATTCTACGTGCTCATGCGCACCAATACCGATTCACGTACGCGGCGGCTTTTGGCCAGTGAAACGATCTTGGTTACATCGCTTTCAGACAACTTCGTACCTTCGCCAACAACCACGCTGCCGTCGGTGGCCAACAACGGTTCTTCCACAACCATACCGGCTTTAAGATCAACGCACTTTACAGATTGTTCACCCATGCCTTCGGGTGGCGGAGGCGTTTCAATTTCATCGACGGCGCCGAGCATGCGAGGATCGTAACGGCCTTCATCCTCGCGCAGCTTCTCCATGATTTCTTCATGGGGCAATGCCTGACCTCGCAAAACCTCGTAGTCGCTTGCAATGCGAAACGCCCTAGCGCCAGCAGCAATCCGCTCTCCCGTGTGCGTGATTCCTGGGGCACCGGTTCCGTCAAAACGCATGGGCATCTGGGCAATCACTTCAAGCACCTGCTCGCCCCCCGGAATCCGCTTTACGATGTCCTCGGTAACGGCGGCGGCACCATCGACAGCCAGCTTCTCGTGCGGACCCAAACTTTGACCACGGTTCAGTTTTTCCCTGACGCCAGGTTCAAGCGAAATTCGCCCCACTTCCGACACAAGGCAAGCCACTTCGCCTGGCCACGCTGGCTCAATGCGAAGTACTTTAAGCACTTCCTGCACGTGCCGCGCTAACCGCATTCCTCTGCGGGCAGAGACACCATCAGTGAAGGAAACCGTACGAACCAACGCCCAAGCGGCTGACGTCGCAGCGGCGCCCATAGAAATTTGCGGCTCTCCGCTTGCTGCCTGTGAGGAGCCCGGATACCGGGGCGAAGCCGCCATAGAACTTGAACTTTGTGGCGATGCCCTTGCCGCAGCAGCCGTGGAACTTAGCGCTTGCGCGGGAGTCTCCAAGGACATAACCACCATCGTGGCAAAATCGCCTGGCGCTGTGTTGGCTTCAAGCACGGCGAACACCCCAGGCAGATTGTCGAGCCCCGACTCTACAGGCCCCTGCAACAGGACGATCACGGTTGCGGAATGCTCGCGCAGTTCCTTAACAAAAGCAGCAGTTCCTAGAGCCCCGAACACAACCACCGCCGATGGCACTGGTGCTTTGTCCATGCGAGACAGCGCGTCCTTCGCCGACATCGCTACATCCACCGATGTCGCTGTCTTCAACGACGACGAGGCCCCCATTAAGGACTTCGTCTCAGCGCTTACACACAAAACCACTGGCTTTCCAACCACATCCCCGGTCATGACCTAGATCCATTCGGTGGGTTACAGGTTCATCTTTAGATGCCGCGCCTACCCGCCTTCTTGCGATCTCAGCTTCCACAACCCAATGCCCACCACAAAACATCCCAGCACGATCACCACAAAGCCCACAGCACCCATGCGCCAAGCCCAAGCAAAACCAGACTGCGCTTCATCCCCTGCAGCCTCATGGTGCTTCATGGGCGAAAGCCACCACCCCGCAGGAACGTTGCCATTGCGCCTCAAGGCACGGAAAAGTTTCAAGTGATAGATGAAAGCAGAAGGCACACCGCCCACGAAACCAACAAACACGAATATGCCGCCCACGAACATCAACCCTTCTGCGGAAACAAAGGCAACCACAGCGCCAAACAACACAACCGCGCCAACAATGCAGGCTTCAAACATTGGCGCCCCCGGTTACCACTTCATCGGCAACTAGCGACCAGCGATCGTCATTTGCGACACACGGAAAGAGGGAACCTGCACAGATGACCGCGTGTCTAAGTCATCCCCAAGAGCATCGACGTTCTTCCACAAGCTATCGAAGCTGGAAGAGATCGTTACTTCGCTTACGGGGAAAACTCTCACACCGTTTTTGATCCAAAACCCAGATGCCCCTTGCGAAAAGTCACCGGTGGTACCGTTGAAACCAAAGCCCATCAAATGCGTAATGTAAAAGCCTTCGTCCACCTGTTCCAAACCCTCTTTCGATGTTTTCCCTGGCCTTAAGATGAGGTTCGTGGTTGAGACATGAGGGCCGCCCCCAATTCCACGCCCCGCCGAGCCAGTTGATGCACGCCCCAGTTTTCGAGCTGAGTAAGTGTCGCAAAGAAAAGTCCGTAACACGCCACCATCAACAATGACATTGGGTCTGCTTGCCAAGCCCTCTGCATCAAATGGCCGTGAGCCTGGCGCGCCAGGCAAGAGTGGATCGTCTACAAGAGTGATCAATGCGGAAGCAATGTCCGTTCCTTCCCGATCGGCCAAGTAAGTACTTTTGCGCCACACCGCCGAACCAGAGGTCACGCCCACAAGTTTGCCAACCAACGATCGACCCGCTTCAGGAGCAAAGATCACAGGCACCTGACAGGTCGCAACTTTTTGCGAACCCAACTGCGCTAGAGTCCGATCAGCGGCGGTTTGTCCCACCGATTCTGGAGAATCAAGGCGAGCAAAGAACCTCCCCCCAGTCCACCAACTGCCATTGCGCTTCTTTCCGTCAACATCGTCCGCGATCGGCTGCACCGACAACGAAGCATATGTTCCGCGGTAGCCGCCTGAGAATCCTGCCGAACTTGCAAAAGCCGTTGCGCCAACAGTACGAGAAAACGAAGCTCCTTCAGAGTTGGTAATTCGCTTGTCGCGGGCCAATGCCGCCGCCTCGGCTCGACGAGTCCAATCGAGTGCGTCTTGCACAGTTAACTTTGGCACTTCGTCATCCCACAAATTCAATTCGGGGATATCGCGGGCCATAATTTCACGATCGGGCAACAGCGCGAACGGATCTGCTTCGGCCAAGGAAGCCAGCTCAACGGTTTCCCGTGCAAGCTGACGCAGACCTTCCTCCGTAAAATCAGAAGTGTAAGTTACTGCGGGACGTTGATCCTTAAGCACTCGCAGTCCCAGTGCGCGACTCCCAGCCTCTTTGATGAGTTCAGTCTCACCAAGCCGCAGCCGCAGTTCAAGTTCAGCGCCATCACGCACCAGCACTTCGGCTCCGTCAGCGCCGGCCTGCATCGCATAGTTAAGCATTTGTTCTGCGGCCCTTTGGCAAGCCGCAGGATCCGGAAGTCTTCGTTCGGCGCTCATGAGGTTTTCGTGCCTCCCACAGTGATCTCAGAAATCTTAATGGTTGGATTGCCAATGCCTACAGGCACGCTTTGCCCGTCTTTGCCGCAGGTCCACGTGCCCGGTGACAATTCAAAATCATTGCCGACCATCACAACCTTGCGTAACACATCGGGGCCGTTTCCAATCAGGTTTACGCCCTTCAGTGGTGCCGTTATCTTTCCGTCTTCTATCAAATAGCTTTCCGTTAACGAGAACACGAAGTCGCCATTTGAAATATTCACTTGGCCCCCCGAGAAATTCTTCGCGTATACGCCCTTTTTGACTGATTTGATAATGTCCTGCGGATCATCCTGTCCCGCCATCATCAAGGTGTTGGTCATGCGCGGCAGCGGCTCGTGCCGAAAGCTTTCGCGTCGACCATTGCCAGAAGCAGCGATGCCGAAGTGCTTGGAGGAAATTCGATCCTGCATGTACGCCGCCAGAATGCCGTTTTCGATCAGAACGTTGCGGCGACCAGGGTTCCCTTCATCGTCGACATTGATCGAACCACGCGCGTTCATCAGGGTCCCGTCGTCAACCACCGTACACAACGGTGAGGCAACAGACTTGCCAATCATATCTGTATAGTTTGAGGTTTTCTTCCTGTTGAAATCAGCCTCAAGACCGTGCCCTACGGCTTCGTGCAAAAGAATTCCTGATTCGCCTGGGCCCAACACAACTTCCATCGTGCCGGCGGGAGCTTCCTGGGCGCTCAACATCGCAATAGCCAAACGAGCAGCTTCAATGCCGTGGTCCGTTGGACTTTGGCCTTCCATCTTAATCAGCTCCATACCCCTCCGAGCTGCCCCAGCAGAACGGCCTGTTTGTCGCTTTCCATCTTCTTCGGCCACGGCCCCCACTGAAAAGCGGACCATGGGTTGAAAGTCTCGCGCGATCTTTCCATCCGACGTCACAACGAGAACATCTTTTTGGCTCTCGCCCCAACCCACTTCCACTCGAATAATGCGGGGATCGTAGGCTCGCGCCGCCCGATCTGCTTCCCGCAACATCTCAACCTTCTCTTGTCCGGGTCGGTCCCATGGGGCGTCCTTTATTTTATAAAGGTCAAGAACAGACACGCGGGTCAGAGCAACCGGACCAGGCGCCGCACCTGATGCTGCGATCCGGCCCGCAGTCCGTGCGGCCTCGAGCATACGATCTTCAGCAAGCTCTTCGGTGTAGGCGTACCCAGTCGAATCGCCCTTTAAAACGCGAACGCCCAGCCCCAGCGTCACGCCTTTGCCAACGCTTTTGACTTGGCCGTCCTCGAAACCGAAATGGGCTCCAGCGGCGTATTCAAAGTACAGATCGGCGTAATCGGCGCCGCCTTCAAGTGCAGCGGCCAACAAGCGTTCTGTAAGCCGAACGTCAATCTGGTCTAACGGGGATGCAGCCATGATGCTTATGATGCTCCAGTATCAAGAAAAAAACGAACGCCGCCCGAGGGCCAACGACAAGGGGCCACTGCGGACGGCGATGCGAAAAGGCGAAAGCGTCGTGGACTACGGGCGCTCTGGAGGAAGATCTAGCTCAACTTCTTTGTTCGTGCGCAACTTTTGAAGGCCACGAACTTCAACCTGGCGAATGCGCTCGCGGGTCAGATTCATGATGGCGCCCACTTCCTCAAGCGTGGTGCCACCTCGATCAGCCACGTCCAAAGAACAGGTCTCTGGCATTTCCCACACTTCTAGGTGAGGGAAGTTCAGCTTAATGGCGCCACTTTCAGGATTCACATCCAGGTAAAGGTGGTGGCCACAGCTCACAAAGGGGCACGGCCTAGGCATGGTCATGCACTCGCCGCGCGTTTGTGGCCGTTCAACATCTTCAGGGTACGGCAGTGATTCTGACAGTACCTTTTCTTCTTTTGTCAGGTAACGACGAGCAATGGTACGCGAGCGGACCCTGCCATCGTCATCTGGTCGTACTTTTCTTCGCAATCTAGCCACCTCCGGTTGCGGGATGGCATCGTCCGGCTGGGTTAAAACCTTGAGCCGGATCTTGGAGTCCTGTGTTCTGGAAATTACTGTGACTTCGTCCATGTCCATGATGCTTCGCCTTTTCCGGTGGTAATTCGGGTACCACCTAGAACAAATCCGCCCCGCCCCCGACAGCAGCGCCAGAATCCTCTTCCGGCATTGACAACCTGTGCTCGAGGTCCGCAATTCGGCGTACGAGGTCGGACGCCGCCTTTCGGGCCTCTTGAATCTCTTTTTCCAGCGACTGCCGACGCCCGGTCGGCAGGTTCGCGTCTCGCGCTTCGCGCTCAAATCCTGAAATCAGCTCGCGCAGGCCTAGCTCAACGGCATCGATGTCGTCCTTAAAGCGCACAAAGGCGCGCTGGATTTCTTCGATGGTCAGGTTGTCCGCCATCATCTTCTTCACCACGTTCACGCGGCGAACGACGTTCAATGGGTAAATCCCTAACGAGCCCATGTTCTTGCCCTTGCGCCCAATGCGCACCGAGCGAGGCAATAGGCCCAATTGAACGTACTTGCGCAAAGTGGCCTCCGAAAACCGGACACCACGCGATTCGAACACGTCGATGATTTGCCGCGAGGTGAATCCGCCCGGCCACATCCGTTCGATCTCCAGCAGCTCCGGCTCTTCCAAAACGGTCAAAACCCGCGAGACCGCGGGCTTCGGCAGCGTTTCTTGCAGCTCAAGTGCAGAAGTTCGTTTCATTGGACGGCACTGAATGTACTCCACTGAATAGATTCAACTCAATGGAAAAATTACGTGAGGTTTGTTCAGGTGAAACAGTGTGCGCGGACGCGCTTACACAACGGTCAGAACGCACACGCAGAGCAAAAGCCGACCTGTGGACAAGGCTCCGCCCACCAGCGTTTCCAACTTCGACGGCAGAGCGGGTGCAGTCAGTTAGGCGCTGAGGAAACGACCAGGGCGTCCACGACGACTATCAAATCTACCGGCGGTGTTACGCCCTGGCGTTCAGGCAGATACTTCCAGTATTTTTTTAGCCACCGCTGCGGACCACGGTCGACGCACCCCAAGCTGCGTTGGCCCGGATCGCAATAGAAGCGAACGTGAAGATGATCATCGTGAGGAGCCGAATCTCCTGGTTGGCGCAGCAGTTCTTCTGCTTGCGCCACGAGATCCGGCTGCTCACCTTCTTTTTTCGCTTGGTTCACGACCAAACCCGCCAAATCCCTTTGGATAAAGATCCACTGCACCTGCGCTGCAGGGTCAGTTAACAGTGCGCGCACCAAAGCCCACGTGCGAGGCACATCAAACGTGGCCGCGGGAATCGGCAACTTCGGTGGCTTTCGTCCAAACGCGGGAGACCAGGCCACAGCCTTGCCTGTGGCTCCAAACTTCAACATGGCCTCGAAGTGTGGCAACGGGAGGCCCCCGGCATCCAAAGCGTAGAAGAAAATGTCAACGTCACGGCCACTTCGGTGAGAGCCATGTCCAGCGGCGGGGCCTCCCCCCTTGCGTGCGATATCGCCTAAAGGAGCGAGGCTACCTGGAAACAACCGATCCACGTTCGCGAACGAACGGGTTAAGGCCAGCTGAATCTGCCCAGTTGTGTACAAAGCCGAACGACCTCTCCAGGCGGCCGGTACCGAATAACCCAAACCATCAGGCGGCAGTGTCGTTCCCGTAAGGAGCTTTCCGGTCCCGTGGTCGCCTAAGGACAGCGGAACCCCAGGCGGGCGTGCGAAAACGCCAGTGCAACCCACAGCACTCAAAAACGACACGGCCAGGACAACGCGCCTCACATTGTTAGGATCCGACGGGTACCGGGCAAAAGCAAAACACGGCACAAATCTGTGCCCTATTACGAAAAAACCGGGGAGGCTGCCCAGATGTTAAGAGTGCCTTTGCGTTGGCAGTCCCAACAAAAACCAAGAGTTTAAGAAGAATTTTCCCCTTTTCTTGACACGCCCCCCGAACGGTGACTAAATGTGCGCGACCGTATTACACTTTCACGGTGATCTATACTGAGGGGAGCTCAATGGCCGGGTCCGACAAGAGGAAACAAAGTCTCTACTTCCCTGAAGAAATGCTGAAGGAGATCCAAGAAGAAGCAGCGCGTCAAGATAGATCACTATCTTGGATCGTTCAGAAAGCTTGGAAGATCTCTCGAAAGGAGATCATGAAATACCCATCGGTGAATGAATTTCCCGGGGAAGATGACGTTCGCGGCGCTTCCGAGTGACGCGAAAACGGGCGGTTCTGACCAAAAGTCGAACCGCCCGTTGCTTTTACTGCCTGGTTCTGGGAATGATGCTGGCACCATTCCCTTTAAGACCACGCATGTCCGAATATCTATTTGTCACTGATCAGGTTGCTCCACTTTCCCAAACCGATGCCGCGAAAAGCGTGCGAGGGCTGGCCCGTGGACTCCTGGAACTTAAACACCGTGTTACGATCCTAACGGTCGCAACCGCCGCCGAAGCTGCAAGTCTCCCAGGCCTGGCGAAGCGTTTGCGTACGGCAAAGGTCGAAACCGCCCAAGGAAGCATGGAACTCGCTCTTTACGAGGGCCATTTTTCAGCTTCAGACCCGCAAGTCCTTGTACTGGAAAGCGATAGCACGAGCCCGGGCGAACGAGCTCTGCAGCTGGGCGGCGCAGCTGTTTCGTTGGCCAACGATGGCCTAATCAAACCTGAAGTGGTGATTGGGTGGGGCGAATCGTCGGTTGTGGCCATGGCTCGTTTAACGGCTGCCGCAAAGCTGTTTGTGCTTCCAACCGGACAAACTGTTGGTCGGTTTTCACCTCAAGAAGCCAAGACGGTTGGATTGGCCCCGACTGATCTGCCTTCCCTCGCGTCATTTGGCGTCTCGGCCGCCCAGGCAGTTATTGCCCCAAGTCGTTTGGCAGCGGCGATGCTTGAAGCAGCACCCGAACTTGAAGGACGAGCTTCGGACGAACCAATTATTGCGTTGCAGTTTGGTGCAAACGAGCCTCCCTATGATCCAATGTCGGATCCCGCCCTTCCTACTCCGTTCGATGCGGCAAAACCGCAAGGTAAGATCGACGCACGGAAAACTTTGCTGCGGCGACTTTCGGTAAGTGTTGATCCCCGCTGGCCCGTGATAAGCACTGGACCCATGCTGCAAGGCGAAGGTGGCAAAGCGTTGGTTGAAGCTTTGCCGCTCATCGCCAAGCGAGATTGCTTCGTCATCCTGCCATCTTTAGGCGATAAGAAGCTTGTTGAACGTGCGGCGGTTTTCGCTATCGAACATCCGACGAAAATCAGTATGGTTAACGACCCCACCGAGGACGATTACCGATTGATGCTTGCTGCCGCTGATGCGTGGTGGCTGTTGGACGAAACCGACCTGACAGGTCGAGCTGCCGGTCGTGCACTTCGATATGGGGCGTTGCCCCTGGTTCCAGCACGCTCAGCAGCGCATGATTTTCTCGTACAATGGGATAGCCATTCCACCACCGGAAATGCGCTTTTCTATAGCGACGTCAACGCCGATCAGTTGTCTAGTACAGTCGCCAGAGTTGCAGCCCTGCGAGCAGATCAGTCTATGTGGAACACAATGGTTAGCCGCTTGTTGGCTACCGCGCCCTTGTGGCGCCAGACTGCGGCTATGGTGGATCAATTGAGGTCAGCCGCGGCAGAAGAAGCTGACCTAACGATTGTTGCGAGCTAGAAAAAACCTACGTTTTTAACAGCGCCCTTAATAGCGTTCGGTAACGCGCACCCCAAAGGTGCCATCAATGTTTACTAAGGCGCCTTTCGCAACAGGCCGACCGGCTACGCTAAGAGTAATGGTTCCTTTGCTTGCCGTGCCAAGGGAGAAAACTTCACCTTGTTCCAAGCCAGCCAATTCAGCGCCTGTCAGAACAAGGCGTCCTATCTCGGCGACCACCTCAACAGGTGTGTTGATCAATGCTTGGTTCAAGGACGCGGAAGGCCCTTCGGCAAGCGCTGTTGCCGGCATCGCTGTCATTTCAACCGTGCTGCTCATTGAGCCCGTAGCTTTCCATGGCGACGGCACCGCCGCAATTGCCAAAGTCGTCATGGGTTCGTTGGCAGTGCCCATCGGACTGAACGGCGACAACAAGCGAACAGCCGCACCACTTACTTCTGCCAGTGTGGAAAAAGCACCAACAACAAGGATTGCGCTATAGGGCACAACGTTCGACAGATATTCGTGTCCATCAAACACCAGCGCGTCGCCCACTTGCAACGAGGCTAAGGCTGAGCTACCGAGTTGCGTTCGAGCCACTTCCAGCGCCACAGGAAAAGGTACCCGAGCCAAATTCGACCAAAGAGCGGCTCCCGCTTCAAACCAAGACCACGGCAGGAACAAACGAGCCCACCCAACGACGGGTCCTAACGTCGTGGTCGCAGAAAGCGATTTCGAAGGCGTAAGACACAGGTCCAATTCAACCTGAAAGTCCAACCGAAGAGGAACGGCGTCTGGGGGTTCAATGGCAACCGCGAGGGGAGCTAACGTGGCGTCAAGGACCAAGCCAATAATGGCTGCCATCGCCCCGCGCTCAGCAGGCGAAAGCATTCGAGACAGAGGTAAAGCGCCCGAGATGCCAAGCGCCAACCCGCTTGCTGCGACAGCAAAACGAGCGTCAACGTCGAGCCTTCCCAACCTGCCAGACCGCCAAAGCGCAAACGATTCACACTGACCAACACCGGCCGTGCTTTGATGCTCGATCGGTGCGAGCCCACAAATCAACATGCGCAACTCACCCAAATCGGGCCACGATAGGCTCAACGGGCCCCGTGGCCAGGCGGCGCGGGCGCGAGCCATCTGTCGACTTAGCCAGGGGCGTCCCACCAGGTCGGTCTCGAAATCAGTTGGAGATAGGTCGGATATTGAGGTCATGGCACAGTTGTTTGAAACCCATCGGTCGGACCGGAATCATAACTGGAGCTCCGACTGATCGGTAACGGCGACCGTCGTTAATGCTGTTTCCCCCGCATCCAAATCGGTTATATTTTAAAAACGTGTCCAACTGTAAGTCTTCAAACGTCGCGTGCAAGCAAGTCGTAGACTATGCGCTCGACTATCTAGAAGGAGCGCTGCCCTCAGCGGAAAGCGCACATTTCCAGGCGCATTTGGACGCGTGTTCTGAATGCGTGAAGTTTTTCGAGACGTACCGCCGCACGCCAGAAGTCTCCCGGGAATGCTTCGTGGTTAAGATGCCCGAACGTGTCAAATCCGCCGTTATGAGCTTTCTTCGAAGCCGCTGTGGCGGCTGATTTTCGCCTGATGATTGAAAATAGAACGCAGCGCGGCGAAAACCTATTGACACTGCGTAAATCCGATGGAAAATCCCCGTTGAAGAATGTCCATTGGCCTAGTCTGCCCTGCTTGTGACGCGCTACTAGCTCTAGGAGCCACTTCGTGTTCTCATTGCGAACGGTCCCTTGGAACCGGCACCAGTCACCCAGCCGTATCTAATGTAGCCGCAATTGCCAATGCCGATGGAATCTCGGAAACGTCGCACATGCCCATGAAGATTTGCCCGAGCTGTTCACACGAAGTACCAGTCGCCGACCGGTTCTGCGGTCAATGCGGCACACGGATGGACAACGTCGCCGTCGCGCCTGTTCCGCAAATGGCATCTGGAGGAAAGACAATGTTCTTCTCCGGCGTCCAAGCGCCAGGGCGGGCGAAGTTGATTTTGGTCCGCGGAGACATTCCTGACGGAGTTTCGTACCAACTGAACGGCACCGAACACATCGCGGGTCGCGAAGAGGGAGCTATCTTGTTCCCAGACGACACCTTGCTTTCGCCTCGACACGCGAATTTTTTCTATAAGGACAGCCGCCTTTTCGTGCGTGACGAGGAATCGGTTAACGGGGTTTTCATGCGTATGAAACAGCCCGTTCCACTCGATTCAGGTTCGGTGTTTTTGGTGGGTGAGCAATTACTGGAAGTCGAAGCGGTGGCCCCAGATATGGGCCCCCAACCTGACGCCGAAGGTACCTATTTTTACGCCAGCCCTCGCCGCGCCTCGAAGATCAAACTGATCCAACGGTTGCGTGGTGGCGATATCGGGCTTATCTACCGGGCTCGAGAAGACAAGCTAACCATCGGACGCGAAAACTGCGACGTTAACTTCCCAGACGATCCGTTTATCTCGGGGCATCACGCCGAGTTGACCACAGGTTCCGATGGCAGCTTTCTGCTCACCGACATGGGGTCGAAAAACGGCAGCTTCACGCGCATTACCGACGAAGTTCCTTTGGTCCATGGAGACTATGTCTTTATTGGGCAGCAACTCCTTCGGGTGGAGATCTCTTAAGTGGAAACGTCCATGGCAATCCTGTCTCAGAATTCTCGCACGCCTGGGGGACTCAAGTGATCGTCTGTCCAAGCTGCAGCAAAGAAAACCAGGACCACTACAAGTTCTGTCTTGGCTGTGGTGCAAAAATGCCTGCAAAGCCCACTGCGGGAGCCCCCGCTCCGACAGCAGCACCTGCCATCCCAAGCCAGCCGCGCGCCTCGGTTACCGGGATGCCTATCTCGCGACCTGCTCCAGCCGCCGTGCCGGCCGCAGCTGCGCGTGGGTATACGCCACCGCCAATGGCCCCAACTCCCGCCCCCCT
>Ga0105046_10011657_pt1 | contig 13655 bp, 14 predicted proteins | sample MAT03_FD_78385 | JGI IMG/M metagenome (GOLD analysis project Ga0105046, IMG submission 78385) | Freshwater microbial communities from Lake Fryxell liftoff mats and glacier meltwater in Antarctica - MAT-03 (megahit assembly) | ecosystem: Environmental > Aquatic > Freshwater > Ice > Liftoff... | reverse complement strand
TCCTGTAGACAGGAAGCCGCCAACGGTCTGGTGGGTGATTCCTCCCATGTCTGGCACGGCAAAGCCGCGTTGATCCATTTGATAGAACAGGCTGTTGAAGTTCGTCGACGTTTCCGTCGGATCGTACGGATCGCGGCCGAGGTGACATCCAGCACATGCTTTCACATAGTTCTTACCGTTCTCTTCATAGAAGACAACGTCGATGAACTGGTTAAGCAGGATGTTTATCTCGTTGTCTGGCACAACCACTGGCTGAAAGTTCAGCGCATAGTTGTCTGCGATTTCGGAAGGCGAGTAGTACTCTGCCGTCTCGTATGGAAACGTATCGGTATACACCGCTTGGTTAACGGAATGTCCCGCCCCGCGTACACGAATCGTTCTTTTTCGTGCTCGTGCATCGAGCACCAGTGCCTGGATCTCTTCTACGGACGATGGATGAAAGTACCCATCGAGCGCCTTCTGAACTAAACTCATAACCCCTCCAATGATGGAACCCCAAGGAACACGGCTACAATGCAACGCAGGTACGGCATTATTTACACTCTGGGTGACAAAAATCATTTTTTTTGGTGTTTCACACCCTGATGTTTGTCACCAGAACCAAGAACACTCCAGGAAACACAATGAAACGGTCCATCACTCTCCTTGCCCTTGCCATTCTCGTTGTTGGTACTACGCAAGTCTTTGCCGACAAATACGGCGATAAAGCCCATAAAATGATGATCAACGGCACGTCGACCCTCCACGACTGGGTGGCTCCACTGAACAACATGAAGGCACGGGCGGACTTCACCGTCGTTGGTACAGAACTCACCAGTCTTTCAGCATTCTGGGTGGAATGCGACGTTACGTCCATTAAGTCCGAAAAGGGCGAATCGATGGACGAAAAGATTTACGAAGCACTGAAATCCGAAGAGAACCCCAAAATCGTGTATAACCTTTCAAGCGTAACGTCGCTCACAAAAAAGGGCTCGGACTTCGTTCTCGAAACGCAAGGCACATTGAAGGTGGCAGGGAAAACGGTAACGATCGACATGACGGTTACCGCCAAGGTGAACGCCAATGGCGAAGTGAAGTTCTCCGCGGAGAAGAAACTCAAAATGTCGCAATTCGATATGGATCGCCCGTCAGCCATGCTCGGCGTGATCAAGGCAGGCGATGATGTGTCTGTATCGTTCGATATAACGATGAAGAAAATCTAATTACGGTCAGTAGACGAATCCGATGAATACACTCGGGGTTTTTATTTCACAACGGAAAAGAAATGGTCATGAAAACAACGCTTCGACTTTTGGCGATCACGATTCTCATGAGCGCGACGTCGCTGGGATTGTTCGCACAATTCCCTTCGATCCAGTACTATCGTTCATACGACAAAGACGGTTTGAACGTGTATGAAACAAGTAAGGAAGACGTGGTCAAGTTCGACGGAATGAAGCTGCGCTTTGGCGCTGGCTTCACGCAGGGCTTCCAAATGCTTACAACCAAGAACGGTGCCTTTGATGGTACGAACGTTTTGACTGGTGCAGACCGTACTACACTTCCAAACTGGAAGAAGTACAACGCGGGCAAAGACTCGATCGATGCCAACCTACCATACAGTACAACAGGTGGCTTCAATAACGCTGCAGCCAATCTGATGATCGATGCTCAGCTGGCAGACGGTGTGCGGTTGAATCTTGCACTCTATCTGTCCTCACGTCACCACCAGGAAACATGGGTAAAGGGCGGCTACATTCAATTTGATAAGCTTGCCTTCCTTGGTAGTGAGTTCATCGACGATATGATGAAGTACCTCACGATTCGCGCCGGACACATGGAGATCAACTACGGTGATGCTCACTTCCGTCGGTCAGACGGTGGAACAACCATCTACAATCCGTTCATTGAGAACTACCTTGTAGATGCCTTTACAACAGAGATCGGTGCCGATGTAACATTCCAACACGCCGGATTCCTTGGCGTGGTAGGTATCACGAATGGCGAAATCAAAGGTACCATAGATCCAATCGCACCAACTGCCGCAGACAAGGACACGAGCCGGTCTCCAGCCCTCTACTTCAAGGCAGGTTACGACACGAAGTTTGGCGATAACGGTCGTGTTCGTATTACGGGTTCCGGATACATGGATCCAAGCTCCGCAAGCAATACGTTGTTCTGGGGCGACCGCACCGGATCGAACTATTGGTTGACGATGGAAAGCAAAGCAGCTAACTATAGCCCTACGGCAACATCTGCAAGTGCAATGAAGCCATCGTCATCGTCACAAGCATGGTCTGGCCGTGTTAACCCAGGCTTCAGCGACAAGGTTTCAGCATTCATGTTCAACGGTACATTCCAACTTGGCGGACTCGAGTTCTTCGGAACATTCGAAACGGCAAGCGGTCGCTCTGCAGCAGAAGCAACAGACCGTACGATGACGCAAATCGCGGCAGATCTCATCTTCCGCTTTGGAAGCACAGACAACCTGTACGTCGCCGGTCGTTACAACACAGTTGGTGTGCAACTCGCAGGCTTCAAAGACGCATCAGGAAACCAAACCAAACAAACGGTCGATCGCATTGCCATTGCAGCCGGTTGGTTCCTTACCAAGAACATCGAGCTTAAGGGCGAGTATGTGATGCAGAGCTATAAAGACTTCCCAGTCACAGATCTTCGCAACGCAGGCAAGATCAATGGTGTCGTGATTCAAGCAGTTGTTGGCTTCTAACAGAAGCCCACACGTCGAGTTCGACCTGCAGGGCGTATCAATGCCTTGCAGGTCGATCCTCGTTTTGTACCGATATTAAGATTGATGATCTCTCTACTGTCATATCGATTCCTTGCCGCCATCGCACTCTTTTCTGTGCTGAGCGGTTTTCGTTTTGGTGCAGATCAAGTCTATCTGGATTACTCGTACGCCATAGAGAGCGGCAGTAAACTCTCTATAGAAGGCACGAGCAACATCAACTCCTTTGAATGTTTTTGGAAAGACAACATTCCGCCAAAAACCACGAAGATTCAGGTTGTGAACCCAACCACGATCAGGTTTCAAAACGCATCTCTATCGCTCCGCACAAAGGCTCTTGATTGTGACAACAACAAGATGAACAGCGACCTCTGCGATGCTCTCAAGGCAGATGATTATCCGAACATCATTATTCAAGTGCACGATGCGCAAATCATCCGCGGAACGTTGGACGACGAGGTTGCGGGTGCAGATCTTCGTATGCAGGCATCGATGATCATCACGGACATCTCAAAGAAAGTCACGCTTGATGTGCAAGCCAAAAAGGTAGGTCCGGGCAGATATAGGTTTGTGTGCGCGAAGAAACTGAAGATGACAGACTTCAATATCGATCCGCCAACAGCACTGTTCGGTTTGATTCGAGTGCGAGACGAGATCACCGTGAACATCGACATCACGGCGCGCATGAGCGACTAACGCGGCGTAGTAACGTGCACCACCGGTGCATTCCATTTTTTGGTGAACATAACGTCGTTGGGTGCATGCATAAGCATGGTAACTCCAACTGTTCCATTGGGTGAGCTTCTCAACCAATTGGAAGTGCCAACGGATGCGGGCGTCGTAGGTGAGACCACGATATCGATTCCACCCTTCTTATTTCTGCGAAGCTCTGTGCTCGAAAGTATGCTCTCCTGCATACCGTCGATGGATATCGACCAATAGCGCTTTACCGATGGAAGAGAAGACTTGTCGATGGAGATGGTGAAGGATGGAGTGGGCATGAATAGAAATGCCACAAGCGTCTCGCGATCCGTTGGTCCAAAGAGTCCGTCCATACATGCGGCGGCACGACGGAGATGATCGCCATTGAACGTGGATCGTGGACCATACAATCCCTCCGTAATGGTCCAGCCATTCGACAATCGCCCCATCTCTTTCATACTTCCGGCGATACGCGCCAAGGCGCCGGCAATGCCAATGTTGATCGTGTCTGCGGTCATGGCTCGAAGCTGCATCAAGGATAAGGCAACGTTGCGATCGTCAGGATGTATGTCCATAAACGATACAATCTGTCCAAGAATGGGAAGCACTTCTACAGATGTGAATGTGCGAAGGGAGTAAGGTGGGAAGGCCGGAGATACGGGATACATGTTCGAGAGAGATGTAACCGTCATAGTTTCTCCTGCAGGCCGAATGCTCATGGCTCGAAGCGCGTTCAAGGTCTTTGAGGTGTCGGCATTTCGTACTTGCGTCCATCCGTGCAACGAGATATAGTCCGACTCGCACACAATGATCGAGTCTGCCTTACCAGTAACCGTATGCTTACCCTTGCGCACAACCACATACGTTCCCGGACGTTGGACAAACTCCGCCGTCGTGTACGTCTGCATATCAGAGATGCGCATCACAGAGTAAAGACTGTCGGGCATTGGAGGAATCGTGATCACGATTGGCTCTTGCCGAAGATCCAACCACGCCGTCGTTACGCAGCCACCCATGTTCTGCAGATCATGATGGACGGTATTGAACGGTCCAAGGTACAGTGCACCCTCGGTGTTCACCGCTTGCTCCATCATCATCCGATAGTTTTCTAAGACGGGAAATGCCCATGTATAGACGGAGGCAACCTTACCGGTGAGCGACTGCGCGTGCGCGGCGCTATGCAGAGAGAGAAGGAGTGCGAGGGAGAGTACAATTCGTTTCATGATGGGCAAATATGCGATGTTTGTTCTATGCGTATGATCATTCTCTTGCTTGCTCTTGCGTTTTCTCCGTTTGCTGTGGCGCAACAGGTAGACCTGCGTGCGTGTGGCGAAGCCGGTTCGTCTCTAGCGATCGGACAAACGATTCTCCTTCATGTGCAGGAATCCTTTCCAGCTGCAGAGGTTGTCTTGGCCGACACCGTGCGAACTCCACTCCTGAAAGTGTTCGGCTATGCAGATTCGAATGGTGTGGTACCAACAAATATCCTCTTGTCTCGGATTGCTGAATGCACGGTGTACGACTCGGCAACGGACAACGGCTTTCTTTTGGTGGAGTACTACGTTCGCAACATTGTCCAGCAGAAGTCAGATCGCGACGAGAACATCTACCTTGCCACCATGCGAGGCGACGTTGTGCAGAGCAAGGTCTTGATCGCCTTTCTGCAAACCGATTGTGACAACACGTTGCTCAGAGGGTGCAGTGTTCAGGCCGACGGTACACTGCGATTGCAACAAGTGCGACATGTGTTCAATTGCGCTACGGAAGAATTTATCACAACAGAGCAGCTCCCTGGTTCTACGGTCGTGATCAAGACAGACGGATCCATCGTCATCACCGAAGATCAGTGATCGTTCAAGGTCCAGTCGTACTCGTGAAACGACACCGTGAACGCATACCCACTTCCCTTCAGCGCCCGTGTTACGTCTTCAGACGTAAAGGCACTCAGCGTTTTGAGCACTTTGGAATACATTCCGCCAAAGTCTCCGATATACCAATCCACGATCTTCGAGAGAGTGCAGGAGCTTGTGCGCACGTCGAACGTATTCCAACGAGCAGATCGCATGAAGGTTTGGCCTTGGTCGTCCAGTTGTGCGTTCACCTTGGATGCAGTGTAGGCCTCGCTACGAAGCGGCGGACAGCTTTGCGCGGCACACACCAATGCAAAATGCGTTCTTGGATCTGAAAGCGGACGTACTCGATTGTTCTCTACATCATTTAGGGAATACGTTTCGCCATCAATGGCGATGAACTTCTCTGTCCACACATTCGGTATGTCTTGAATCGACTTCACCGGATAGTGATCGCATATCATTTTAAGTGCAAAGGCATTGTACACGTTGATCCAAAATGCCTTGAGCTCCGTTCCCGTAAGTTCCGAAGCATCTTCTGCTCGAAGTTGTTTCAGATATCGGTCTAGTCGTGCGTCGGTCTTCAACGTTGCATACGATACCACGCCGCCCTTCACATGCTGACGAAGAATTGCAGTGAGAAGGGAATTGTCTACAGTAGCCTGCATTCCAGTTACGGCCAAACAAAGGAGGAGAGCGTAGCGCATCATGTGTTTTCTCGTGGCATATGCAATGATTGGTGTACCAAGTGCTGTTGGGAGGAGCCACCCAATATAGGCTGGTTCGAACGGAACGTTCACCACCAAAAAGGCTGTCCACACGGCAATGTAGGAACCACCCACCAAACCAATGTGTCGGCGCATCCACGCACCACGCGTTAGCGTACCAGCTCGGAGTCTGCGCGCGACATTCAGGTCTGACAGGGCATTCATCGCCGAGCCCGTACCGAAGACGAGCATCACCACATTCCCTTGCATTACGCCCATGGAGACCAACACCACGCCGGCCAGAAATGCAGACCCGGCAATGAACATGTCCGACCAATGAAGGTCTTCTGCCTTCCTGATCTTCGTCGCCCGATACCCGCCCCACGCCATATGAAGACTAAATAGTCCGATCATGGCAAGGAAAAGGTTGGGACGAATGGTGGCAAGGAGCAAGGCGGAAGCCCCAACCACCACCATGCACCCTATATAGTAGCGCCCCAATTGTCGGTGCGTGCGCGTACCCTTCGTCCGCACAGCATTGACCGCCCCCAACACCAAAGCTCCAAAACCGGCGGTAATATGCAGAATGAGGATTACGATCCGAAGCGATTCCATTGGATCTCCTGTGACAAAACGATGCAAATCGACGTTGGCGAAGCTGCCGGGAAGCTGCCGGGAAGGATTTGAACCCAAGTTCGATGACGCTCCTTCCTTCATCGTCTTCGAGACGATGGTTGTGTGCGTGTTGGACGTTGTTGGTGCGTGCATACGCGACTCGATCTCTCTTGCGCCGCGAATGAACAACAACTGATACCGTTGGTATTGCAGAATCACGATGAACGATGCCGGTATACTCCCAACCAACAACGTCACGCCTTGAAACACGAGGAAGAGCTCAAGACTGAGGTCGTAGTTGAACACCCGCCATGTGTACACCGTATTGCCCACGCCTATCAGCGAAATGGTGAGCATCATCATCATAATTTCCTTTCCAACCGTCCACCGTTCTTCGGCAAAGGCTTTGGGAAGGAGGAAGGGTGGCACGGTGATGAGAAATGCCATGCAGAGTGCAGTGACGAGTCCGTAGCCGGCAATGACGAGCGTGCGGTTGGGGAAGGTGGCGCTTAGACCGAACGGACCGAAGGCCAACAGAAAGAGTGCCACAAACGAGCTTACGCCAAGCACACTGAGCCACCGTCGGGTAGACGATTCGGCCCTCGGAAAGGGTTTGCGGAGAATGGAGATCACATCAAGGCGGCACGACATAGAAGTCAAGTTACAGAAGTGTCCAATTCATTAGATTTGTAACTGACCGACTGGTCGGTTTTAGTAAAACAAGCGAGATTCTCCATGAAACGTTCATTCGTGCTGGTATTCGTATTCAGCGTCCTTGCCCTTGTCACGTTCTCCACCTCAACGCGTGCCGCCCAAGGTAGCGCCGTGATCATCGGAACCGTGTCCGACTCCGCAACAGGCGAACGTCTCGACGGAATTCGCGTGACCGTAGCCGGAAAGCGATTCTCCGTCTACTCGCGCAATGGCGGTGTCTTTGTGATCAAGGGTATTCCGTCTGGTACGTACACTCTTGAAGTACGCGGGCTCGGCTGGCTTGCCGAAGACAGCAAGGGAGTTGTGGCATCCGAGGACGACACAACATTCGTGAGCATCGTTTTGCGCTCGGATGCAAAGAACACCGGCGAAATCGTTGTTTACGGTGCCGCGCGACAGGCACAAAAACTCACGGAAGCGCCGGCCGCTATCTCCGTAATCACACCGTTGCAGATCGAGTTAGCAGGATCGCACGGACAGATCGCTAAGACCATGGAACATCTTCCCGGTGTTGATGTGGTGTGGAGCGGCGCTAACGATTTTAATGTGAATACGCGTGGCTTTAACAACTCCATCAATCGACGGACGCTCGTGTTGATCGACGGACGTGATCCATCAACACCGCTGATCAACCTCAACGAATGGAATTCATTCTCGAGTGCGTTGGGTGATGTGCAGCAGATCGAGGTGGTGCGCGGACCCGGTTCGGCGCTCTACGGACAGAATGCATACAACGGTGTGATCAACATAACAACAACGTCACCGCGCGACGTGATCGGCACACGCGTAAGTCTCACTGCGGGCGAGTGGAATCTGTATCGTGCATCGGTTCGTCATGCAGGCGCCATCGATGAACATTGGGCCTACAAGGTCTCTGTTGGCGCAGACTATCAATATAACTACTCCTTCAACTCAAGGTTCAAGGACACAACACGGCCATTGAACGGACTTGAGTATGCAGGTCTGCAGCCCGACGTGCGAAGAATCGACACAATGGGTAGCAACATTCTTCATCCATTCGCTTATTCGGGAACCGCACGCATAGATTACAACATCGATGCTGTGAAGCGTTTTGTGCTTGAAGGTGGCTACACGTATTCGGGCAACGAATTCTATGTGAATCAAACAGGTCGCCTTGTTGTACAAGACATTCGCAAGCCATTCATCCGTATGGCATACAACTCCGAGCACATCAATGTGCAGGCTGTATGGAGTAACAGATTTGCACCGAAGCCTCAGCTCGTGTTCAATGCACTTGCGAACTCGGGTGAGAAGTCCAACGTCTACAGCGTGGATGCGCAATGGAACGACAAGTTTTTTGATGACAAGCTTCGCGTAGTTGCCGGTGTTATCCAAGAACTTCAGTTGGTGAACACTACATACGATCCTGCAATCAATCCACTTATCAAACCGGACGATCTCTCCAACAACTTCACAGGTATCTACGGTCAGGGCGAATACAGCATCACATCGGCACTCCGTCTTGTTGGTGCCTTGCGTATAGATCGCAGTACGATGTTCAACACGCAACTCTCTCCCAAAGCAGCGCTGGTGTGGGAGATCGAAAAGGGACACTCCCTCCGTGCCACCTTCAACCGCGCCTTCTTGCGTCCGAGCTATGCAGACCTCTATCGCAGATCGCCTGCAGGTCCACCAGTCAACCTTACAGGCGTCAACAGCACTGTCGATTCCGTCGTCTCCGCCGCTGCGGGCGCGCAAACATCTGCCAACCTGAATCTCACAGCTGCAACCGGCAGATGGAATACGGGTAACTACACGCTCACACCGGAAACGGCGCTCTCGTATGAACTTGGCTATACGGGTCAGATTCTCAAGAACCTGTTCGTGACGGCAAATGCGTATTGGAACCAACGAGCAAATCTGATCGCTTCGCCACTTGGTGGGATCGCGCAGAACATCTATCCAACGCTCAAAAGCAATACGGGTAATGCAAACCTCGATCGCATTGGTGATAGTGTGATGATGGCAGAGCTTGCAAAGATCAACCCTGCGTATCAGGCACAGATCACAACGTACGAAGGCAAGTCGGCCCTCGTCATCGCACCAACCAACATTGCAGTTGTGAATGAGTACGGCGCAGAACTCAGCGTAGACTACTTCCTCACCAATGAATTCAAAGTGTGGGCGAACTATGCTTACATCAGTGTAGACGTGAAAGAAAATGCCGTTACGGCGCAGAAGATCTTGCCGAACACTTCACCGCATCGCATCAACGCTGGTCTTGAATACATCCAACCAAACTCGTGGGACGCCAGCGTTTCGCTTCGCTATGTAGAAGGCTTCCGTTGGATTGCAGGACTGTTTGACGGCTATGTGCCATCCTATGCAGTGCTAAACATCTCTGCCGGTGTGTATGTTACGGATGCAATTCGCGTGAGTGGAAATGTGTTCAACGCACTGGACCGTGCACACTACGAGATCTTCGGTGGCAACATTCTTCGCAGACAGGCATCACTCGCGGCAACGGTGAACTTCTAAGAAAGAACGCTGTTAGAACGCTTGTTGGAAATACGTGTTCAGCGGAGTTGCCGCCATATAATACTGCATCAGACGTTTGATCGTGTCGGGCGATGAAAACACATCGTCCGGCACGTCTGTCATATAGTAAAACTGCTTGTTCAAGACAAGCGGCTCCACCTTTGCCGCTTCCTTAAACTCAGCCGGCATCACCTTATTCTTCTCGCCTTGCAGTGCACCAAAGAACTTCACGAATGGCTTGGCTTTGAGGAGGGAATGAAGGGCGGCAGGGTCATCCGCAATCATCGATCGGATCGTGGCGAGTTGCTCTTTGTCCGGCATCCACGCGCCTCCACCAACCATGCTCTTCCCCGGAGATGCGTGAATGTAAAAGCCGGGATAGCCTTCACTCTTCCGTCCAAACGGAGAGATAATGGCAGATGCATGCAATGTATAGGGCGTTTTGTCTTTCGCAAACCGCACGTCGCGATAGATGCGAAACAGCGCTTCTTTTGACGTGATCTGTATCCGTGGATCTACATCGCGGATGGCGTCGATCAGTGCATCGGTAAGATCTGCAAAGGGCTTCTTTACGAATGAATCGTATTGCGCTTTGTGTTCGTGAAACCACTCGCGGTTATTGTTCTTGGAGAGTTGTCGGAAGAACGTCCAGAACTCTTTTGGCAACGCACTCATGACTTCCTCGGCTGCCAACCCTCGCCGCCATCTGCGAGCATGTCGAACATGTGGAAGACGCCCATGTAGACGTCGCCCGGACCAAATGTATCGAAGCCAGTTCGTGTAATGCTGCCGACGTCATTTCGATGAAAGACGGAATAGCCCGGCTGCATATACTTTTTGCCATCGTGCTCTGTTCGGAAGCCCATAGCGTCGGTGAACGCGCATTCGGAATCGCGGATCATGCGGAACCTCCACCCACGTTCCTGCGCGATCTCGCGCTGCGCCGCGGCGGAGTCTGCATTCATCAGCACAACGCTTGTGCGCGTGAGCAAATGATCCAGTACGCCATTCAATCCATCTGCCCAGAGAGAGCAGTAGTTGCAAGACCGACCCATGTTATGGATCACGATCAAGTCGTGTTTGTCGCCAAACAACTCGTCCAACAACACCGGACTACTCTCTCCCTCTGTGAACGCATACGGTGTGTTGAGCGTTACCGCTCGCGACTTCAGCGCCGCAACTAGTCTGTTGCGCACATCCATAGACTCTCTGTAGAGAGAAGTAAGTTCTGCATCATCATTCTGTTGCATTATCACAGATCCTGCGTTGTTGAATTCGAACCTACTCAAAAAACTTCATCTGCGCCAACAGACCCACATCTTCGCCCCCTACGTTGTGGCGCGTCTGGATGCGCCATGTGTGAACTCCTACGAGTATGGAGGGAGGTGTGCGGCAACGGTTGCTTTCACCTAAATGATCCGATCCTGCTTGATGGGTACGCATACTCTTCGTCACATAACACAGGTGAAGCAGCACGTGAACCCGCCTTGATGTGAGGCACAGAAAGTTACGGGTACATTCAACCAACAATTGAAGGAGTACAGACCATGGGAACGAAGAAGCAACGCAGGACTGTGGTGCCGGATTTCAAGCGGGAGGCAATACGGCTAGTAGCAGAAAACCCAACACGATCGAAGGTCAGCATTGCCCGCAAACTGGGTATCGATCCGAAGACATTGTATACGTGGATCAAGGAAGCGAAGCTCCACAACGAAAGGGTCTTCCCGGGCCAAGGAAATCCAACAGAAGAAGTCGTTGTATTGCGGCGCGAGGTAAAGCTGGTCACGCAGGAGAGGGACATCCTAAAAAACGTAATCGGAATCTTCTCTCAACGGCCGAGATGAGGTACGAGTTCATCTTGCAACACAGCTCGGAATGGGAGGTGACACTGCAATGTCGAGTGCTGGAGGTATCTCGCAACGGGTACTATGCATGGCTTCATGGCATCGCTGGCAAACGCAAGAAGGAAGACCTCGAATGGATGCCGCTTATTCTCAAGATTCATGAAGAGACCGGCCATACGTATGGCGCAGAGTGGATTGCAAAGGAGGTTAACAAGAGAGGTCGGAGGGTAGGAAAAGAGCGTATGCGCCGATTGATGCGTGCAATGGATGTGAAGGTGCAATGCAAGAATGCGTGGATGGTAATGGGCATGACGAATTCATCCAAGACGTATCAACCATCACCGGATCTTGTGAAGAGAAAGTTCTATCGAGAGGAACTGGACAGTTTGTGGCTCAGCGACTTCTCTGAGTTTCCTTCGTTGGGCAACAAGATCTATGTGGTAGCGATGCAAAGGAACGTTGATCTGTGCACTGTACGATGCACTGCGAACACGAAAGCTCCTCGGGTACAAAGCCAAAAGGCCTATCATATTTCATTCAGATCAAGGATGTCAGTACAACGTAAAGAATTTCAAGCTACTGTTGAAGAAGCATGGGCTTGAGAGCAGCATGGGAACGTTAGGGGATTGCTATGACAACGCTCCAATGGAGTCCATTTGGGCGACGATGAAAACGGAGCTCATGCATCACTTCCCGTTCCGAGATCTCGGACATGCAAAGGCTGTGATCTACCGATGGCTCCATCTGTTTTACAATCTTTGGAGGAGGCACACATCGATTCAAGGCTTGTCATCTGTCGAATTCGAAGCTGATTGGATTCGCAGAAAGAAATTGCCAAAACTCGCTTAACTTCGTGTACCCCATTTCTAAGCGGGATCAACCAGCAATGTTGGTGGCAAGTGTACAAGAAGACAGTAACAACAAAAAACAATGCAAGACATACTATTTGACTTTATATCAAAATACATTTCTCTGACAGAAGATGAGAAAAACGCAATACTGTCGTTAGACATATTCCGCTCTGTTATGAAGGGGACTATTTTACTCAAAGAAGGAGAGAAATCGCAGGACAACTATTTTGTTCTAAAAGGATGCATACGGAAATATTACATCATAGATGGTGAAGAAAAAACTACGGCTTTTTATACAGAAATGGAAGGTTTAACACCGCATTGTGCAATAAATAATGCGCAGTCTGAATATTTTATAAGTTGTGTAGAGGATACGATACTACTTGTTGCAAACACAGAGATGGGAGTTGAGTTAAATACAAAATTTCCGAAATTTCAACTAATGTGTGGTGTATTGTCAGAAGAACTTTTAGCTAAACAGCAAATCAATTTTGACGAGTTTAAGACTTCATCACCTGAACAACGATACCTAAACTTACTGCAAAACAGACCAGACCTTATTCAACGTGTGCCACAACACCAATTAGCGAGTTATTTAGGTATTAAGCCTCAATCATTAAGCAGACTAAAAGCAAGAATTCTTGAAAATAAGAGCTGAAATGTACTTCTTAACCTAAGTGAACGAGCTATGGCATCTCGCCAATCTATCTTCGCATTATCGTTTAACAGTAAAAGAAAAGAAATGCAAAAGAAGATTATATGGATTGGACTTGTTCTAGTTTTAATAAGCGGTTTACGAGTGAATGCTCAATATTCCATACAAGACAGTACTTACAGAAAGTTCTTTGTGGGTAGTAGCTTATTTGTGTTAGGTAATTTTGCTACCGTAAACCCGCCCAACTTCGCTCAACTCAATATAGGTTATCGCATTACAGGAAAGGATGTAATTTCCCTTGAACTAATAACTTGGAAATCTTCCTGGCCACTTGGTATTAACCCTTTTTATAATAGTGTCTACGGAACACCTGAAGAGAAATTTCCTGGTTATATAAGAGATTTTGGTATTGGTCTTGCTTATCAAAGGTACTTTTGGAAAGGTCTTTACGCAGCAGTACACGTAATGCCTATGTTGCAAAAATATGTGA
>Ga0105046_10011656_pt1 | contig 13657 bp, 11 predicted proteins | sample MAT03_FD_78385 | JGI IMG/M metagenome (GOLD analysis project Ga0105046, IMG submission 78385) | Freshwater microbial communities from Lake Fryxell liftoff mats and glacier meltwater in Antarctica - MAT-03 (megahit assembly) | ecosystem: Environmental > Aquatic > Freshwater > Ice > Liftoff... | reverse complement strand
CATGCTTTTCTCGCCGGCCGAGATCGTCTTCAACAACCTGAAGACCGGCCGCACGCATTCGTTTGGCCGAAGGGAGCCAGAGATTCTGCGAAGATCGTTTGGATCGTGATTCACGAAATCCCCGAGGCAAACGTCGATGGACTTTCGTGCCGAAGACTACTTCCGCGCCGCGGGCGAGCGGATTTCTGAAGCGAGAGAAGTGTACGCCCACGGTCGCTACGCTCTTGCCATGTATTGTTCGGGATTGGCCGTCGAATGCCTATTGCGGGCCTTTCGCTGGCTTCACGACCGATCGTTCCACGGGCGACACGATCTCCGGGAACTCCTCAGAGCCAGCCGGTTGCTCTCCATCAACGAAGCCGCTATGCTGGCAGATGGCGATACGCAAGAACAGATCATCGCTGCTGAACGTCGGTTGAGCATCGCGATGAACGAAGTAATCATCCTTTGGCACAACAACATGCGATTCGCATCCGAGTCGCGGTTGAAGTCGTATCTGAACCGACTGGGCCGCTTGAGGCGATTGAAGGGCGATGGAGTCAAAAAGATCGCACGTGATCTACTGACGGCCGCCACGGATGTAGTGAACCATGGAGAAGCATTGTGGATGTACGCGACAAAATAAAGCAGGCGATCAGTGCAGTAGTCCCCTTGAAGCAAGTCCAACTATACGACGACGACGGCATTACCGGCTACATCGTCTCGGAGGCGTTTGACGGCACCACATCTCTGGAACGTCAAGAGCTCCTCCACAAAACGCTGCAAGCGCGCGGTTCGGGACTCACCCGGTCCGAAATCCGGCAGATCATCTTTATCGCCACTTTGTCGCCAATCGAATATCGCGCTCTGGGTCCCATTCGGCCGCCGCGCAAGGTCAAGAAATCCCCGAAGAAGCGGGCGAAAGCGAAGACGACTTAACGATAGACGCCAGCGCTTCCACCCGAACTTTTCAGGAGCTCATTTATGATGATGGTGCGTGCGTTTCTGTTGCTCGCGGCGGGCTTTGCGCTGACACTCAGCACGTCTCTCGACGCCCAAGATCGCGTCACGCCCAGGGAAGCCAAGGGCGGCGAAAAGCAGGGCGTGGCCTGGGCCGAGGTGCCGGAACTCTTCAAGACCATGAAGATCCCCGATTGGCCGATGCCGACGGATTTGAAGAAGTGGCAGGAAGTTGACCGCGCCAAGACGCGCGCGACTTTGCTTCAGTGCCTGGGCGACATGCCGCCGCGGCCTGATCCGAAGAAGGTCAAGATCGTTAGCAAGGAAGAGTTCGACGATTACACGCTGGAACGGTTCGAGTTCCACAACGGTGTCGATATGGTCGTCCCCGGGATCATCGCCATCCCGAAGAAGCGGTCGGGGCCGCTGCCCGCGGTCATGGGCCTGCACGGTCACAGCGGGTCGAAGGGTGAGTATATTCCCAACGCGCAGAACGAACGATCGCTCGGCTGGATGCTGGTGAAGCGCGGCTTCGTTGTCGCGGCCATTGATGGGGCTTTCAACGGCGATCGCATCGGCAAGGGGCCGGGCGGCGCCAACTTCGATAAGGGCGCCTACCCGCAAGAGATGACGTTGTTCAAGCACTATCTCTTGCAGGGCTCGTGCCTGTGGGGAATGATGCTGCGCGAGGAACAATGCCTGATCGATTATCTCGAAACGCGGCCGGAGGTCGACAAGGACCGGATCGGGGCCACGGGGATGAGCATGGGCTGTACACGATCCTGGTGGCTGGCGGCGATCGACGATCGCATCAAGGCGATGGTCGGCGTCGCCTGTTTCACCCGCTACACGGAACTCATCGCTCACGGCAACCTGCGTAAGCATGGCATCTACTACTTCGTTCCCGGCGTCTTCAAGCACTTCGACACCGAGGCCATCAATGCCCTGATCGCCCCGCGGCCTCACCTGGAACTTTCGGGTGATCAAGACGGCGGCGCTCCGACGGACGGCATCGTCACGCTGGAAAAGAAACTTGGCTCCCTCTATCGTCTCTACGGTAAACCGGAGAATTTCCGCAGCGTCATCTACGCCGGCACGGGCCACGAGTACCTGCCGGAGATGCGCATCGAGATGGTCGAATGGTTCGCGAAACACTTGCCTTCGAAGAAGTGAGACCTTTTTTCGACGCCCGCTCGAATAACGCTAACTCTTCGAAAAGACGAATGGTTTCGGGTTGCCGGTCCCCAGTGCGCTGCCGGCGGTGGGTCGCCAGAGGACCACATCTTCGATCTTGCGGGCAAGGTCGAAGTCTTTGTCGGTGATGCCGCCGGCTGAGTGAGTTTGCAACTTCACCCAGAGCTTGCCCCAGGTGATGGCGAGGTCAGCGTGATGATAGGCGGCTTCACACAGGTAACCGATCGCGTTGGTCGCCATTAGCGTTTGCGGCCAGCCGTCCGTGTTGTACTTGCGGCGCAGCCAGCCCTCTTCGAGATACCAGCCCGTTAGGCCCAGTTCCTGGATCTTCGCGTTGATCTCGGCGTCGGTGTAGACCTTCTCTTTGGGTTCGCTCATGGGGTGTCTCCTGATTGCGCGTTGTCCGTCGTCTAGGGTCCGTTGTATACAGAGAGAAAGCGATGGGGAACGATTCGAGACCTGGAGGCATGCCGTGACCGATAAGAAACAGCGATTGAAAGAACTCTTCCTCGAGCGGGCGGTTTCGTTCGGCACGTTCACGCTCGCATCGGGGAAGACGAGCAGCTACTACATCAATTCGAAGAAGGTGCTTTTTCATGCCGAGGCGGTAGCGCTACTCGGCGATTTGCTCTTCGAAGCGACGAGCGATTTGAATATTCAGGGGATCGGCGGGCTCGAAGTCGGCGCCATCCCGATGGCGACGGCGGCCTGTCTGAGCTATCACCGGGCGGGAAAATCGATTGAGGGATTCTTCGTTCGCAAGCAAGCGAAGGGGCACGGCAGCCAGAGCCGGGTCGAGGGAAATGTGAAAGCGGGCGATCGCGTGGCCGTGATTGACGACGTGTTGACGACGGGTGGTTCGGTCGTGCAGGCGATTGAGGAGATCGAAAAACTGGGGGCGAGCGTGGCTCGTGTCGTCTGCATCGTCGATCGGTTGCAGGGGGCGCGCGAGGCACTCGCCGAGTACGATTACCGCCCCCTGTTCACGATCCGCGATCTGGGCATCGAGCCGGACGCGGGTGTTCCGCTCGCCCGCTGACGACTACGGTTTGGCGTTGGTCGTTTCGAGATCCGCAAGACGCGGCTTGCCCATCAGCAGCATGGGTTTCGCTTCTTGTTTCATCTGGGCGAAGAGCTTGGGGACTTCCTTGTCGATCTTGCGATCGATGACGTCACGTCGAAGGTCCTCTTTCACCTTGGCGAAGTCAACGTCCTTGGCCGGTTCGATGGTGCCGATACGCTTGATGACGAGAAAGCCGATCGGCAGGCCGATCACCTCGCTGATGGCGCCGTCTTTCAGCTTGAATGCGGCCTCCTCAACCTGAGCGCTTTCGGGTCCCGAGAAGCGACCGATCGGTTCAATCTCACCACAACGGGCGGCCAAAGTACCGTCCGGTTGGCCCCGAGCGACCTCGTCGAAGTGCGCATCGCTCATGCGCAGCTTGGCATATTGCTTGAGTGCGACGTCGCCTTCATTCGATCGCCAAAGAATGATCTTGCAGCGGACACGTTCACCGTAGCGGTTCTCGTAAAGTTGCGCCAGTTCTTTGTCGTCGACGACGATCTGGTCGCGGCACAGTTTGGCGAGGAGCAACCGCGGCCGCATGACTTCGATGCGCCATTCGTCGATCGACTTGCCGTAGCGTTGTTTCAGAACCGTGCGGATGTAGTCGGCCTTGGCGACTTTGATTCGCTTGCAATCTTCTTCGATGGCGGCGTCGATCTCGATCGGCGTGACATCAATGCCGCGCTTGGCGCAGGCCATCTCGATGATGCGCTGATTGACATACACGTCGATGTGATCGTTGCCGTAGAGCGAGATCAGGTAGTCGCCGAATTCTTCACGGGTGATCGCCGTCTGGCCATGGATGTACGCTACGACGCGTTTTGTATCCGCCGGTGCGGGAAAGTTCGCGGACGCGGGGACCACTGCCGGGGCCGCCTGTTGGGCCGCCAGGGGTTCGGGGCCGCTGGAATGACCGATCCAAAAGCCTACGCCCAAGAGCACCAGGCCGCCCAGGAGAATCACGAACTGTTTGTGTCGCGTGTTCATCGCTTCACGCCTCCTTATCAGAAACGAGCCCGAGAACCCGAGCCCGGAAAGTTTGCTTCTGAAGGCGTATAGCGAAGGTTGGCAGGCCACGCAAGCCCGACCGGCGGGAGATGGAAGATGGCGAAATTTACGGGATCTGAACCGGTCGGACGTCGCCCAACAGTTTTCGCACGTGCTTGGCCAACATGTCCGTCTCAAGATTGACGCGATCGCCCACTTTCTTGAAGCCGAGCGTTGTGTTGTCGAGGGTATGTGGAATCAACATCACCGAAAAGAAATCGGCCCCGACTTCAACGAGCGTCAGGCTCACGCCGTCGACGGCGATGGAGCCTTTGGGGACCATCAGGCACGTCATCTCCGCGGGACAGGTGAAGCGGACGAATTCCCATTCGCCTTCAATCCGGCGCTCCTGGATCGTGCCGACGCCGTCGACGTGCCCTTGCACGAAGTGGCCGCCGAGCCGATCGCCCACGCGCAGCGAGCGTTCCAAGTTCACGCGCTCGCCATGTTGCAGAGTTCCCAGGTTTGTCTTCAGTAGCGTCTCAGGGCCGACTTCGAACGAAAAGCAATTCGCGGAGGTGGCCACCACCGTCAGGCAGACGCCGTTGACGGCGACCGATTCACCCAGAGCGAGTTGTGGAGCGATCACCGGCGCCTCGATGGAGAGGAACACTCCGACTCGCGCGGCGGACGTGCGCGAATGGACCTTTCCCAGAATTTCAACGAGACCGGTGAACATGTCGACTAAGTTCCGAGTTTCGAGTTCCAAGTTTCGAGTTCCGTCCGACTTTCTTAAACTCGGAACCTGGAACTCGAAACTCGGAACTTTCCCCAACTCACGTGCCGTGTTCCCAGCCGGTCAGGTACGCGGACTGGTCCGTCGAGAGCTTGTCGATGGTGATGCCCATCGAGGCGAGTTTCTCGCGGGCCACGTATTGCTCGATCTCGACCGGGACATTGTGAACCATGTTCGACAGCTTCCCCTTATTCTTGACGCAAAATTCGGTCGCCAAGGCCTGCGTGGCGAAGCTCATGTCCATCACGCTCGGCGGGTGCCCTTCGGCCATGGCGAGATTGACGAGCCGGCCGGCGCCGAGCACGAAGATCCGCTTGCCGTTCTTCATCTTGTACTCGTCGACCTGCGGGCGAACGTCCTTCACGATCGAGGCCGATTCGGCTTCGAGAGCCGGCAGTTCCAGTTCGACGTCGAAGTGGCCGGAGTTGCAGACCACCGCGCCGTCTTTCATCGCCAGGAAGTGTTCGCGGCGAACAATGTGCTTGTTGCCGGTAACGGTGATAAAGACGTCGCCCACTTTGGCGGCCTCGGCCATCGACATCACGGCGAAACCGTCCATGGCGGCTTCGAGCGCGGCGATGGCGTCAACTTCGGTGATGATGACCTGGGCCCCGAGACCGCGAGCCCGGCTGGCGACGCCCTTGCCGCACCAACCGTAACCGCTGACGACAATCTTACGGCCGGCGATGAGCATGTTCGTCGCGCGGATCAAGCCATCGATCGTGCTCTGGCCTGTTCCGTAGCGGTTGTCGAACATGTGCTTCGTGGCCGCGTCGTTGACGGCGATCACCGGGAACTTGAGAACGCCGTCTTTTTCCATCGCCCGTAAGCGAATCACGCCGGTAGTCGTCTCTTCCATGCTGCCGATGATGCGCTCGAAGGCACTGGCCCGGTCGGCAGGCTTGATTTTCTTCGCCCAGGCGGCCACCTGCGGATGGACGTCCTTCAGGCGATCGTGCGCGACGAAGACCATGGCCGAGACGAGGTCGGCCCCGTCGTCCATCGTCACGTGCGGCTCGAACGCGAGGGCAGCGACAATGTGCTGGTAGTAGGTCTTGTTGTTCTCGCCATGGATGGCGTTGACGTGGACGCCGAAATCCTTGACGAGGCTCGCGGCTACGTCATCCTGGGTCGAGAGCGGGTTCGAAGCGATGAGCATCACCTCGGCGCCGCCGGCCTGGAGGGCGCGGACCAGGTTCGCGGTCTCGGCCGTCACATGCAAGCAGGCCGCCATCCGCATCCCTTTCAGCGGCTTCTCCTTGGCGAAGCGCTCGCGGATGCGCGTGAGCACAGGCATGTCTTGGTCGGCCCACAGAATACGTTTCTTGCCCTTCGGCGCCAGTTTGAAGTCAGCGACGTCCGAACGATTGCTGGCCATGCCCTCGATCCTTCCATGTTAGATGAAGAAAGCCCATGCGGCCGGAACTCCTCCGTTACGCACAGGCACACTGAGGCGATTGTTTTACTTTCATCTGGTCCCAACGGCGAGACGCAACAAGGAAATGCTGAAAGAACGGTCCGATTCATTCCATCTATTCGTAAGGAACGAACCCATCTTGACCCATTCGGGAGGGCGGCTTGCTCATGAGAATTTCAAAAATCGTAGCTCTTTCATTCTTATCCTTCGGGATGACACATCTTTCGGCTGCCGATCCGGTGGAGACCGACCGTAAGAAGCTCTCGGGCTCCTGGTCCGGTTGGGTCGTCGAAGGTCGCGGCGACAACCCCAAGCAGCGTCGCATGGCGATCGAAGTCACGATCAAAGACGGCAAGATGACCGGCATCGAGAACGGCAAAAAGGATTTGGGCGAGGGGACGTTCACGCTCAAGGTCAACAACAACTCGAAGCAGCTTGACGCGACCCGCACCAAGGGCGACCCAGGCCGGGGACAAACCTACCAGGGCATCTATTCACTCGATGGCGACACGCTCCGCTGGTGTGTCAGCAGCCCGCCGGGCCGAGAGCGGCCTGCCGAGTTGCAATCGAAGACGGGCCAGTTTTTGATGATTCTGGAGCGAAAGAAAAAGTAGATCGGATGATCGACATGGTTCGCAGGCCGACCGATCGATTCAAAATAGTTGACCGGCGCATTTCCCTGTCTATGGATTGTTCGATGTCGCTCAAGTTCACGCGGCATCGAATTCAATAACACGGAGATGCATCAATGAATCGGCTAAATGGAATTGTGTTCGCGGTCATCGCACTGACGGGCTTGCTGACTGGCGCCGCGAAGGCGGAGCCCAAAGATATTGTCGCCACCGCGGTCGGCGCGGGTGAGTTCAAGACACTGGCGACGGCACTTGAAAAGGCGGGACTTATCGACACCCTGAAGGGCAAAGGTCCCTTTACCGTCTTCGCTCCGACAGACGCGGCGTTCGCCAAGATTCCGGCCGAGACGCTGAAGGCCGTCCTCGCCGACAAAGAGAAGCTGACGAAAATCCTGATGGCCCATGTGGTTGTCGGCAAGAGCGTGATGGCGGCCGATGTGACCAAACTCGACGGTGTGAAGGTCAACGGCTTCGTGATCTCAACGAAGAGCGGCGTGAAGATCGGCTCGGCCACTGTTACGAAGGCCGATGTCGAGTGCACAAACGGTGTCATTCACATCATCGACACCGTGCTGATCCCCGATTGAGCACGCCCATGAGCAGCCTCATCGAGAGGGAAGGTGGACGCCCGCGGCATCTCGGGTTTTTCGGGATGCCGTGGGTGTTTTGACGTGCGTCGGCCAGATTTCTCTTCCCAAGGCTGATTTCGGACTCATTTCTTCGGCATCTGAAGCTGTTCTTCCCATCGCCGCATATTCGATTGCGATCTCTTCACTTCTCGGCTAGCATAGCCCTACTTGAATGGCATCAACTACATCGGCAGGCCTTGATCGGCCAGCGGGAGGGCTCCCCATGCTTCGCCACCTCTTTATTTTCACCACCGGTCTGTTGCTTCTCGTCGCAACCGCGCTGTCCGCGGGCGAACCGTGGTTCGAACCGGCCCGGCGCGGTCAAATGACCGCCGACCAGAAGAAGTGGCTCGACGAACGTGAGGGGATCCGAAAAAACGTCACGCGTCTGCAGGGCACTAATTACGACAACGCGGAAGCGTTGAATCTGGTCCGATCGACGTACAAGCAAGACCTCAAGTTTTTTGGGGAGAAGCATGAAGAGGTGGTCAAGTCACTGAACTACAGTGCCGGCCGCTTCTACTTTGCGGGCGAGTTCAAGATCGCCTACGATCTCAAGCTCATCGAATACAAGGCGTGTGAAGATTTGTTCGGGGCCGACAACTGGCGTCTGCGGAGCATCGATTTCAAGATTCGGATGTACAAGGAACTCACGAAGGCGACGAGCAAGCAGCTCCGGAGCATGTACGGCGACGCCTGGGATCTCGACACCGAGGCTCGCAATCTGCGCGACAAGAACAAGAACGCGGAAGCTCAGGCCAAGTCGGAAGAGTCGGTTCGCCTTCTAAGCCAGGTCGGCAAGGCTTGCGGCGTGCCGGATGAGGAGAACGTCGAATTGGCCGGCCTGCTGGTGGAAGTCGCCAAGGCCCAGCGGAACGCGGCCCTGTACGCCAAATCCGAGCAGATGGTTCGCGATGCACTCATCATCTACAAGAACAGCTATGGCGCGGCCCACCCGGTTTATGCCGACACGCTCACCGAACTGGCCAACAATCATCAAAAGCGCGGCGAACTCGCTCAATCGGAACTCGCCTCCCGCGACGCCATCGCCATCTATGAAAAGGCGTTCGACTATCCGCACCGCGATGTCGTCAATGCCTTGGAACAACTTGCCCGCGTTTACTTTGATGGTTCTAAGTACGGCCTGGCCGAGACCACTTATTTGAAGGCGCTCAAGCTCCTCGATCAGGTCGATTCACCTTACAAGTTTACCAAGGCCAATATTTTGACGTTCCTGGCCGGCGTTTACTCACGGACGAACCGTCTGGATGATGCGGAGACCAAAGCACGTGAGGGACTCGCCTTGGCCGTCGAGACGGCAGGCGAGCAGGACCAGGCGTGGGTCAACGCCGCGCAGCAGCTCAACATCATCTTGATGAACAAGAAGAAGTACCCGGAAGCTCTGGAACTGGCCGAGAAGGCGCTGACGACCCAAGTGGCGATCACGAGCGGCCGGCATCCCTATGCCGGCATCGTCGGGGCACAGACGGGCAAGATGCGCCGGCTCTCCGGCAAGTATGTCGAAGCGGAAGAAGTTCTGCGTGCCTGTCTAAGCAATCTGCGCCGCAACTATGGTGATGCGAACACCACCACTCTCAGCGCCTTGAATACTCTGGGCGAGTTGTTCGTTGAATTGCGCGACAAGAGCATCAAGGAAGGCAAACTCGAAGCCGCTAGCGATTTACAAAAGAAACTGGTCGATATTCGGGCCGAGGTTCAACCCGCGGGAACCTGGTCGCTCGTCGAAGCGCGTCATCGGCTCGATTATCTCAGTGGTTTGCTTGAACGCAAGGATGACGATCGCGAGCCGCTGATGAAAGCTCAACAGAGCATTCTTGAAGCGGACGAATTGCGTGCCGCGAATAAGTTCAAGGAGGCGCTTCCCCTGATGGAGAAGGTCCTCGAAGCCCAGGCCGACTTTCCCAAGACTTCGTTTGCCGTGACCGAGACGAAAGCTCGGCTCGGGGCGATCCATCATGGCCTCGGGGATTTCACCAAAGCGGACTCATTCGATCGCGAAGCGGCCGTCAGTTACGACAAACTCTTTACCGGCACTTTGCTGCCCCCGCAGGCCATCGAGTGCTACATGCGGATCGGTCGCGGCGCCAAGCAACGGGGCGATTTTGTTGAGGCCGTCACGAATCTGGAACATGCGCGCGAACTCTATCGCCGGCTGTATGGAAAGCGGAACAACGATTATCTCTCCGCTTACCAGGAACTCTTTCGTGCCCGTCTTGACGCCGGCGACGTTCGACCGCTCGAGTCCGACGCGCGCGAACTCGTCGATCTTGTCACCAAGCAAAAGGGATTCGACAGCCCCGAAACGCTCGCCGCTCAAGACGACCTCGCCACGGTTCTTCGCCTGACCAACCAGATCGAAGCGGCGGACAAGATTCTGGTCGACCTTCAGGCACGGTCAAAACCCGCGGCGGGCCCCGCTGGTAAAGATCACATCCGCGCCCTGAATCAGTTGGGACTGTTGCGCCGACAAATGGGGAAGCTCGACGAGGCATCCGCCCTCTTCGAGCAAACGGTCGATTTCTACGGGGAGAATTTCCCGACGAACGACGCCGTGTTTGCCGCCTACCTTGCCAATCAGGCCACGGCTCGGCTCGAACTGGGAGAAATACCCACGGCCGAGACGCTTCTGCGCCGCGCGATTGCCCTTTTCGACAAATTGAAGATCAAGAACGAGAAGCTAACGCCTCGATTGATCACAATCATCGAGATGCGCGTACAGCAGCAATTGACAGCCGGCAAGCTCGACGACGCGAAAAAGTCGGCCGACGAGGCAGCCGCCCTCACCAAGACCCATTTCGGCGAACAGCATCCGCGAACCGTTCTAGCGGGAGTTTGGTTAAAGAACGTCCAGGCGCTCACGGCTTTGCCCGAAGCGAAAATCAAGGCGATCATGGCCATCGCTTCAGCCATTGCCGGCATCCAGCTTGACCTTGCCAACGGCCAGTTCGCGGAGGCGCTTCCCAAGATCGACGGCTATGTGAAGACTGGGGGTGAACATGTCGGGGTGGATCATCTTGATCTATCGCCCATGCTGGTATTGAAATCAAAAGCGCAGATCGGACTCGGTCAGACCGAGGCGGCCCTGAAATCGCTTGAGCAAGCGCAAGCCATCAGCGCCAAGGCGCTCGGCGAGAACCATCCGGAAGTCGGCCAGATCCTCCTGGCCACGGCCCGCCTTCGTTTCGAACGGTCCGAGTATGCACTCTCCCTGAATGCGGCACGGCAAGCACTGGCCCTCTTTGAGAAAGGACCGGACGCCCGTTCGCTCGAAATCGGATGGGCGCACCTTGACATCGCCCACGCCCTGTTGCGCTCAGGCGACTATGCCGCCGCCCACAACAGCTTCCGACTCGCGGACGACATTCTCTTTCGCTTGCAGGTCGATCACCCGGATGATTATGTGGAATGCCTGCTCGCCCAGGTGGAATGGAGCTATACGACCGGCGACATGCCGCGAGCGAAGACACTGTTGGCTCAGGCCGCGGGGCTCGTCGGGCCCCTCGTGCGGGTGAATTCGCGCCTGCAAGCCGAGTTATTGATGACGCAGGCACTCGTCGAAAAGAATGATGGCGATCGCGCCAAGGCGGCGTCTCTGGCGGCCCAGGCGATCGAGGCCTATGGCAAGTCGTTCGGGGAAAAGAGCCTGAAGCGAGCGGAGGCGTTGAATTTCCTCGCACTGATCCGTCTCGAACTCGGCAAGACCGATGATGGCGAAAGAATGATCGCGGAGGCCCGGCAAATTCGTTCAGCGGCAATCGGCAAGCCGTCGACAGAAGACATCCATGCCGCCGCCATGCTCGCGCTGGGCAAGGGCGATCTGGCGGCTGCGGAGAAGAACCTGCGGGCGGCGATTGAAGCGAAACGTCAGGCCAAGGAAGACCTCGGCGATCTGCTTCTCTCGCTCGGCGTTTTGCTCCATCAACAAGGGAAGGAAGACGAGGCCGAGAAGCTGTACCGCGAGGATCTCGATCTGGGCAAGGCGCTGCTGGGATCGCTCTTGATCGCCCAGCGGGAGGCGCCAAGCATGCAGCTAATCGGCCAGCGCCGCGAGGCGCTCGATCGGCTTCTCTCGCTGTCGGCAACGGTCGCGCGGAACGAGGTTCTTTATCCCCATTGGCTGGCGTGGAAAGGGTCCGCCTCGACCCGTTCCCGCTTGATCCAGACCGCGCGAGCTAAACCGGAACTTGCAGGTCTCTTTCAGAGGCACGGGGAATTGAGCATCCGGTTGGCGACCATCGCTACACGACTCCCGTTTGAGGAAGAGCGGCCGGCGTGGTACGCGCAGGTCGAGGCGCTGACGCGTGAATTCGAATTCATTGAAGAAGAAATCCTACAGCGTGCCCAGCTCGAGCGTCCGCCGCTAGCGACATTCGATCAGGTCCGCCGGGCGCTACCCGAGAAGGCTGTGCTGATCGACTTTGTCGAGTACACGCATTACCTGCCGCCCGCGAAAGGCCAGACTCGCTGGTCGGCTGAAAGCCGGCTGGCCGCCTTTATCCTGCGGCCGGGCAAAGCGATTGAGCGTGTCGAGATCGGCCAACCGCATGAGCTTGGCCTTGCTATCAGCGAGTGGCGACGGCTGACGGATGAATATGCCGACATGCTCTTCGCGCTCGAAAAAGGCCGCATTTCGAAGGAGAAGATCAAGGAAAGCGAGGATCTGGAGAAAGCTCACGAACGGCTGATGTTGCGGTTGAACAAACTGCTGTGGGAACCACTCGCGCCCAAGGTCGATGGGGCCGATACGCTCTATATCTCCGCTGACGGCGAGCTGGGCAAATTCCCGTTCCCGGCCCTGCTCATCGGTAAGGACGAGTTCCTGCTCGAACGATTCACCGTGACCGTGACACCGATTCCCGCCTTGCTGCCGACGTTGCGAACGAGCCAACCCCTCAAGTTGAACGGGGCGACAGCCCTGACGTTCGGCGGCATCGACTTCAATGCCGCCCCGGAGAAGATCGTTGAGAAGCCGCCGACGCCGATCGGGAAGAAGGGAATTAAAGATCAATTCCTGGGCTCAACCATCTTCAACCGTCCCGGTGTGAAAGCCCTGGCGAATAGTGGTCCGGAGACCGAGGCTATCGGCAAATTGCTGCGGAAGAATCTGGGTGACGGCGTCGTCGCGATCCGCCTGGCGCAGGACGCGTCGGAAAATCAGTACCGTGCTCTCTCGCCCAAGAATACTTGGCAGCACTTTGCCACGCACGGGTTCTTCGCCCCCAACATGGTGCCGGCCCGCTTCGGCCGCATGCCCGGCGGCGAGGTGCATCGAGCGGTCTCAGGCAATCAGGGCGTGCCGCGCATCTTGTACGACCCGGGCCTGTTCTCAGGTCTGACACTGGCCGGCGCGAACGAAGCCAACGACCCCGACCAGGACGACGGCATTCTGTGGGCCTTTGAAGTGGCGAATTCCGACTTGCGCCACGTGGAACTGGTGGTGCTCTCGGCTTGCGATACCGCCATCGGCATCGTGGCGCCCGGTGAAGGGATCCTTGGCTTGCAACGTGCTTTCCATCAGGCGGGGGCCAAGACCGTCCTGGCCACGTATTGGCCGGTCTTCGACCATGGGGCCCGGCTGATGATGGAACGATTCTTCGCCAACATGGTCGAGAAAAAGATGCCGCCGGACGCGGCCTTGCGTGAGGCGCAGATTTGGTTGCTGACCGCGGCCCGCAAATCGTTCAAGAAGGAAAACGACGCGAATTATCCCCAAGTGCCGTTCGCCTACGGAACGCCGTTCGCGTGGTCGCCGTTCTTCCTGAGCGGGCAGTGATGTCCGTGCGGGCTTAATTCACAGAGCCGCGTTGAACAACGGAGGAAGTTGCTTCTCGAAAGCGGAAAGACCATCTTGACATCGTTCAATGCTTATCGCTCCGGTCCCCTTTTTTGTCCCGGATGAAGGGCGATTCCGCGAGGGTGAACAAAATGACTTCTTCGCCCGTACTCGTGCTTACATCGTGGTGAAGGCTCAAGACT
>Ga0105046_10011649_pt1 | contig 13664 bp, 10 predicted proteins | sample MAT03_FD_78385 | JGI IMG/M metagenome (GOLD analysis project Ga0105046, IMG submission 78385) | Freshwater microbial communities from Lake Fryxell liftoff mats and glacier meltwater in Antarctica - MAT-03 (megahit assembly) | ecosystem: Environmental > Aquatic > Freshwater > Ice > Liftoff... | reverse complement strand
GGTAGGCACCTGGTGGAACGTCGATCGAAAAGGCGCCTTCCTCGTCTGCCTGCGATTCGACGCCAAGTGGTTCGACGCGAACCGTGGCTCGCAGCCCTTGCCCCGTGAACGAACGAATCAAGCCGCGCAGCTGGCCCGAAGGAGCGGAGGGAGCGGGCCCTTCGATGGGCTTTTCAACCACGGGAGCCGACTTTTCTTCCACCACAGGCGTTGGTGCCTCGCTTGGCGTAGCATTTGCGAAGTCTGCCGGGGCATCAACGCGGCTGCGGCCAAAGAGAAATCCAATGCCAAAGCGTCCAGAGAAACGCGGCTCGATTGGCACCAACGGATCCGTGCTCGCAATACCCGGACGAACGCTCGGCGAGGTTTCCAACAACGCGAAGAGCTGCCAGTTGTCGTTCAAATGATGCCGAATTCCCGCACCCAACCTCATGGGCGATTGCGAAGCAGCGGGCCCACCCAACAACAGATCCGCGGACACTTCGCCAAGCAATTCTGTGCTTCCCAACCGATAGGCCAAGCCTATGCCAACCAAGGCCGCGTTGTAATCCGAAAGCCCTAACGCTACGCGATCTCCAACACGCGTCAGTGCCAAGTTTGGTTTTGCTTCCGCACTGCGGTCTAGCCGGAATCCGGCCATCGTGGCCAGAGTCAGTGCGCCCGCGCGTAAGGCAAATCCGGCTTTGGCATCAACCACCGCTGCATCAAATGCCAGCGAAGGCGCATCGCGACCTGGAACCCGAACACCCAGCTCGCCGCTCCACACCGAGTTGCCCGTGATGTGTCCGTACCTTGCGGTGATCGCTGGTTCACCGTTAAAGCTGGTGTTGGTCCCTTGCGCGTCCGCGGGATGTCCGTCGCGGCGTCCGTCCAAGCGCAAGGCGAGATCCAAACCCGCTGTTGGGGTAAATCCCACCGCAACGCTGCCTGCGAGACGATGATGGCTGCCGCTAACAGTGGTGGCTTGGCTTTCTGTCAATCCATAGCCGCTGCTCGCTGCGACTGTCCAGGTTCCCTGCCGCGAAAGGCCCGCGAGTCCCAACCTCATGATTCCAGGGAGCGCGGAGTCAGCAATGCCCACCGGCGAAAAGGTTCCCGAGGCGTCTGTAACCCTCGCTGAAATATGTGCTTCTTGTGCGGCGAACGCTTCACCGCACAGCTGAGCGGAACAGAACGCCACCACTGCCCACCGCGTGCTTATGCGCGCCGGGGTCATAGCCGACAGAATGTGGTGTCTCTGTGTCCTCATGTCCCTGGGCTTTTGTCCCGCTTTGTCCCACGAAAAGTCTTCGTCAGTTCGCGCCAAAGCTTGACCACAGTGGCTCTAAAGCACCCCTGCTTGGGCCAGTGGTAGGTAGGCAAATGAATCCGAGTGTGGTAGTCGAACGCACCATGTTGCGCATTCTGCGAATTGTTCTATTTCCTTTGCTCTTGGTGATTTTCTTCACCAACGGCGCCGTTTTCGCAGCGCAACCAGGCGAATCTCCGTGGCAACCACTACCGTTTTCCACCAAAGCTTGGAAGCTGCAGCAAGGGAATGCGGAATTTAGCCCTCGTTCCACCACGCTTGGCGTGAACAACGTCCGTTCTCCGGCAACGTTTTGTACCACCCAGAGGTTTGGCGATTTCGAGTTGGAATTTCAAACCCAGGCTACTGGGCTTGACTTGGGGGTTCTGGTTCGTGCGAACCCGTCAGCGGTGGACTCGATCGTGGTAGGGCAGGGGGCAGCTTTGTCGGGTGTAACCGGGCAGGCTTGGTCACTGGTTAAGGTGAAAGCCGTGCAAGACGCCATTCGCATAACGTTGGACGACGTTGTCTTGGCGGAGGTGCGCAGTCCTCAATCTCCCACGGGGGTGTTGTGTTTGCAGGTAAGCCCTTCCAAGGACAGTGCCGCAAATGGCGTGGCTCGTTGGAAGAACGCTCGCATCAAAGACCTTGGTCGACGAGGCTGGATTTCCTTATTCAACGGCCGAACACTCGAAGGATTGGCTTCGCTTCGAGGTAACTGGAACGTGAAGAACGGCGTCTTGGTGGGGACGCCAGCGCCCGGCAAGAACTGGGGCGCATTGGGGGCCGACATGATTCGTTCAGACGTGGTCGCGAAAGTTGTATATCGGCTGCGACGCGCCAACGGTGGCTTGTACATGCGTGCCCTGCCCGACGCGGATTCTACGGCCGGCCTCGTTGGCGTACAATTGGATTTGGACGACGAGTCGGCGAAAGCGGGTGGACTTTTTGAGACTGGCGGCAAGGGATGGCTAGCCAAGAGTTCCCTGACCACCTCGCCAGCGACGGGAGATGTTTGGAACGAAGCAATCATTTCCGCACATGCGGGGCAGTTCGTTTCATTCGTAAATGGGGCTCCTGCAGCAACGTTCGCGGACAGCAACTCAGAAACGCCGGGGAGCCCCGCAATAGAGGTATTCGGAGGCAACGACGCTCAGATTGAAGTCAAAGAGTTTGCCGTACTTGGCGAGCCTGTTCCACCTCCGCGCCCCGGTATTACTCTCGGCTTGTGCACCACACTCAAGGGCGATGCTCTTTTGCAAACCCGGGACATCGGTTTCGATTACGCAGAGATTGTCGCAACCGAAGTTGCAGCAATGACCGACGATGAGTTCTTGGCAGCGGTTGCGAAAGTTCAGTCGATAGGCTTGCCCGTGATCTCAGCCATCATCTTCCTTCCAGGCGACATGAAGTTGGTGGGCCCCGAAGCGAAACCTGAGGCACAGAACGCCTACCTGGATAAGCTGCTGCCGCGCCTGGGTAAGTTAGGGCTGCGCATGGTCGTGTTTGGAAGCGGGCGTTCGCGCAAGATGCCAGAAGGTTTTTCCACAGACCAGTCCTTCAAACAGTTGGTCGATTTCGGCCGCCGCGCGGCCCAACGAGCGCAAAAGCAAAACATGTTGATCGTTGTTGAATCGCTGCGCGTTGAAGAAACGAACATGATCAACACGGCGGCTGAAGCTTTGGCTTTGGTCAAAGCCGTCAACCATCCGAATTTCAAGATGCTGGTCGATTACTATCACATGGCACTCATGAATGAAGATTTCGCCGTGATCGTAAAGGCAGGATTGGCCAACATCGTCCACGCCCAAATGGCCAACCCGACCGACCGGGTTTATCCAACTTCGGACGATGAATCGAAGTACGGCGAGTTCTTCGAGCGGCTGCGCCAAATTGGCTATAGGGGTGGGGTGAGCATCGAAGCCCGGGCAAAGAATCCCACCTGGGAAGGAAACAAGGCATTGCTGTACCTGCGCAAGGCCACCGCGGTGATCCTGGAAAAACGCAAAAACTGACGGCTGGATGCAACCCCTTTCGTGTGGCTGCATCATATGTTGCACTGCACATCGTAGTTTTCCTTGAGGATGGCGACCTGAGGTTGTAGATCTCGCGCCACCGTGGACCCCCACGCAACCCATCATATGGCCAAGGCCAACCCAACCAACACCTGGATGTCTCGCCTCGGCGCGGGTCTTAGCGTTGCGTGTGCCATACACTGTGCGCTAACCCCTTTGCTCGTCGGGTTGCTGCCGTTTGTGGGGCTCAGCTTTCTTGCTGAGGAACGAACAGAGGCCTGGATCATCGGCGCCGTGGTTGTTCTGGCCACGGGCAGCGCGTTATGGGGCTTCAAACGCCACCGTGAATTGCGGGCAGTCATGGCATTTGTGGGCGCCGTGGGCTTGCTTTTGATGGGGCGGTGGCTTGGGCATGAGCACCCTTTGGGCGTGCCATTGACCATTGCAGGGGGCGTTGCAATCGCTGGATCCCATTGGCTCAGCGCCCGTCTATGCAAAACCTGCCCCAACCACGCCGGCGAATCCCACGTTCACTAGCTGTTGAACGATTCACTGCCACTTAGGTTCTTTTCTTGGTTCCCGGGCCGCCAGACGGTACCGTTGAAGGGGAGCAAATTCTTCATGAACGTTCGCAACGTCGCAGTGGTGGGCGGTACCCACGGAAACGAATTTACGGGCGCTTACCTCATAAAGAAGTGGCAAGCCAACGGAGCCTTGTTGCACCGCCTTGGACTCAATGTCGAGTTGCTGCTGGCCAACCCAAAGGCGTTTGCTGCCTGTCGCCGCTACATTGATGAAGACCTGAACCGGTGCTTTTCAACGGAGAAGCTGGCCACGCCGAATCCCGCCAGTTACGAATCGATGCTGGCCCAACAGATAAACCGGACGTTGGGGCCCAAGGGTAACGCGCGCATGGACTTCATCATCGACATGCACACGGCCACCAGCCCCATGGGGACCAACTTGGTCTTCACCCATATGGATGCCTACCATCTGAAGTTGGCGGCCTATGTGAAATCGCTTTTTCCCGACACCGTTGTCACTTCAGAGGACGAACTGGTGGTTGATCAATACTTCGTAAACTCGATTGCCAAAGGCAACGTGTTGGTTGAAATGGGCCCCATTCCGCAAGGCTGCCTGCGCGCAGACTTTCTTGAACGAACGGAAAAGGTGGTGTGCACGATTCTCGACTATTTGGCCGATCCCACGATCGCCAAGAAATTGCCAGCCTCGCTTGAATTGTTCCACTACACCAAGGCGTTGTTCTTGCCAACGGATTCTGAAGGCAACATCACCGCGATGGTTCATCCGTCGTTGCTGGAAAAGCCTTACCCAACGATTAACCCTGGTGATCCGCTGTTCGTAACCTTTGCCGGGCAAGTGATTCCCTTCGACGGGCCTGCTCCTACGATGGCTGGGTTCGTCAATGAAGCCGCGTACTACGACAAGAAGCAAGCGATGTACTTGATGAGGCGAGAAACGGTTTCCGTTCCTTCGTGATTGATCTCATCGCGAAAGAGTCACGCTGGCACCTTGAACGGATTCATTTGATTCCGAGGCCTATAGGTCCAGTTGAAACGCCATAGGCATCAAGCTTTCGGTACAAAGTTTTTCGATCCAAGCCAAGGATCCGTGCCGCTTCAGTGCGACTGCCCCCCACGGCCTGCAGAACCCTCAAAATGTAGCGTCTTTCAATTTCATGCATGGTAACCAGATCCTTGGGATCTTCGCTAGGCAGCAACCCGTAGTGGGTTTTGTGGTGGCGGATCCGTTCAGGCAAATCGGCAGCCGTGACATGATCAAAACGCGTGAGCGCCACGGCGCGTTCCATACAGTTACGAAGTTCGCGAACGTTTCCTGGCCAGGCATAGGCCATCATCTTCTGCGCGGCTTGCGGTGAAAGGCCCTTCACATTTTTGCCGGCCAGCACCGCAAATTCTGAAATGAAATGTTGTGCCAACAACAAGACATCATCACCCCTTGAACGCAGCGATGGCAGATCAATCGTGATCACGGCCAATCGAAAGTACAGATCTTCGCGAAAGGTTTTGGCCGTGACAGCGGCTTCGAGATCTCGGTTGGTGGCGGCGACAATGCGTGCATCAAACGCCACCTCCGTTTCAGATCCCACGGGGCGCACCTTGCGATCCTGCAACGCTCGCAAAAGTTTCGGCTGAATCTCAAGTGGCATGTCGCCAATTTCGTCCAGCAACAACGTGCCTCCGTTGGCACGAACGAAAAGGCCCACTTTGGTTGAACGCGCGTCTGTAAACGCACCTTTGACGTGTCCGAACAATTCGCTTTCAAGCAGGTTGGCGGGCATGGCCGCACAATTTATGGCCACAAAGGGGCCGTCTTTGCGTGATCCACGTGCCACCAACGCGCGGGCAGCCACTTCCTTTCCGGTACCACTTTCTCCGGTGAGCAACACGGAGGTCTGTGAGGGGCCTACCCGTTCCAGTACGTCCAACACTTGCGCAATGGCGGGGCTGCGTCCCATGAGATCTTGAGTGTGGCCGCCGCTTCCCATGGACCCTTTGAGCCTACGCACGCTCGCACGCTGCTTGCTTTGTTCCACGGCTAGCTGAAGGGCTTTGTGCAGCAGGTTGGTGTCTATGGGCGCCAGGAAGCAATCCGCGGCGCGCGCCCGCACAGCCGCTGTGGCCAATTGCAGATCGTTGGTGGTGTTCAGCAGGATTACGGGAAGTTCTGGCTGCACTTCGCCGCTACGAACACACAGATCGATACCGCTCACGTTCCCTGCCAGCTCAATCCTTGCAACGACAGCGTCCAATGTGTGCCGCTCAAGTTCGTCCAGGGCGCTCTGCCCAGTGGCAATTGCAACAACTTGCCATCCATGGCGCGCCAAGGCCTGACCCAAGGCATCCCGCCGTGGACCGTCGTCGTCAACCAGTAGAAGCTTAGCCAACCCCATAACCAGTGCCTGCCAACCCTAACCCCACCAAACTAGCAACCAAAGCGGCCAGAAGCGAAGGGGAGGGCTTGCCAGTGAGCAAGGCCTGGTTTACTTCCAGCTCGAACGCGACGTAACGGGCTGCAGAAAATTGACCGCGTAACGATGTGGCCAACCCATCGCCTTTGCCCTGGTATGGATAATTTCGTCGCACTCGAAAATCTGGGGCGGCGTCGCGCAAGGCCGAAGCCCACTTTTGGGCCATCAAACGTTCGGGCGTACGTCTTGGATCGTAAAGCAACCCTATGTCTGCCGTTCGCACATCTTTGAGTCCGTTTTCGTGCACCAGTATGGGCGTAAAACTGTGAACGGCGATGTGGACAACTTTGCGGTGCGAAACCAGGGCTTTTGAAACATGGTCGCGCACTTTTTTCCAGTGTCGCTCATGATAACGGGCCAACAACGCACGCTGCTCGTTTAAGGGCAATGCACGTGCCACGGGCGACAGAACAGCAGGGTTGTGAGCTGATCGATTCATATCAACCAGCAGCCTGCTTATGCCTCCGGCGTACAGAGGCGCGTTGAGCTGGCGTGCCAGGAACGATGCGACCGCAAGTGCTCCAATATCAAGTTCGCGGTGCGTTCCGCGCAGTTTGCTGCCGCGCAGAACCTGCGTGTAGTTTGTCGGTACGAACGCGCTGGCGTGTTCGCAGGTGAACAGCAGAAAGGGAAGGGTCTGCCGCATGCGCTGCCGTTCCTAAATAGATTCGTTGCCGAAGAAAACGTTGTTAGCAAGTCCCGTTGCCAGCCGTGCGCACACAGCGTGCATCTTCGCTGCGTTCGGAGCGCTGCCAGTGGAACGAATCAATCTGCGGCTTAAACACCCGTGTTGCATATAGTGGGAGTAGAAGGTTCGCCAATCCGCAGCATCAAGGCCGGTTGGTGGTACTTGAGAAATCAAGTGGCCCCAAACATCCCTGCCGCGCGCTGATTTTCCAGGCATACCCAGCAACGTCAAGAGTTCAGCGTGGTTGATCACAGCGTCATCACCCGAACGCATGGTTACCTCAAGCACGCGCGCCAGTTCATCTTCTTTGATCAACATTTGCAAGGCGGTGGAACTAAACTGTTCATTGCACAACGCTTGCACAACACTGCGTACCAACGCCACAACAGCGGCGTCGGCGGTCGGGCACTCTTGAACGTCCAGCAAACGAATCTCGATTGCGTTTCGATCGAATCGCGCAATAGCTCCGCGCGAATTTGCCCATTCATGGGCCAGCAACCCGTCTGGATCTTGTGGAGCAAGGTCTTTGTAGATGCGGCCCAAGATCTCTGTTTCATAGGCCGCTTTGGAAAACACGCGTTCCGGAATCACTTTGCCTGCCACTGCTGGAACCCGGCGCGCGTTGCTACGGTAGTGAAACAACCTCGTGTCCGCCCAACCGGTAATGGCGCCCTCTGCGAACGGTGAACTTGCGGCCAAGGCAGGCAAGATGGCAAGCACCACGCGAATGGCTGCGTGAAGCTTTGCGAATTCTTCGTCGTTGGCAAAGGGCAGATTGATGTGAACCGATTGCAAATTCGCCCAGCCATGGCCGCGGCAGTCGAAAATGCGATCAAACGCGGCATAAACCGCGTCGTAATCGTGCGGCCAAAGCTTCATTTCCTTCCATGGATCCATGAACGGATGCATAGCCGTAGGAAGTAGGCACGCGTTCATTGGCGCCAAAGCCGCGTTGGCCACCTTAACCTGGCAGGCCATGCCCGCAGCCAATCCGTCTAGGGTTTTAACGGGACCGTTTGTTTTGAACTCAATGAGGTGCAGCGTTAGCTCGTTCGACCAGGCCATGTCGCCTCGTTCGAATTCGCTGGTGATTTCACCGTGAACCGCTTCAATCAATTTGTCTGAGATGGGCCGCACCGCGAACGTGTCGCGGTCCACGATCATGTATTCAACTTCAACGCCAGTGACGTCAAAGAGATGAAAGGTCTCAGGGATTTCGGCTTGGGACATGGGTGTTTCGCTGGGTTATGGGATAGGCGACTTGCCGCGATCTTCTAGGCGTTCGTAAAACGCCCGCATGATTTCCCGGTAAAGGTCTTCCTTAAGAACGGCATCTTCAACCCCCGCGTCGATATTGGGATTGTCGTTCACTTCGATGATCAGGAACTGACCGTCGACTTCCTTTAGATCAACTCCATAAAGCCCACGACCAATCAGACGTGAAGCCTTGACGGCCAATTCGATCGCCCGGGGAGGCGCGGCACCAATCGGCATCGTTTCAACTTTGCCGTATCTGGGGCCCGATTCGCCAGTCTTGCGAATTTGCCAGTGCCCTTGCGCCATGTGGTACTTGCAAGCATACAGCGGCTTTCCATCAAGCACGCCGATGCGCCAGTCGTAGCCCGTAGGCACGAAACTTTGGGCGACAACAAGATCTGAATCTTCCAGGAATTCGTCCAACACGCGGTGGAGATCTTCGGCGGTGGTAGCGCGAACCACGCCCATCGAAAACGCGCTGTCGGGTCGCTTCAACACACACGGCAGGCCTAAAACCTGGGCGACCTGGTCGCGGTTGTCTTTGTGAACGATGAAAGTCTTTGGGATTGGAAGACCATGCCGCCCAAACAGATCGGCCAGATACACTTTGTTAGAGCAACGGATGATTGACTGCGGATCATCGATAACCACAAGACCTTCAGCCTCCGCGCGTGTGGCGAAGCGGTAGGTGTAGTGGTTGACAGCGGTCGTCACACGTATGAAAAGCGCGTCGTATTCAGCCAACTGTCCAAAATCATCTTTCGAGATGATCTGCGCATCAATGCCCAACTCTTTGGCCGCTGCGATGAACCGCGTGATTGCTTTGCCATCGCTGGGCGAATCTTGAGCTTCTTCATCAAGCAGGATTGCCAAATCATATCGTGGTCGATACGAAGCCGCAGGCTTCTTGCGCGAGAAATAGCTTTCGGCTTGGGAGCACACGAATTCACGATGCGCGTCGGGAATGTCACTGCTGGCAATCGGTCGAAGTTTGGTTAACCGCCAGTGGTTCTTGTGTTTGTGAAACTCAGCTCGCAACAAGGGAGAAGGGAAGTGGTTGAACAACGATTGGCTCAACCTGTCGTAACGGGCGGCAATGTTGCGCCCGAAATAGATGGAAAGCTCAAAGTCTTCTGACTTCAGGCTTTCCAAGCTGCGGTCAATCAGGCCTTCCAATTCTTGCGAAGTGAGCTTCACCAACGAAACTTCGCGCAGATCTTGAATGGTGTTTACGGAGGGCAAAGCGCGATGCCCCCGCGCGGCCGCCAGCAGTGAAACGTAGTAACCCAGGCTTTGGTAGCGGTAGGTTTTGCAAAGGTTAAAGACCTTCGCCCGCTTAAGCTCGGCGTATTGTGGGTTGGTCAGATAGTCCCTGGCACCAATAACCTCGGTGCCGGGAATATGCATGTTCCAACGTTTATGGTTCTCAACAACAACCAGGGTTCGTGACATCGTGTGGTGGTGCTAGCGGCTGGATTGATTCGGATCCTGAGGCTCGATCACCAATAGATTCGCATCATATGTGACAATGCCCAAAAGAATGGCTGACTTCAGCCGGTCCATATGTACGTCGTAGTACTGTGCTGAGTATCCAGGGTTGTCGTGCAAGGGGTCGGCCACGCGCACCGTGCGCTCATCGGCGTTGTAACCAGCCAACACCACGAAGTGGCCCGTGGGCTCGCCGCAAACGTCGTCATAGGCATCGTCCATTTCGCGGGCACAGCCGTAAAGATAGGTGGCAGAAAGTCCGGTGAGAATCGGAATGCCCCGGTTCAAGTGCCGGCGGATCAAACCGGCCGTCAATTCCCGAAACTCTAAGCGCCCGCCCAATTGAAAGAAGTGAAGGTAGGCTTGTGTGGCACGTGTGAGCTTTGGATCCGCTTTCGCCGCCATCTGAGCCTGCAGGCGATGAACAATGTCCTTTCCCCGCCCATCATTGAACCAGGTCGGATCAAACAACTGCAAATTGTAGGTAATGATCGTCGCGCGGTAACCGCTTTCTAAGGCATGGCAGGCCAGATTCACTGCCAACGTGCCGCCCGTATCTAGCGGTTCAATTTCGTTAATGAGTTGGGTTAGATCCCGACGATCGCCGAAGTATTGGTAAACCGCATGTAAGCAGGTAGGCCCGCACGTGGTGTTCGTGGGCTGCGGCAAAACTTCAAAATCAACCCGGTCGCGGCCCACAAAGCCACCCAGCCGCGCCGATTTTGGCGGATCGACGTCCAAGGGGTGGGGATCGTTGTCGTCAGTTGGTGGGCTCATCTGGTGGCAACACTGGGCTATCGTCGGCAAATAACCAACCCTTGCGGTGAAAGAACACCACAAAGATCACGACCGTCAACACCATCAATCCTAAAGCAAAGGGGTACCCATAGCGCCAAGAAAGCTCGGGCATGTTCAACTCTGACTTTTCGGTGTTGAAGTTCATGCCGTAGACGCCAGCGATGAACGACAGGGGGATGAACAAGGAACCGATCATTGTCAGCACCTTCATGATCTCGTTCATCCGGGCGCTTAGTGCCGACATATGCAATTCACGCAAGCTCGTGGCCAATTCCTGACAGCCCTCTGTAATGTCCAAAAGTTGTACCGCGTGGTCGTGGCAATCCCGCAGGAACGGCCGCGTCACTTCCTGCACCAATTGATGTTGATCCCGCCCCAAGGCATTGAGCATTTCGCGGGTTGACCAAAGCACCCTTCTAATCACGCGAAGGTCATGACGAATGGCATGGATGTCCGCCGCGATTGCGTTGGACTTTGAAGACATGACGCGCGTTTCAAGCTCTTCCAGTCGATCGCTGTATTCTTCAAGCAGCGGAAAGAACGAATCAATCACAGCATCGAGAACCGCATAGGCCAAGTAATCAGGGCCCATATGGCGAATGCGTCCCATAGACTCCCGCAGCCGCAACCGCACGTGGTTGAAGCAATCGCCAGGAATCTCTTGAATCGTGATCAAGAAGTCCGGACCGATGAACATCGCAAGCTGATCAAAGACCAGCGACTCAGTTTTGGGCTCGGGCATCTTCACCACCAAGAACAGGTGGTTCGGAAACTCCTCTAACTTCGGCCGCTGGTTGCCATTGACCACGTCTTCAAGGGCCAGCGCGTGCAACCCGAAGATCTCGCCCAGCCTGCGAATCTGGCTAGCGTCACCGGTTCCCGCCACATCCACCCAGCGAACGCCTGCGTGAGCTTTATGGGCGGTTACGTCGTCGACACTGCACAGTGGCTTTTCTTCCAATTTTTCCGCGTTAAAGGCCCATAAATGCAGGGTGGTTGGCGGCGCGTCTACGTCGGCAACCACGGTGCCTGGCATTGTGCCTACCGTTTTTGGCTTGCGGTGCTCCAACTTTGCCCGCTTCTTTCGTTGAAGTCGGTTCCACTTGCCCTTGGACATGATGTTTGTTGTATCCCGTCCCTCACCGGGTGTCATCTCGATTTGAACGTCCCACCAGTTTCGCGAATGTCCTGCTAAGCCTCTGCGGGTGGCAAGCACAATCGAAGAGTTAACGTTCCGCAACCAGTTCGTAGAAGAACTGCCCGCCGACCCGCGGCAAGACAACGGCACACGCCAGGTGTTCGATGCCTGTTACTCGCGGGTGACGCCCACCGCTGTTCCAGCGCCAAGACTGTTGGCCTTGGTGCCAGAAGTGGCCGCGCTATTGGATCTGGATACCCAGGCAACCCCTTCGTTAGTGAATGTTCTAGGCGGCAACCTTGTGCTTGCCGGCATGAAACCCTACGCGGCCTGTTATGGCGGCCACCAGTTCGGCAACTGGGCCGGCCAATTGGGCGACGGCCGCGCGATGACCTTGTCCGAAGTGGTGAACGGCCGCGGCGAGGTATTTGAAATGCAGCTTAAAGGGGCAGGGCCAACGCCCTATTCGCGCAGAGCGGATGGCCGCGCGGTTCTGCGTTCATCTTTGCGTGAACTTGTTTGCAGCGAAGCCATGTTTCATCTCGGCGTTCCCACGACGCGAGCGCTTTCGCTGGTGGCCACGGGCGCCTCGGTTGAGCGTGACATGTTATACGACGGCAACCCCGCCTACGAACCCGGCGCGATCGTCTGTCGCGTGGCGCCCACGTTCCTACGCTTTGGCAACTACGAGATTCATGCTGCCCGCAAGGATCACAACACGCTCAACACGCTACTGCGCTACACCTTGAAAAATTTCTACCCGGCATTTCTTGCGGGCAACGAAATGGATTTGCCCGGCTTGTTAAAGGAAGTTTGTCGCCGCACGGCCACCATGGTGGTTCATTGGATGCGCGTGGGCTTCGTGCATGGCGTGATGAACACCGACAATATGTCTATTTTGGGGCTTACGATCGATTACGGCCCCTACGGTTGGGTGGAACCCTTCGATCCCAATTGGACACCCAACACCACCGACGCCGAAGGGCGCCGTTACCGTTTTGGCAACCAACCGCGCATAGCGTTTTGGAATCTCTTGCAGTTCGCATCTGCCTTGGCGTCACTGGGCGGCGAGATCGCGCCCCTTGAAGAGGCGATGGCCGTTTTTCGCGATGAACTTGAAGCACAGCAGCGGCAGATGATGCTTGCCAAGCTTGGGCTGCGCGAACGCGTTGATGCCACTGAGGATGACGATCGCTTGATCGCGCAGTTGGTGCAAACGATGGCGATGGTGGAAACAGACATGACGATCTTTTTTCGCAAACTGGCCGATTTGCCACTGCAATCAGACACATTTGCACCGCATGCCGCGTTCGCCCACCTGCGAGAGGCGTACTATGCCCCAGAGGATCTAACGCCTCAACAACACGAGATACTAGCTGGCTTTCTGGCGGCCTATGCTGCCCGTGCGCAACACGAACAGTTGCAAGATGGCGTTCGCGCTTTAAGCATGAACCAAACGAACCCAATGTACGTTCCGCGCAACTACGTGGTTCAACAAGTCATCGACAAGACAGAGCAGGGCGACACGCAAGCCCTCGCCGATCTGCTGCAGCTGCTCAGAAATCCTTATACCCAGCAACCCAACAGTGAAGCATACGCGTCAAAGCGCCCTGAATGGGCACGCAACAAACCAGGTTGCTCCATGCTTTCGTGTAGCTCGTAGCGTTTTGTGGGCGATGCAAGGGTCGAACTTGCGACTTCCACCGTGTGAAGGTGGCACTCTGCCACTGAGTTAATCGCCCCAGTTCTGCCTTTGAGGGCAGGGGATCTCAATTAATCCGAAACGCAGTGCCTGTCAATGTGGCAAATGCGTTTCAGGGGTCTAATCAAGCAGCTGCTGGATCTTTGACTCAAGACCGGCCAGGTCAACGTCGTATTGCTTCTCGGCGGCCAAGTCCTTAAGAGCAAGTTTCCCCGTTTCAAGTTCGTTGTCCCCCACAATAAGGGCCAAACGTGCATTCATTTTGTTGGCACGCTTC
>Ga0105046_10011648_pt1 | contig 13665 bp, 11 predicted proteins | sample MAT03_FD_78385 | JGI IMG/M metagenome (GOLD analysis project Ga0105046, IMG submission 78385) | Freshwater microbial communities from Lake Fryxell liftoff mats and glacier meltwater in Antarctica - MAT-03 (megahit assembly) | ecosystem: Environmental > Aquatic > Freshwater > Ice > Liftoff... | reverse complement strand
GGCCGGCGCGGCGGGCACCGGTGGGGGTGGTGGAGGCGGCGCTGGTGGGGGTGGCGGCGGTGAAGGAGGCGGTGGGGCGCCGGGACGAGATGCAGGCGACACCGCGGTCCCGCCGCCACCGCTCGCGGTCTGGGTGCGGGGTGGCGTGTAGACGACGTTGGGCATCGGCGCCTCTGCGGGCCGGACCCTTGCCGCGACCGGTGCCGGTGCGGCAGGCGTCGGCGTGGCCGGTACCGGGGGAGCCGGCGGCGGGGTGGGCGCCAGGCTCCACGTGCGTTCGACCAGCATCGTGGAGGTGCGGACGGGATCGGCCGCGGCGGGTTCGCGCAGCGACACCAGGTGGGCCACCAACTCGGCGGCCGTAGGCCGCGCCCGAGGGTCCTTGGTGTGGGCGGCGGCGACCAGGTCGGCGAGCGTCCCGGTCAGCGCGCCGGCCTCTGGTTCGTGGTGCAGCACCTGGTACATCACCGCCGAGGCGTTGCCCGACTCGTCACGGAACGGCGCCAGCCCATTCGCCGCGAAGTGGACCACCGAGGCCCAGGCGAACACGTCGATGGCCGGGCTGGCCGCACCACCGGTGAACTGCTCGGGGGCCATGAACTGCGACGTGCCCATGATCAGCCCGGTGGCGGTGAGGCGCTCGAGGCCGGCGGCCGAGGCGATGCCGAAGTCGACCACCACCGGGGTGCGGGCGGTCAGCAACACGTTGCCCGGCTTCAGGTCGCGGTGCACGACACCGGCGTCCGCGATCGACGAGATGGCCTCGGCCAACGCCAACGCCAGCGCGTAGAGGTTGTCGCCGGCCAGGACCCCCCGGACGGCGACCTCTTCGTGCAGGGTCGGGCCGTCGACGTACTCGGTCACCAGGTAGGGCGGCACCGCGTCCAGGTCATGGTCGACCACCAGGGCCACGTGGTCGCCGCGCACCCGCTGGGCCAGCTTCACCTCTCGTCCGAAGCGGGCCACGTAGTCCTGCTCGCGCGCCAGATGCCGGTGCATCACCTTCACCGCACCCCAATGTCCGTCGTCGCGGGCCCCCAGGTAGACCACCCCGAACCCACCCTCGCCGAGACGCCCGGTCAGGCGCCAGGCGCCGACCTGGCGTGGGTCGTCGGCCAACAGTGGTCGGGACACAAGCAGATCATGGTGCCCCAGATCGCCCGGTGGGTGGGTTCACGTGCGGGTCGACGGTGCGATGAGGGCCACGGTCACCGTCACCTGGCGGTCGCGACGGGCGCCCACGCAACCTGGTCGCGACCGAGCGCCTTGGCTTCGTACAGCGCGGCGTCGGCTTCTCTGATCAGAGCGTCGTCGCTCGAGTCGTCGGTGCTGGTCGCAGCCATACCGATGCTGCAGTGCAGCGCGACGCGGTGACCGTCGAGGTTCAGGTCCGCGGCCGCGACCGCGCTGCAGATGCGTTCGCCCAAGGCTTGCACCTCGAGATCGTTGTCCACCACGCCGGCCACCAGGAACTCGTCGCCACCCTGGCGGGCAGCGGTGTCTGACCCTCGCGTCGTGGCTCGGAGGGCGTCGGCCACCAACACCAGCGCGGCGTCGCCCGCGGCGTGCCCGTAGGTGTCGTTGATGGTCTTCAGCCCGTCCACGTCGATGAACAGCACCATCGCCGACCGGTGCTCGCGTCGGGCCCGTGCCAGGTCGCGACCCAGGGCATCTATGGCGGCGCCCCGGTTCAGGAGCCCCGTCAAGGAATCGTGGGTGGCCATCTGCTGGAGCTGGACCCGTTGTTCTTCGGACGCGACGATCGAGGCACGCAGTCGATCCAGGGCGGCGTGCAGCGCTTGGCCGGTTCGGCCGGGCAACGCGTCTGACTCATCGACGCCGCCCGGATCCTCGACGAGCATGACCGCGTTGGACTCGACCGCGGCGAGGGTGACGGTCATCTCGTTGAAGGCCTCCGCGGCGTCGGCCAGCTCCCGCGGGCCGCGCAGGTCGAGCGCCGGCAGGTCGAAACGCCCGTCTCGGATCTGTCGGGCGGCAAGGCCCAACCGGCGTGCCGGGCCTTGGATGGTGCTCGCCAGCAGGGTAGCGGTGCCGAGGGAGACGATCGTGAGCGCGAGCGCGATGGCGCAACGGGTGAGCACCGAACGCATGGCGCCGGCGGCGTCGGCGCGGGATTGTGCAGCGAGGTCGGCCGCCGCGGCTCGCACGACACCGGTGAGGTGTGTCGCCCATGTGGGTCCGCCGGCGAAGGCGTCACCGAAGGCCGCCGGATCACCCTCGAACGGCGGCGCGGCGCCCGAGGCACCGACTTCGGTGGCTTGGGCAATCGTGGCTTCGAACGACTCCGAGGTCGGGTCGTCCGAGAATCGCTGCCAGGCGCGGGTGCCCCGTGGCCCCAAGTCGTCGACAAAGGCATCGACGGCTGTCTCGAAGCGGGCGTTGGCGTCGAACAGCGCGGCCACCTGCTGCGATGACGCAGGCTCGGTGAGGACCTTGTTGGTCAGGCCCGCGCGCTGGTCTGACGCGGCCAGCATCGAGAAGGTGTTTCCGAGCACTTCGAAGTCGCCGCGTGCCGCGCTCGACAGGTCGCGAAAGGCGCGTGATTCCTCGAGGTCGTCGATTTGGGTCGTCCGCAGGTCGTCGATGCCTGCACGGAGGCGGCCGAGCGTGCGGTCCACTGTGTCGAAGGAGGCCGTGCCATCGTCGATCTGTGGCCGCAGGGCCAACACATCGGCGTAGGTCGATGCGAGGGCGGGCGACCGGTTGATGAGAAGGTCATCGTCCACGACGGTTCGACTTGCGGCGAGCTCGGCGACGTAGTCGACGCCGTATAGCTCCTCGATGCGGTCTGGTCTCAGGCCGAGCTCGGCCGCCACGGTCAGCACCGACGAGTTCAGCGTCTCATTGGCCAAGGCCCGGCGGGAGTCCACGATGGCGACGAGGTTTGCGACCTCCCCCTCGAGGCGATCGGCGGCGGTTCGGTCCGCCCACGCACTGCGAACCGAGAGGGCGACGACGGCGACCATGGCGAGCGTCGGTCCGAGGGCGACCAGCACGAGCAGGGCCCGGACGCCCACGCGATGGGACGCGACGCCACGACGGGGAGTGGCACATTGTCGTCCCTCCATACCATTTCATCGGCACGATCACCCCCGCGCACGATGCTTCGCTCGTTATTACTGGTCGCTGGCGCGGTTCGAGCCCAGCCGTGCGCCATGGATCGACTGGCCTCGCCGAGCTCGTGGGTGTCAGCCGACCGCCGCCGCCGCTTCGTTCAACGCATCCAAGTGGCTGGTGGCGTCGAGGTACTCGTTGACCCAACGTTCGATGACGGCCGCCGACTTCTCGACCTTCTCGAACTGGCCGACGACCTGGCCGACCGGGTTGAAGGCGACATCGACGGTCTGGTCGGGCCAGCGGTGGGTGGCCGACACGGCCATGCCTGACACCATGTACTGCAGCGGCATGCCGAGCGGCTCGGGGTTCCCCTCGGCCTCCCACGCGTCGGTCCAGTCGTTGCGCAGCATGCGGCACGGCTTGCCCGTGAACGAGCGCGAGCGCACGGTGTCGCGCGAGGCCGCTTCGATGTAGGCGGTCTGCTGCACGGGGGTGTTCTCGGACTCCTCGACCATCAGCCACTGCGAGCCCGACCAGGCGCCCTGGCAGCCGAGGGCCAGCGCCGCGGCGATCTGCTCGCCGCTGCCGATGCCGCCGGCGGCCAGCACGGGGCGAGGGGCCACGGCCTTGACCACCTGGGGCCACAGCACGATCGAGCCCACCTCGCCGCAGTGGCCGCCACCCTCGCCGCCCTGGGCGATGATGATGTCGACGTCGGCGTCGGCGTGCTTCAGGGCCTGGTACGGCGAGCCGCACAGCGCCGCCACCTTGCGGCCGGCGTCGTGGATGTGGGTGATCATCTCGGGCGGGGGCGTCCCCAGCGCGTTGGCGATCAACGTCATCTTGGGGTGGTTCAGCGCGATCTCGACCTGGGGGGTGGCCGTGGCCTCGGTCCAGCCCAGCAGCTGCAGCGAGTTGTCGTCGCCCTCCTCGATCGGGACGCCGTGGTCCTTCAACAGGTTGCGGGCGAAGTCGAGGTGGCCCTGGGGCACCATGTCCTGGAGCATCTTGGTGAGGTCGTCGGCCGACATGTCGGCGTCCATGCCCTCGTACTTGTTGGGGATGACGATGTCGACGCCGTAGGGGTGATCGCCGATGTGCTCGTCGATCCAGTTGAGCTCGATCTCGAGCTGCTCGGGCGAGAAGCCCACGGCGCCGAGCACGCCGAAGCCGCCGGCCTTGGACACGGCCACGACCACGTCGCGGCAGTGGGTGAAGGCGAAGATGGGGAATTCGATCCCCAGGTCGTCACAGATGGGAGTGCGCATTGGTGGTTGCTGCCTTTCAAGGTTGGGGCGTCTTTCAACAGGGGGTCACCAGGTGACGGGCATCCGCTTGATGCCGTTGACGAAGTCGCTGCGGAGGCGCTCGGCGGGGCCGGCCAGCGCGATGTCGGGGAGGCGCTCGACGATCTGGCGCATGGTGGCCTTGATCTCGGCCTTGGCCAGGCTGGCGCCCAGGCAGTAGTGCACGCCGCCGCCGCCGAAGGTGAGGTGGTCGTTCGGGGTGCGGCCTACGTCGAACGTGTGCGGGTTCTCGAAGACGTCCCCGTCGCGATTGGCCGCGGCGTAGTAGATGACCACCTTGTCGCCGGCCTTGATGGGCACGCCCGACAGCTCGGTGTCGGTGGTGGCGGTGCGGCGGAAGTTGTGGATCGAGCTGCCCCACCGCAGCATCTCGTCGACCGCGGTGTTCCACAGGGTCGGGTCGTCGCGCAGGCGCTGCGCCTGGTCGGGGTGATCGATCAGGGCCAGCATCGAGTGGTTGATGAGGTTGCGGGTGGTCTCGTTGCCGGCCACCACCAGGGTGATGAAGAACAGGTCGAGCTCGGCGTTGTCGAGGCGCTCGCCGTCCAGCTCGGCCTCGACCAGGGCGGTCATCAGGTCGTCGCGCGGGTTCTGGCGCCGGTCCTCGGCGACGGCGTCGCACAGCATGAAGATCTCCAGCGACGCTTCTTCGGAGTTCACGTGGCCGAACTCGGGGTCGTCGCGCGAGCCGATGAGATCGTTGGAGATCTCGAACATGCGGGGCCACTGCTCCTGCTCGAGGCCGATCATCTCGCAGATCATCTGGAGGGGGACCTGGGCGGCGATGTCGGCCACGAACTCGCACTCGCCCCGGTCGATGACGTTGTCGATCACCCGTTGGGCGCGGCGTTCGATGTCGTCGACGAGGTTCCCGATCATCCGCGGCGTGAACGCCCGGGACACCAGGCGGCGGGCCCGGTTGTGGCGGGGCGGGTCCATGTTGAGGATCGAGAGGCGCAGCTGAGCCAGCGACTCCTCCTCCTGGGTGGGGATGAACGTGGCGCCCAACTCGCTGGAGAACGTCTCCCAGTTGTTGCTGACCGTGCGCACGTCGGCGTGGCGGGTGACGGCCCAGAACCCGGGTCCGTCCGCCTCGGGGTGCCAGTACACGGGCGCCTCTCGGCGCAGCACGTCGAACTGGTCGTGGGGCACGGTGCGCCCCCACGTCTCGGCCAGCAGGTCGATCCCGTCGAGGGTCGGCGTTTCGGTCACGGTCATGCGGTGGGTACTCCTGTGGTGGTTCCGGCCACGACGCCCCGGAGGGCGCCGACGGCGAGCTCGTCGGTGACGGTGGTGGGATCGACGCGGCGCATCATCTCGAGGCCGAGCAGCACGCCGATGACGGCAGGACCCATGCCATCCCGCTCCGAAGGGCCGCTCGGGCCCCGGTCGGCCGATCCGTCGCCGGACTGGTCCGCCAGCTCGACGATGCCGCGCCAGGCGCCTCGGTACCGCCGCACCAGGTGGTCGCGCGCGGCCGGGTTGCGGGCGGCGTGGGTCCACAGCTCGAGCTCGAGGGTGATCCAGCGGTCGCCGCCCACGACGGGGGTGGAGACGTTGCGCCACAGCACCGCGAGGCGCTCGTCGAGCGTCGTGGCGGTGGCCAGTTCGGCGCCGATGACGACGGCCAGCTCTTCCACCCAGGTGTCGAGCAGGGCGAACAGCACCCCGTCCTTGCCGCCGAAGTGGTCATAGACGGCGCCCGACGTGCGGTCGGCCCGCTCGGCGATGGCGTCGATCGAGGTGCCGTCGACGCCGCGCTCGGCGAACAGCTCTGCTGCGGCGTGCAGCAGCCGGCGGCGGGTGTCGGCCCGCCGCTCCCCCTGAGTGGCCACCGAGAAAGCATAGGACGACCTATGTATCTCGGGCAACCTATGGAAGACGAGCGGCGCTCGATCATCCCGGACTTCTTCGGCGACGTGAGCTGACGGGAATCGTCCCAGCTGTCGCTTGCGCGGGTTCGAACTCGACCTGCTCGTTGTTGAACTCACAACGTTTGGCGGAGGGAGCGGGATTCGAACCCGCGGGACCTTGCGGCCCACTGGTTTTCAAGACCAGCGCATTCGTCCGCTCTGCCATCCCTCCGCCGACGAGGGTAGCGGCGCCGCAGCGGTCGATCCGAGGGCGTTCAGGTGAACGCCGCGAACAGCAAGGTGATCACGCCGAGGCCGATGCCGGCGAGCGTCAGCATCCGGTGGAAGGTCTTGTCGCTCTCGGCGGCGACTTGGTGGGCGATGTCGACCCGTAGCTCGTTGATCTGGCGGGCCGTGTCCAGTCGCAGCGCGTTGATGTCCGCCCGCACTTCGTCGAGCTTACGGCTGGATCTGCGCCCGCAGGCCGGCCAGCCACTCGTCGGCGCTGGCCCACGCCGCCTCGGCGTCGCGGCGCACCGCCGGGCCGTGGGCGCCGGCGGCGGGGTACGAGCCCAGGAACTTCACGTCCTCGCACTTGCTCTTCAGGTCGCGCAGGCAGTCGGCCACCAGCTCTTCGGCGATGTGGCCCTCGAGGTCGATGATGAAGCAGTAGTGGCCCAGCCCCTTCTTGGTGGGGCGGGACTCGAGCTTGGTGAGGTTGATCGAGCGGGCCGCGAACTCGCCGAGGATGGTCAGCAGCGTGCCCGGCTGGTCGGTGCGCTGGAAGATGACCAGGCTGGTCTTGTCGTGGCCGGTGGCCGCCGGCATGCCCTCGCGGGCCAGCAGCACGAAGCGGGTCTGGTTGTCGGTGTGGTCCTCGATGTCGGTGGCCAACACGTCGAGGCCGTAGATCTCCGCGGCGAGGGCGGTGCCGATGGCGGCCACGGTGGGGTCGCCGGCCTCGGCCACCGCGCGGGCGGCCTCGGCGGTCGAGGTGGCGGCGCCGGTGCGGGCGTCGGGCAGCGTGTCGTGAAGGAACCCGGGGCACTGGGCCAGCGCGTGGGGATACGACACCACCGTGGTGATGGCGGCCAGGTCGGCGCCGGGCACGCCCAGCAGCTCGAGCTGGATCGCGATCTCGACCTCGCGCTGGATCAGCAGGTCGGTCTCGAACGCCAGGGTGTCGAGGGTGACGTTCACCGTGCCCTCGATGGCGTTCTCGATGGGCACGAAGCCCAGGTCGAGCTCGCCGGCGGCGGTGGCGGCGATGACATCGGCGATGGTCTCGCACGGCACCAGGTCGGCGCCCAACAGGTCGGCCTGGGTCAGCAGGGCCTGCTCGGTGAAGGTGCCCTCGGGCCCCAGGAAGCCGATGCGACGGGTCGACACCGGCGCGGACGGGGCTGATGGGGCGGGGGGGACCATGAGCGGTCAGGATAGTGACGTGGACGAATCGGCCCTGAGGGCATTGATCGACGACCTCCGGGCGGGTCGTGTCGACCCCGACGAGGGAGTGGCGCGCCTGCGCCGGCTGCCCTTCGCCGACCTGGGCTTCGCTCGGGTCGACCACCACCGGGCGCTGCGCCAGGGCATGGCCGAAGCGGTCTACGGCCCGGGCAAGACGCCCGACCAGTGCGTCGCCATCGTGGCCGAGTTGTTGCGCGAGGGCGGGGCCACGTCGCCCGTGGTGCTCAGCCGGGCCAACGATGTCCAGGTCGACGCGGTGCTGGCGGCCCATCCCGGCGGGCGCCTGTCGGGCGGACAGCCCGCCACCGTGGTGTGGCGCGACGCCCCCGAGCGGGTCGGCCGGGTGCTGGTGGTCACCGCCGGCACGTCCGACCTGCCCGTGGCCGACGAGTGCGCCGCCATCCTCCACGCCCACGGCCTGCGGCCACAGCGCCTGGCCGACGTCGGTGTCGCCGGCATCCATCGTCTGCTGGCCGCCGTCGACGAGATCACCGCCGCCGACGCCGTGGTGGCCGTCGCCGGCATGGAGGGCACTTTGCCCAGCGTGATCGGTGGCCTCACCGCCGCGCCCGTCGTGGCGGTCCCCACCAGCACCGGCTACGGCGCCGGCCTCGAAGGCGTCACCGCGTTGCTCGCCATGCTGGCGTCCTGCGCGTCGGGCATGACCGTGGTGGGCATCGACAACGGCTTCGGCGCCGCCTGCGCGGTCGTGCGCATGCTCGACCTGGCCGCCCGCATGGACGGTGCCGACCGGACCGCCGCGGGCCGCTCGAATCCGGCGGGCGCGACGCCGTGACGATCGCCCTGGTTCTGGCACCGGATTTCGGTGCTCTGACCCCGAAATCCGGTGCCAGAACGGACGGGTCGACCGGTCGACCCGCGGGATCCGTGGGAGATCAGGCGTGACCCGCCTCGCGTGGTTCCACTGCTTCTCGGGCATCGCCGGCGACATGGCCCTGGGGTCGTTGATCGACGCCGGCGCCGACCTCGACGAGGTGCGGGCCATGTGCCAGCGGGTGCCGGTGTCGGGATGGGGGCTCGAGGCCGAGGCGGTCATGCGCAACGGCATCGCCGCCACCCACATCAACGTGCTGGCCGAGGCCACCACCGTGGTGCGCACGGCGGCCCACATCACCGGCCTGCTCCACGAGGCCCGCCTGCCCGACCGGGTGCGTGTGCGCTCGCTGGCCGTGTTCGGCGCCTTGGCCCAGGCCGAGGGCAAGCTGCACAACCGCCCGCCCGAGCAGGTGCACTTCCACGAGGTGGGCGCCCTCGACGCCATCGTCGACGTGGTCGGCACGTGCGCGGCGCTCGAGCTCCTCGACATCGACGAGGTGCACGCCAGCCCCGTGGCCCACGGCATCGGCATGATCCGCAGCGCCCATGGCGCCCTGCCCAACCCCCCGCCGGCGGTGATCGAGCTGCTGCGCGACGCCCCCGTCTACGGACTCGACATCCCCCTCGAGCTCACCACCCCCACCGGGGCGGCGATCCTGTCGGCGCTGGCGGTCGGCTTCGGGCCGATGCCGCCCATGGCCATCGAGGCCAGCGGGTTCGGCGCCGGCACCGCCGAGCTCGACGATCGCCCCAACATGACCCAGGTGGTGCTGGGCACCCAGGTCGCCGAGATGGTGCCGGGCCAGCCGGTGCAGCTACTCGAGGTCAACGTCGACGACGCCACCGGCGAGACGCTGGCCCACACCGTCAGCGCCCTGCTGAGCGCCGGTGCCCACGACGCCTGGATCACCCCCGTGATCATGAAGAAGGGTCGCCCCGGTCACACCGTCAGCGTGCTGGCCGACGCCGCCGTCGCCGCCCAGGTGGCCGCCACTCTCACCCGCGAGACGGGGTCGATGGGGGTGCGGGGCCAGGTGTTGCAGCGCTGGCCGCAGGCCCGACTGTTCGACGAGGTTGCCGTCGAGGGCCTACCGGTCCGGGTGAAGGTCAGCGCCGGCCGGGTGAAGGTCGAGCACGACGACGCCGCCCGCGCCGCCAAGCACCTGGGCCGCCCCGTGCGCGACGTGGTGTCGATCGCCGAGGCCGAGTGGCGGGCCCGCAGCGGTCAGGTCACCGGCCCCGAGGCCGTGCCCGACTTCGAAGGCGACCCGTCGGGCCACGACCTGGGTGGCCACGCCCACGAGCACGGCCACATCCACGCCGACGACCCCGACGACGACGCCAGCTGAGTCCCGGCACCCCGATCGTTCTGGCCGCGACGACGTGTTGTCACGCCAGAGAGTTCGCGGCCAGAACCGGAAATCACCGGCACCCCGATCGTTCTGGCCGCGACGACGTGTTGTCACGCCAGAGAGTTCGCGGCCAGAACCGGAGCTCACCGGAACCCCGAACCGAGGGTCAGGCGGGCACCGTCGGCTTGGCGGCGAGGTCACGCCACAGCGACACGTAGTTGGGGGAGGTCAGCTCGGGGGTGACCCAGCCGGCGTCGACCAGCTCTCGGTGCAGCATCGGTAGGTGGTGGAAGGGGATGCCCATGTCGACGTGGTGGGCCAGGTGCCAGCCGGTGTTGAAGGGGGCGATCCAGAAGCGGGCGGCCAGGTGCTGGTCGACATGGTGGGTGGTCTGGCGGCGGTCGGGCGACCGGGTCATGCCGCCGTGCTCGGCGATGGCCCGCAGGCGGTTGAGCACGCGCCACACCGTCAACCAGGGCGCCAGCCACAACAAGAAGTACAGCTCGGGGCGACCGACCAGGGTGAAGCCCGCCAGCAGCACCGCCTGCGCGCCCAGGATGCGCAGGGCGACGGGCCGGGCCCCTGGGCTGCGCAGCGCCAGCAGCAGCCCCTTGAGGTTCTTCCAGCCCGAGTTGCCGTCGGCGTCGCGCACGAGCTTGCGGCGCATCGAGGCCCGGGTGATGGGGTAGCGGGCGTAGAGGGCGATGTCGGGCTCGTTGGGGCCCATCTCGTCGCGGTGGTGGGCGAAGTGCGAGCGCCGGTAGGCGTCGAAGGGCACGAAGGCGGGATACGCCAGCAGCCAGCGTCCGACGCCGTCGTTCATCCAACGGCGCGAGAACAGCAGCCGGTGGGCGGCCTCGTGGGTGAGGATGGCGTAGAGGGCGAAGGCGCGACCCATCAACAAGAAGGCGGCCACCCACGCCATGGGATGGTCGAGCCAGACGGCGAGGGCGATGACGCCGAACGACTGGAGGTAGACGCCGACCACGTTGGCCACGTTGCGCACGTTCGGGATCCGGCGCAGGTCGGCTCGCACCGCCGGCACCGGCTTGCCGCCGGCCAGCAGGCGGTCGGTGGGCAGCACCTGGGGCAGAGCATCGTCGGCCGGCGCCATGCCCGCCAGCCCCAGCGCCGCTTCGCGCTCGACGTCGCGGGTCTTGGGGGCCGCCGGCGCTCCGGGCTCCATCGATTGCTCCGCCGTGGCGGTGGGGAGGTCCGTCGACGCCATGGAGCCATATTACACTTCTAGATCACATGAGCGACACCGGTAACAACGAACGTCCGCTGACGGCGCGGTCGGTGGTGGCCAGCACCCTGCTGGGGACCACCCCGCCCACCCTGCCCGGATGGCTTCTGGTGCGGGCCGGCGCCCTGTTCGCCATCACCGAGGGCACGGTGCGCACGGCACTGTCGCGGATGGTCGCTGCCGGAGAGCTGACCACCACCGGCGGCGACTACACCCTGGCCGGCGGCCTGGTCGCACGGCAGGCGCGGCAGGCGGAGAGCCGGCAGGCCGAGGTGCGCCCGTGGCACGGCGCCTGGACGATGGCGGTGGTGCGGGCCGAGCCCCGCACGTCGCTGGCGCGGGCCGACCTGCGGGTCGCGGCGACGGCACTGCGCCTGGCCGAGCTGCGAGAAGGCGTCTGGGTGCGCCCGGACAACCTCGACCCCGCCCGCCTTCCCCAGTACGCCGCTGTGCTCGACGCCCAGTGCACCCGGTTCGGGTCCCACCCCGTGGCGCCGTCGGCGCCCGCCCTGGCCGCCGCGCTCTGGGGCCTCGGGGAATGGGCCGAGCACGCCCACACCCTGCGCGCCCGGCTGGGCGACCTGGTCCCCGCCCTCGAAGCCGGCGATACCGCCGCGCTGGCCCCCGGCTTCGTGCTGTCGGCGTCGGTGCTGCGCCTCACCCAGGCCGACCCCCTGCTGCCGCCCGATCTGGTGCCCCCCGCCTGGCCCGGCGCCGCGCTGCGCGCCGACTACGACCGCTACGACCGGGCTTACCAGTCCCTCCTGCGCGCCTGGTTCCGGGCCCAACAGGACTAAGGGCTCTAGCGGATAGGCCCATGCGGCAGGGCAGAACGGCCCGTTCTGGCACCGGATTTCGGTGCCCTGACACCGAAATCCGGTGCCAGTTCGTCTGGGCTGCTGGCGTTCGGGCGGCCTATCCGCGCGGCCCCTGAGCGGACCGGCACACTCATTGCCCCTGCCCATCCCCCGACGTGCGACGCGCCTCGATCCCTCCCCTCGAAACTCGTTCTGGGTACAAGCGGTTGTTCGTGGCAACAGCTGGGTGTACCCAGAAGCAGCATTGGGCGGAGGAGGCGGGGAGAGCGGGGGATGGCCGGGCTGATGGCCGCAGGTAGGTTGGCTCGGTGCCCGACGATCGCCTGTACTTCCGTCAACTGCTGGCCGGCCGCGACTTCGCCACCACCGATCCCGTCGCCCGCCAGATGGTGAACTTCGTCTACCTGGTGGGCGATCGCGAGACCGGCGAGGCCGTGGTGATCGACCCCGCCTACGACATCGACGGCCTGCTCGATCTGTTGGCTGCCGACGACATGACCCTGGTCGGCGCGCTGGCCACCCACTACCACCCCGATCACGTGGGCGGCGACATGATGGGCTACGCGATCCAGGGCGTCGACCGGTTGCTCGAGCGCACCTCGGTGCCCATCCACGTGCAGGCCGACGAGTCGCCCTGGGTGCAGCGGGTCACGGGCGCCGCCGCCACGGACCTGGTCGAGCATTCCGGCGGCGACATCGTGACGGTGGGCGAGATCCCCATCGAGCTCATCCACACGCCGGGCCACACCCCCGGCAGCCAGTGCTTCCTGGTCGACAACCGCCTCGTCGCCGGCGACACCCTGTTCCTCGAGGGCTGCGGCCGCACCGACCTGCCCGGCGGCGACCCTGCGGCCCTCTACGACAGTCTCACCCAGACGCTGGCCAAGGTGCCCGACGACGCCACCCTGTTCCCCGGCCACCTCTACTCGGCCGACCCGTCCGCCTCGATGGCCGACACCCGGGCCCACAACTTCGTGTTCCGCCCCCGCACCCAGGGTGAGTTCCTGTCCATGTTCGGCTGACCCCGGCCTCATCCCCGGCTATCTGGCGCGGTGGTTCGCCATCCCGCCAGATCCGCCACCGTCCCACGCCGGCTCCCGGCTGATCAGCACACTTCGGTGGGTGCCTCGGGCGATTTCGGCGCGGCCAACGCTGCCAGCAACGCGTCGCGGGTCCACGCCCCCACGGCGCCAGGGTGCGAGCACAGGTAGGCGGCGATCTCCGCGTCGGACAACCCGTGGCAGTCACGCAGCCCCTCGGCCAGCATGGCCAGGTAGCCCACCACCGGCGCTGCCGTGGTGTTGGCCGCCAGGGGCGACGGGTGGGTGAACGTCACGAGGGGCACGCCGTCGCGCTCGCCCAACCACACCAGCGCGTCGTAGCGACCGGAGCCGACGACGACCCGGCCGTCGGCGGCCAGCGTGGCCCAGTCCACGGGCGCGTGGGCGCGCTTGGATTCCTGGGCGACGAGGTCCTCGAACTGCTCGCCGGTGATGACGTAGCCGCGGGCGTACGTGGCGGTTCCCGAGCCAGCGGCTCGCTCGTGGTGGTCGAGGAAGGCCACGCCGCCGCCCCACACCCTCGACTCACCCGAGAAGTACACGTCGTAAGGCAGACGCAGGGCCTCGTCGGCCCGTGGGGGTGACGGGTCGCGGCAGCCGGCGTCGGCGCGGCGGCCCCCCGGCATCAGCCCGCCCTCCAGGTACG
>Ga0105046_10011647_pt1 | contig 13665 bp, 14 predicted proteins | sample MAT03_FD_78385 | JGI IMG/M metagenome (GOLD analysis project Ga0105046, IMG submission 78385) | Freshwater microbial communities from Lake Fryxell liftoff mats and glacier meltwater in Antarctica - MAT-03 (megahit assembly) | ecosystem: Environmental > Aquatic > Freshwater > Ice > Liftoff... | reverse complement strand
TCAAAGTCACCATGAGAAAATCCTATGGCTTCCGCACCTTCCGAATCACCGAAATGGCTTTATATCATTCACTTGGCAAGCTGCCCGAACCGGAGCTTACCCACAGATTCTTCTGACGAGCCATGTTTTTTAGAGTGCCAACGCGTCCAGGCCACGAAGAGGATGCCGAGTCCGGTGAGTCCGATTCCGGCGACCGCGGAAGTCGGCCAGTATACATACTCGATGTGATGATCGCCTTTTTCGACGACAATTCCTCTCAGCGCGCCGAACGTCTCCAGAATCTCCACCGGTTGGCGATCGACGGTCGCACGCCATCCCGGGAAGTACGTGTCGGATAGTATTACCAAGCCCCGGCATGCCATTTTCACATTGATGTGCACGCGGTTGGGGCCTGTTAATGCGGCTACTTGGGCCTCTTCGGGAGCGGAACATTTCTCGAGACTGGGCGGCGCCGTCAGAAACAACGCTTCCGATCGCGGTTGGAAATCGGGCGCGTCGAGTCTCATGCGGATCTCGTGATAAGACGCCAATTGAGTAGCTCCGTGAACGATCCACGCGCGGGGAAGCGCCGATGGATTTCGATAGACGTTCATGCCGCTGGCGGTATCGGTGAGTAGCTGTAAATCCGTTCGCGGCGGAGTACGCCCGACGTAGTAATTGATCCCCAGCAGATCCTGCACGCGCGGCTTGTGGCGCTCAAGCTCCAATAGATTGGACGTGGCGGTGGCGGCGAATCCGCCGAGTGTCTCGATCCCGTGCCAATCACCGAAGTTATATGGAATATCGGCGTCGGCGACTTCAACGCGGATAGGCTGCGCCTGGGCACGCAGGAAGCTGGCGAGATCATTGTGCTGGAAAAGCCGGTCCAGGTGTCCGGCCCGGCTCGGCGCGCTGCGGCTGACCAGCTCCGCGCCGGACACGTTACCGATCTCCACTAAAACCAGCAGGGTCAGCGCGCAAACCGCCGACCTGGCGGTGATCGCTCGGCTACGGTGCGCGGCAAATAGCGAAGCGCCCAGCAATGCCGTCAACGCCGTCATCATCGCGGTGTCCGCCGGCTTGGCGACGACGGCAGCGGCATAGAGCAGTCCGCTAATAGCCGTCAACGTCATTATCGTGCGCATCAGCCAGGGACTGGACCGGCGGTGGAGCGCGTCAAGACCGTAAGCGGCCAAAGGCGCGATGGCGAAACTAAACAGCACCAATGCGCGAGCCGGAACACGCCCCTTCCCGAAAACCGGGAGCGCCGCATAAAGTACGCCGTGTAGAAAATTGTTGCTGGCCATGGCGAAGAGTAGTCCGGCGACGGCGACACCCAATAGCAGCCGAATCTGCGGGGCTCGCCGCCAACCATGGTAAACGCCGAGCAGAGCCAGCGAAAACGCCACAATGCCGATGAACGGATTGATATGAACGGCCGGTCGCGGCGTAACGATGCCAATCATGCCGGAGGCGTTCCAGGAGTAGTGTTGATGCACTGCATACGGAACGACCTCGTTCCCGCCGATGGGGCCGCTATCGATGCCAACCCACCGTTTTGCAAGCGGCGCATACTCTACCGCTGGCAGTATTTGGACTGCGGAGACAAGGCCCGCGGCAAGCGCCGCGGCGAGGGCAAGCTTGACCATAGAACCGCGACTCGGATTGTGAACGATCACCGCCAGCCAGATTCCCGCTACGGCGGTGGAGGCATAAATCGGTACCTCATGATGACCGCTCAACCACGTAACCCCTAGCAGCGCACCCGACATGGCCGCGCTGAAAAGGGCACGTTGACCTCGCAGCGCGCGGAATAGGAACAGAACTATCAGAGGAATCCAAACGGCGCCGTTCAAGATTTGCGGCCAGTCGGTGTTGCCGAGAAATCCGCCCAAGGAGAAGACCAACCCGCCGAGTATGGACGCGCCGTGGCTCCGCTTCCAGTCCCGGCACAGAAAATAGCAGAACAGGGCGGCCTGGAAATGGATGAAAACGAAATACCAGTGAATCAGCGTTACGTTGAGCTTGCCCTCCCGAAACGGGAAGGCGCCCAGCAGCCAATTCGCCGGATACGCCGCGCCCGTGACTTGGCCGATGAACGGCTGGCCGGCCCAGTGATTCGGGTCCCAAAGCGGCAGTTGCAAATGCCGCCACGCCGAAGCCTGAAACTGCAATCGCGGAAGGTCGAGGTTTGCCAGATCGGGGCTGTCGAGAAATGTGTACTGGCTGGTTAGCGTCAGCTTCCAATAAAACCCCGCGCAAAGAAGGAAGAGGATGGCGGGGGCCGCGAATTTGCGCATGCTGCTCTGTTTACTTTACCCGGTTGCGATGCCTCGTTACGCGGGAATTACAGCCGTCACTTTGCCGCCCGGCTAAATCTGCTTCGCGATAAAGACCTCGCCAAAGCGCCGGTCACGCAGCCGGCATTCCAATTCTTCCACCGCGCGGCTCGCCTCGGCCACTTCAGGAACTGCGTCCTGCCCATATAAAGCCCGCGTTTCCGACCATAGCCGCAAAGCAATCCGATATTCATTTAAGAGCGCCGTATGCTCAGCACTCGTCTCAGCGATAGCGTTCATGCCAATTTGACGAATGCGAATGGCGTTTAGTTACCGAAAAGCGCCGGCCGCCTGAATTGCTCGAACAGGCATCAATACCGCAGCACTCCGCCGCCTCCGTTCACCGGATTCACCCGATCGCTGAGTCGGACTACAAAAGGAAACGGCGGCGCAGGGCACGCCGCCGTTCGTCCGATCTCAGCTTTCGAATGGACCGGTATTGTTCTATTCCGCCCCCTGTTTAGCGGATGTCGAAACGGTCCAGGTTCATCACCTTCGCCCACGTCCTCACAAAGTCCCGCACGAACATCTCCTTGCCGTCGGCCGCGCCATAAACCTCCGCCACGGTCCGCAGTTCAGAGTTCGAACCGAACAGCAGATCAACAGGCGTCGCTGTCCATTTAGCCTTGCCTGTCATGCGATCATGGCCTTCGTAAATGCTCTCGGTTGCGGAGGACTTGCTCCACTTAGTGGACATATCGAGCAGGTTCACGAAGAAGTCATTGCTCAACGTCCCCGTACGGTCCGTGAACACCCCGTGCCCGGCCTGCCCGGTGTTGGCATTCAGCGTCCGCATCCCGCCCAGCAGAACGGTCATCTCCGGAACAGTCAACGTCAGCAACTTCGCCCGCTCGACCAGCAACTCCGCCGGCGACAGGCGCTGCCCCGCCCGGAAGTAGTTCCGAAAACCGTCCGCGGCCGGTTCCAGCGAAGCGAAAGACGCCACGTCGGTCTGGTCCTGCGACGCGTCCGCGCGTCCCGGCGTGAACGGAACCGTCACGTTGACGCCGCCGCTCTTCGCGGCCTGTTCAACCGCCGCGCTACCGCCCAGTACGATCAAATCGGCAAGCGAGATCTGCTTCTTCCCGCCGGACTGCGCGCGATTGAACTCCTGCTGGATCGTCTCGAGCCGAGGCAGCACCTTGGCCAGTTCGGCCGGATTGTTGACTTCCCAATCCTTCTGCGGAGCCAGACGAATCCGCGCGCCATTCGCGCCGCCGCGCAGGTCGGTGCCGCGGAACGAAGCGGCCGATGCCCACGCCGTCCGAACCAGTTCCGGGACCGTCAAGCCCGAAGCGAGGATCTTCGATTTCAACGCCGCGATGTCCTTCGCATTAACCAGCGCGTGATCGACGCGGGGAAGCGGATCCTGCCAAATCAGATCTTCCTTCGGAACCTCCGAACCTATATAGCGAGACCGCGGACCCATGTCGCGATGGGTCAGCTTGAACCAGGCCTTGGCAAACGCGAGCCGGAACTCTTCCGGGTTATCTTTGAAGCGCATCGCAATCTTCCGGTAGGCCGGGTCAAACTTCAGCGCAAGGTCGGTGGTGAACATGATCGGCGCATGCTTTTTCGAAGGATCGTGCGCGTCCGGAACCTTGTTCGATGCCTTCCCGTCTGCGGGTACCCACTGGGTGGCGCCGGCCGGGCTCTTGGTCTGGACCCATTCAAAGGCAAACAGGTTTTCGAGATACTCTCCGCCCCACTTTGCCGGCGTAGACGTCCACGCGCCTTCCAATCCGCTGGTGACCGTGTCCCCCGCCTTGCCGCTGCCGCACTTGTTCTCCCAACCGAGACCCTGCTGCTCAACACTCGCCGCGGCAGGCTCCGCTCCGACGCACTTGGCCGGAGCATGAGCGCCATGCGCCTTGCCAAACGTGTGGCCGCCGGCGATCAGCGCCAGCGTCTCCTCATCGTTCATCGCCATGCGGCCAAAGGCCTCACGAATATCTTTCGCGGCCGCCAGCGGATCCGGCTTACCGTTCGGACCCTCCGGATTCACGTAAATCAAGCCCATCTGAACCGCCGCCAGCGGATTCGCGAGTTTGCGGTCGCCGCTGTGCCGTTCATCGGCCATGAACTTCTTTTCGGGACCCCAGTAGACCAAGTCCGGTTCCCAGTCGTCCTTGCGCCCGCCCGCAAAACCGAACGTCTTGAAGCCCATGGACTCCAGCGAAACATTGCCAGCCAAGACCATCAAATCGCCCCAGGAGAGCTTCTGCCCATATTTCGCCTTCACCGGCCAGAGCAAGCGGCGAGCCTTATCGAGATTGGCATTATCCGGCCAACTGTTGAGCGGATCGAATCGCTGCTGACCCCCGCCGGCGCCGCCGCGTCCATCGGCCACCCGGTACGTACCGGCACTATGCCAGGCCATGCGGATGAAGAAGGGCCCGTAGGTTCCGTAATCGGCCGGCCACCAATCCTGCTTCGTCGTCAGGACCTTCTGAATGTCCTGCTTGACGACTTTGAGGTCGAGCGTGGCGAACGCTTTGGCGTAGTCGAAATTTGTGCCCAATGGATTGGATTCCACCGAGTGCTGCCGCAGCGATGAGAGGTCGAGTTGCTCAGGCCACCAGAACTGGTTGGGCTTGGCCGGCTGCGCACCCGCCGTGTCCGCCAACGCGAAAGACGCTGCTGAAACCGCGATCGCGGTGAGCAAGGACTTTACGTTTCTCTTCATATCAATCTCCTTCATTGAACGAAAGCTCCGTTCGGCTCCAAGTCTATATGAATATCCATTAATTGTTGCCTATTGCTCCTATAGGCATTTCCTATAGGAGAACTGTGGTTTGCTTGGAACAATTCTGGCCAGCGGGCCGGGCACACTGCTTCAATCCACCCAGGGTAGCCGGTATCGCTTGCCGCATGGGGTCAACACGGCTATACTCCCGCTATGCCACCGGAAATCGCTGCGTTCCGCGAAGAGTTTCGCCAACTGACCGACGAGTATATCCGCGCCTTGCGCGCTCAGGAACTGGCTGGCCTGGACGCCATCGGGGCAGTAACTGGAGACGCGCTCAATGCGTGGATTGCGAAGACCAACATCGCCGATGAGATAAACGGGCGGCGACTTTCCGTACGCGAGGATTTGCTGTCGGCGATGCGAGCGCTTACGTAGATGTTCGCGCGCGGCCCGCAAACCTGAATCCCTCGCGCATATCCGCGGCCTGCCGGGGGCATTCCGCTAGTAGTGTTTGACGGTAAGGCCGTCCGTCGGCCCCACGATCCAGGTACGCCTCCAATAGGCCATCCGTCGCGCGATTCGCCAGTTCTTCATAGGCATTTCACGTACGCTCCACGCATCGATTCGTCTGTCTATCTGCATGGCCGTAGACTAGCCCCAACGGAACTCACGATTTGGCCACACAAGTGCTATATAAAAATTGGAGGTCCTCATGAAATATGGAATTGCGTACTTGCTTGGCGTTCCCGGCGCGTTGGTGTTGGCTTGGTTTTTGTTCAACCAAGTAGCTTGTTAATCACGCGAACATCTCGAAAACGTGCGCCGGCTTCGCTAGGCGGCCGGTGAATACAGAGCAGCAGGGGAGGCATCAAGGAGAGCCTGGTGTTCCCCTGCCAGAGTCCGCCGCGTATGGCCGGTCGCGAGCATGGCATGGACGCATCGCTTTACCATTAGAGTTCTGTCCACCGCCACCGGATTCACTCCGCGCATTCAGAGTTCGACAATCCGGTCGTTGACCGTTACCGGGGACTCGAGCGCCCCTTCAAACTCGCGGAATAATTCCTTGTACCACCACCACGTTTTTTCGCTGATGGCCTTCAGGTACTTGCGTGCCTGAAGAAATTTCTCGGTCATTGGCGGCTCCTGGAAAGCCGAGCCAGTACCTCAAATGCCCTGTCATCAGTATCCGCATTGGAGCCTATCTCAATGAAACCGAAAAATATATGGTGGGCGCGCAGGGACTCGAACCCCGGACCTCCTGCGTGTGAAGCAGGCGCTCTAACCAGCTGAGCTACGCGCCCCAAGGGCGGAAACCCCTAATATACCGCACCCGCCCCAACCACGCCAATTCACTCCGGCGGCGCCACCGTCGCCAACTCCTTCGCCGTCCCCAGCACAATCGACGTCCGCGTCCGCTGCACGCCCTTCACCGACTTCAAAATGTTCGTCAGGAAATACTCCAAATGGCCGGTATCGCGGCAGTGGACCTTCAACAAAAAATCATCCTCTCCAGCCAAATGATGCGCCTCCATCACCTCGCCCTGCCGCCGAATCGTCTTCAAAAAAGCATCGCGGTCGCGAGGATGCGTCAGCGTCACCGCGATAAACGCCGTCAACCCCAACCCCAGCTTCGCCGGATCAAGAACCGCATGGAACCCGCGAATCACCCCGCGCTGTTTCAGCCGTTTCACACGCTCGGCAATCGCCGGCGGCGACAACCCCAACTCCTGCGCCAAGTCCGCCCAGGATATCCGCGCATCCTCCGTCAACCGCGCCAAAATAATTCGGTCCTGCTCATCAATCATGTCATTTGCTTTCGATTCAAAATAAAAATACCATAAAAACTATCGAAACAATATGCCACCCTATCTAATTTCTGAAGACGCCTTCACCGAATTCCTCCGCCGATTTGAAACTGGCGAAATGCCACGTTCCGAATGGAACCACTCGGCGCACCTCGCCGTAGCAGCCGCAACCATCCATACCGGAGGAGGCCCCGCCGAAGTCCGCGCGAAAATCCTCGCCTACAACGCCACCCAAGGAATCGTCAGCACACCCGCCACCGGCTACCACGAAACCATAACCCGCTTCTGGGTCGAACGAATCCGCGAACTATCCGCCGGCCTAGGCCGCGGCGCCACCGAATGGGACGCCGCCCGCGCCGTCGTTTCCGCCTTCGCCCATCGCGGCCGGCTCTTCAGTTCTTACTACAGCTACGACGTCGCCGCCTGCCGCGAAGCCCGCGCCTCCTACCGTCCACCCGATATTCCTGATATCCTCCGGGCATGAGCAATGAAGGCTGGGTAATCATTCGAAGTGGCGACGACCGGGACGTCGCCGATGTCCGCGATCAATTAGTAGAAGCAGGTCTCGACGCCGAAATCGTCGTCTGCGTGAAGGCGGAACAGGCCGACGACGCACGCCGCATTCTGGAAGGGATGCAGGGCGAAGCCGACCCGTCCCCCGAACTCGATCTGGAGACCATCGCCATCTTCCAGGGCGCTGACGCCGAGATGCAGTCGGCGGCCGTACAAGGCCTGCTGGAGCAAAGCGGAATCTCCGTCGTGGTGGAAGGCGCCTACGGGCTGCCGAGTCTGCCATTCGAAATTAAGGTTGCCGGAAATCTGGCCGACTCCGCCCGCGCGATCCTCGCCCAGGCCGAAGCCGAGGGCCCCGCCGCCGCCGACGCGCAGGCCACCGGTTCTTTATGATTTATTGAACTTTCGGATTTGAACGGGCGTTATACTTCATGACAGTATTGGAAAGGGAATCGGACATACTCACATGGGAATCGGTGACTTTTTAAAAGGTTCAGTTGTAGGCGATTTCGTCAAGAAACAATTTATTGACGTAATCGACTGGGTGGAGCCCGGCGACGGCGTATTGGCTTGGCGGTACCCCATGCAGGACATGGAAATTCAGAACGGCGCCAAGCTCACCGTCCGTGAGTCGCAGATGGGCGCCTTCGTCAATGAGGGCCGCATCGCCGACGTCTTCGGACCCGGTCTCTACACTCTCTCAACCCAGACCCTGCCAATCCTCACCAACCTCATGAACTGGGACAAAATGTTCCAGTCCCCATTCAAGAGCGACGTTTATTTCTTCTCCACCCGCACGCAGATCAATCAACGCTGGGGCACAGCCAACCCGTTGACGATCCGCGACAAAGAGTTCGGCGCCATTCGCGTCCGCGGTAATGGCATTTACGCGTGGCACATCTCCGATCCGCGAACATTCCACGTCAAGATCAGCGGCACCCGCGAGAAGTACACCGTGCCCGACATTGAAGGCCAACTCCGTGACATGACCCTCGGCCGCATGGCCGACGCCATCGCCCAAAGCCAGATTCCGTTTCTTGACCTGATCGCCAATCAGGTCGAACTCGGCAATCAGATCATGGCCGGGCTGATCCCGATGTACGCCGAGTACGGACTCACGCTCGACAGCTTTATCGTCCGCGAATTCTCGCTGCCCGAAGAGCTGCAGAAGCGCCTCGACGAACGCATTTCGATGAACATGCTCGGCGATATGGGCCGCTATACGCAGTATCAGGTGGCGCAGTCGATTCCCATCGCCGCGGCCAATGAGGGCGGTATCGCCGGCATCGGCGCAGGCCTCTCCGCCGGCTACGGCATGGCGCAGGCCATGGGGAACGCGATGAACCAGGCCTACCAGCCCCAACAGCCTCCTCCCCAAGCGCCGCCGCCTCCTGCCGCTGTCCTGCCGGTCCCGGTTCCGGTCGCGCCCTCCGCCGCTCCCGCCGCTCCCGCTGGCGAGATGAAGTTCTGTTCCAACTGCGGCAACAAAATCCTTCGCGTCGCGAAGTTTTGCGCTGAATGCGGGACGCCGCAACAGTCTGCCTGATAGACTAATCTGCCATGGCCGACCTTCCCGGCGGACAGGGCTGCGAATGGGTGATTGAGGCGCTCGGTTGCAACATTGAGCGCCTCAAAGATCTCGCGCAGTTACAGTCCGTCTTTCAAGATCTAATCGGTGGCTTGTCCCTGCATCCGGTCTCGGACACGCAGTGGCATCAGTTTCCCGGCGCCGGCGGAATCACCGGGCTGTGTCTGCTCGCTGAATCCCATTTGGCGTGCCATACCTTTCCCGAGTACGGCTCTTTGTGTTTAAATGTCTTCTGTTGCCGGCCCCGGCCGGAGTGGGGATTTGAAGAATATTTGCGTCAGACGATGGGCGCCACGGATGTGCGCGTCCGCCGGTTAGAGCGTTCATACCATACACAATGAGCCAGCCAACAGCCATCTGCCCGAACTGCGGCGCGCAAATACGGTTTCGCTGGTCCTCCGCCATTCAAACCACCTGTGAATACTGTAAGTCGATTCTCGTCCGCCACGATGTCAACCTGACTAAAGTCGGGCAAGTGGCCGACTTGCCTCCCGACATCAGCCCTGTCCAAATCGGCACCGAGGGTGTCTACCGCGACACCGCTTTTCAGGTCATCGGACGCATCATCTACAGTCACGACGTTGGCGCCTGGAATGAATGGCATTTGATGTTTTCTAACGGCTCCAGCGGCTGGCTCAGCGATGCTCAGGCCGAATACGCCGTCAGCTTTATCTCGGCCGCCGAAGCCCCTCTGCCCGGCCCCGCCGACATCTATCGCGGCTGGGAGTTAACACAGCAAGGTGTCCGTCTGGCTGTTACGTCGCTCACCGAAGCCAGTTACGAAGGCGTGGAAGGCGAACTCCCGTTCCAGTACTGGGATAAGGTGAAATGCCGCTTCGCCGACCTGCGCTCCAATGACGGCCGCTTCGCCACCATCGACTACACAGAGAACCCGCCCCTCATCTTCCTCGGCGAGTTCGTCGAGTTTGATTCTCTGCGCCTGGTGAATCTCAAAGAATTCGAAGGGTGGACCGCATGAACCCCGGCGCCCGTAAGATAGTTCCGAAACCCAAAGCGCTCAACTGTCCCAATTGCGGCTCGGCCATTGAACTCCGTGCCATGGGCGCCGCCGCCGCGGTTGTCTGCTCTTACTGTTCGGTCACCCTCGATGCGACGAATCCCCAATTGGTGATTCTCCAGCGCTTCCAGGCGCAGATGACCGTGCAGCCGCTGATCCCCCTGGGTTCGCGCGGCAAACTGTTCGGCGCCATCTGGGAAATCATCGGCTTCCAGCAGCGCGGGATTGACGTCGAAGGCACCAACTACTTCTGGCGTGAATACGTCCTGTTCAATCCCTACAAGGGATTCCGCTACCTCAGCGAGTACGATAACCACTGGTCGTTCGTAACTCCTCTGCCATCGCTCCCGGTTCCCGGCCAGAATGCCAATAGCCGGCCGACGATGACGCTCGACGGCGTCACGTACGGCCATTTTCAAACCGCGCGAGCTTACACCTGGTTCGTCATCGGTGAATTTCCCTGGCAAGTGAAGGTTGGCGAAATTGTCTCGACCGCCGACTACGTCGCCGCACCCAAGATGCTCTCCTCGGAGACTACCGAGAACGAAGTCACCTGGAGCCGGGGCGAGTATATCGAAGGCAAGGACCTTTGGGCGGCATTCCAGTTGCCCAACGCCGCCCCGGCCGCCATCGGCGTCTACTCCATCCAACCTGCTCCAATAGACAACCGGGCCGGCCGCCCCTGGAAACTGTTTTTGCTCTTCGCCGCGCTGCTCATGACGATGATGATCTTCTTCTCCGCCCGGGCCCGGCAGGAGACTGTTCTCGATCAGACATATGCGTACCAGCCGGTCGTAGGCGAAAAGTCATTCGTTACCAAACCGTTCGATCTGGCCGGCAATAGTGCTAACTTACAGGTCGAAGTGTTCGGCGAAGGGATAGACAACGATTGGATATTTATAAGCATGGCGTTGATCAATGAATCGACCGGCCAGGCTTACGATTTCGGACGGCAAATCAGTTACTATTCCGGTACTGACGGCGGCGAGGCTTGGAGCGAGAATAACCTTAAGGATTCCGCCGTTCTTCCCAGCATCCCTGGCGGCCGCTACTATTTACGGATAGAACCGGAAACGGAGCCCCCCACCCCCGGCGTCCCCGCGGCGTTGCCAAAACCGTTCAAATATAACGTAAAGCTCGTGCGCGACGTCCCCTTCTACTTCCGCTACTTCCTCGGCCTCTTCTTCCTTCTTCTGCCCCTCCCATTCCTCGGGCGAAGGGGGCCGAATTTTGAGAACCTTCGCTGGACGGAAAGCGATTACGGTGTTCCTCCAAACGCCATTGTTTGGAAATCGAATTCATCTGGAGATGACGATGAGTAAGTTCTATATGATCTACAGTTCATTGGTCGCCGGAGGTTTGTTCTATTCCGGCTTGACGGGTTGGTCCTTTGGCTCCTACGACGAAGTCAAGGGAGTACCCAAATCCGTTCGTGACAACCCGGGCGCATACCGTAGCCACTACGCCGGCAGCGCCCGCTACTTCGGGGGAAAATAATCGCCATGGGATTTCAAATCGACCATTTTGTGAACGCATTGATCTACGCCTTCCTCGGCGTGATAATCTACTGGATCGCATTTTTCGTCAGCGACAAGCTGACGCCAGTTGACCTTTGGGGAGAGATTGTTCAGAAGCAGAACATCGCGCTGGCCATCCTGGTCGGTTTCATGTCGCTCGGTATCGGCATCATCATCGCGGCAGCGGTCCACTAAAGGCCGCTCTCGCGGTACAAAATGGCGATCGTACTATTCCTAAGCGTCTTTCTGATCGCCGCTTGCGGCCTGATCTATGAGTTGATCGCCGGGGCCTTGGCCAGCTACCTGCTGGGCGATAGCATATTGCAGTTCTCGACCGTCATCGGGACTTACTTGTTCGCCATGGGAATTGGCAGTTGGCTGAGTAAGTTTCTCTCCAAGGGCCTGGTCGAGCGCTTCATCACCATTGAACTGATGGTCGGCCTCGTCGGCGGCTTTTCATCAGCCGCCCTATTCCTCGCCTTTGCCTATACCGATGCCTTCCGGTTGCTCCTGTATCTCATGGTGCTGGTGATCGGTATCCTCGTCGGCTTGGAAATTCCGCTCCTGATGCGCATTCTCAAGGAACGATTTCAATTCCAGGACCTCATCGCTAACGTCTTGACCTTCGACTACCTCGGTGCGCTCGGTGCATCGCTGCTGTTCCCCTTGGTTCTGGTTCCGAAACTCGGAATGGTCCGCTCCGCGCTCTTGTTCGGACTCGTCAATGCCGGAGTAGCGCTCTGGTCGACATTTATATTTAAAGGCCAGATCCGCTCGCCCGCCCGCCTCCGCCTCCTTTCCGTCGTGGTCATATCCGCGCTCGCCGTCGGCATGGTCTTCGCCGAGCGAATTACCGAAACTGCCGACGCCAGCCTCTATGCCGACGAAGTCATCCTGGCCCGCAATACCCGCTACCAGCGGATCGTCATCACCCGTTGGAAAGACGATCTGCGGCTGTTCCTGAATTCTCATCTGCAATTTTCTTCACGCGACGAATACCGCTACCATGAGGCTCTCGTGCATCCCGGTCTGGCCGCGGTGCCAAACGCGAAAAACATTCTCGTACTCGGTGGTGGCGACGGCCTTGCCGTTCGCGAAATTCTCAAATACCCCTCCGTTGAGTCGATCACGCTCGTTGATCTCGACCCCGAGATGACAAAGCTCTTCCGCGAGCACTCGCTGTTGCGCAAGCTGAACTCCAACGCCTTTAGCTCCAGCAAAGTGCGCGTCGTCAACGCCGACGCCTTCCCCTGGCTCGAAGAACACGGCGGCCAGTTCGATTTTGTCGTCGTCGATTTCCCGGACCCGACGAACTACGGACTCGGCAAACTCTACACAACGGCCTTCTATCGCCTTCTGAAGCGCCACCTCGCGCCCGGCGCGTACATCTCGGTGCAAAGTACCTCGCCCCTGTTCGCGCGCAAGAGCTTCTGGTGTATCCATGAAACCATCAAAGCCGCGGGAATGAACACCTGGCCCTATCACGTTTATGTGCCAAGCTTCGGTGAGTGGGGCTTTATCCTGGCAGGGAAGGGCGATTATAAACCGCCGCAGGTTCCCAAAGGGTTGCGGTTTCTGGACCAGACGAGTCTTGCCGGCCTCTTTCAATTTCCCGCCGACATGGCCGCCGTACCCGTCGAGCCCAATAAGCTGAACGACCAAGCGCTGGTCCGCTACTACGACAAGGAGTGGCGCGATATTGCGCACTAACCGCCGCTCACCCGTACCCCGCTCGACCGCCTGCGTCGGCCAGCATCCCCTGTTGACCGCGCCCCCTCGCCGCCCCGTCCGTCCGTGCGCCTGGAACTGCGACGTTGATCGAGGCGAACCAATGAGCTTTAATGGATTCAAAATCAAACCGCCCCGATCCTCACGGCGTACCCCATGTTTCTCGACTGGCGCCGTCCACGCCCGAAAAAACTCAGCCGAACGTAAGGCGCCCGAGTGACCCGTAGCAGTTGCAGTCACGGAGAACGCCAATCGTCCCGGCGCGCCCCATGTACCCTTTCGGAGGGACTCGCTGAAAAAGCGACCCGATTTCCTGGCCCGGCGCGGTCCTCCCTTCTGACGCCGTCCATGCCGTTAATAACCCTGCCGAACTTCTGGTGCCCAAATGACCAATAGCGGACGCAATGACAACGACATCCGAACCTCCCGGCGCGCGCTGTGCGCCGGCTTGATCGGACTTACCGCCAAAGGGACCCGATTCCCTGGCCC
>Ga0105046_10011646_pt1 | contig 13665 bp, 12 predicted proteins | sample MAT03_FD_78385 | JGI IMG/M metagenome (GOLD analysis project Ga0105046, IMG submission 78385) | Freshwater microbial communities from Lake Fryxell liftoff mats and glacier meltwater in Antarctica - MAT-03 (megahit assembly) | ecosystem: Environmental > Aquatic > Freshwater > Ice > Liftoff... | reverse complement strand
TGCCGTTAGTCTTGTGAAACATGGTCCTGATCCTCATCTCCGCCCTCTATTTCTATTCTAATCTTTTAAGCGAAGTTGTTTCACCCATTGTGGCACACAAGGAGGCGCACTCCCTCCCCATGTAAAGGCAGGGGTATCCCGCGCCGATTCGATGAATAATCAAAAGAGGGTCTCTCTGAGAGACGCTCTTTTGATGTCATGTCTATCGGTTTGAGTTAGAAGAAACTGCGCCGCCCATAACGCTCTTCGCGCCAGGGGTCGCCCTCGTTGTGATAGCCCCCCTGCTCCCAGAAGCCCGGCTTATCCTCACGGCTGAATTCCAGGCCGCGCAGGAATTTGGCGCTCTTCCAGAAATATTTCTTGGGGACGAGCGTTCGTACTGGTGCGCCATGATCCGGCTCAATGAGTTCGCCCGCGTACTTATACGCGAGCAGCACATCATCATCCATCATCAATTCAATCGGGAGATTCGTGGTGTAGCCATATTCGCAGTGGGCAATCACGAATTTTGCGGAGGATTTCACGCCAAACAGCTTGACGAAATCGGTGAATTTGACGCCTTCCCACACCGTATCAAACTTGCTCCAGCGCGTGACACAGTGAATATCCGTCTTAATCGTTGTCATCGGGAGGGCTTGAAATTCCTCCCAGTTCCAGCGCATCTCTGTTTCGACTTCGCCAAAGACGCGCAAATCCCATGTCTTAGGATCGAATTTGGGGATCGGCCCATAGGTCAGCACGGGAAAGCGGTCTGTGAGGGATTGCCCTGGGGGCAGGCGATCCTGGCTGCGTACTTCATCTTCTTGCTTGCGTCGTTTTAACAGATTATCAAAGAGGCCCATTGTGCGCATTCCTTTTACAACCTACAACGAACATTGGCCTCTATGATAACGCACGATTATAAACAGTCTCTAAACTTCAGGGAAAACACTGAGTTTATGTCTGCGGTGTTCCCATCGCGATTTGCATCAGGCGGCGAATACGCTGAGCCTGCACGCGCATGACCTGAAGCGCAAAGAGGGGCGTCTCGTGGATGAGAAACAGGAATTTCGTTTCATCAACCACAGCCACAGACACGGCGGTCTTCGCAATGGCGGTGGTGGTGTGAGGCTGCCCATCGATTAAGGATTTTTCACCGACGAAGCCGCCGGGCCCAACGGTCTCCACGAGAATCTCGTTGAAATAAATCTCAATGTCACCATCGCGCACGGCATACATATGCCGTTCGGTGCTGCCCACTTCAAACACGATCTCATCGGCGGCAAATGATTTTGTTTCTGTGGCATTTCTGAAATGATCTAACATGACGGGCATGATACAATTCCTCTCCATAGCAAATGCAAAAGCATCTGCAAGCGTGATCGATCATCGTTAAATGAATATCAAGGGGGTGTTATGAATCCAAGACAGATTCTTGAACGTTATGATATTCAGCCTAAAAAGAGCCTGGGCCAGAACTTCATGCATGACCCCAATATGCTCGATAAAATTATCGCCACAGCGGGTGTGACCGATCAGGATACGGTGCTTGAAATTGGCCCTGGCACAGGCACGCTCACAGCGCGGTTGGCGCTCACCGCCCGACAGGTGATTGCCGTCGAACTTGATGAGCGTATGTACGACATTCTGTTTGATCAATTTGAGCATTCGACCAGGATTCGCCTTGTGCTGCAAGACATTCTGCGCACCGACATTGCTGGACTCATGGGTGATCAGCCGTATATTGTAGTGGCAAATGTACCCTATTACATCACAAGTGCGATTTTGCAGCATCTGCTGGAGAGCAAACATCCGCCGCGCCGCGTGACGCTGGTGATGCAGTACGAGGTGGGGGAGCGTATTGTTGCCAAGCCCGAAAGCGGCGATATGTCGCTTTTGGCGGTAAGCATCCAGTTTTACGGGCAGCCGCGTCTGGTGGCCCGCCTGAATAAAGCCTTGTTCTGGCCGCGTCCGGAGGTGGACAGCGCGTTGATGCGCATCGACATCTATGACAAGCCGCCTGTGGATGTGCCGTCAGCGGTGGCCTTCTTCCGTGTCGCGAAGGCGGGATTCAGCCAGAAGCGCAAGCAGCTTCGCAATTCCATCTCAGCGGGGCTGCACATGACCAATACCCAGGCCGATGCACATCTCAGAGCCGCCAATATTGATCCGCAGCGCCGCGCTGAAACATTGGCGCTTGAGGAATGGGCGGCGTTGACAAGGGAAATTGCGGGGAATAAGACAGAGGGATAGACGTTAGGTGTTTGGGGCATCCTTGGCGATGCTCCAAATGGCATTATTAGTTGATATTAGTGTGATCGAAAGCCCTTGAATTATTGGAGCATATTTTAATGCCTCGTATCTCAGATATGCTTGTAAAGGCTATTGTCTACCTGTATCCAACTATTGAAGATGCCGAGAACTCTCAAAGCAAAGGTGCTACAGGTTTTATCGTCAACATGGCATTTGAGCGTAAATTTGGAGATGCCATATATCAACACGCCTATCTTGTAACTAATCGACATGTAGTCGATGCAGATATTAAAGTAGTACGCTTAAATCGCTTCGATGGTGGAACAGATTCCTATTTAATACCTGACGGATCATGGTTCTTTCATCCAGATGGAGATGATATAGCTATAACTAACTTTCGGTTTGACCGCCGTGTGTATGACCATTTACATCTGTTAGATACAATGTTTATTACAAAAGATTTCATTCAGGAACAAGATATCGGTATAGGGGATGATGTTTTTACTATAGGACGCTTCAAGTTTCACGAAGGACGAAAACGGAACCTTCCATCTGCGCTTTTTGGCAATATTGCGCAAATGCCCGAAGAGAAAATTCTTGTCAGGCAAGCTACGAACTACACAGCTTTGCAAGAAGCATTTCTTGCAGAAATGCGGTCAATTGGTGGATATAGCGGATCACCCGCTTTTGTGTACCTAGCACCATATACACATCGCATGACCAAAGAACCTCGCGGATTGGATAACAAGTTTTATACAAGATTATTAGGTATTGATTCCGGGCATTTGCCTACAGAAGAACGAATTAAAGATAAAGACGGAAAAATGATGGATGGATGGCGCGTTGAAGGAAATTCGGCGATGGCAGTTGTTATACCCGCTTGGAAGTTACAGGAGTTGCTTGATATAGATGAACTCAAACAACAAAGAAGCGAGTATGAAGAAAAAGCCGCGCAAGTTCTAAGTGAAGGTGGTGCTATATCTAATGTGACAGTCCCTGATGACAACGAGCCATCATCCGCTTAAAATTTTGAATACGAATCTTCGTCAGCATAGGCTTTGAGTTTCAGGTAGGAATCGAAAAGGGTGAGACACGCCCACCCTTCCGATTATAGTCGATGATGGAGCAGGGACACTAGCTCCCCATGATCTGCTCGGTGCGATCCAGATGCCCGACGCTGTAGTATTTGGCGTTGGGATGGTGCGCGAAGATCGCCGCCGTGCTCTGCTCCGGCACAAGCTGATACGATTCCGTAAGCGACAGGCCAATCTCCTTCTCGATCTGTGGCATGAGCTTCCACACCAGCGCATGGTCGCTCAGATCCGGGCAGGCGGGATAACCCCACGAGTAACGTTTGCCGCGTGAGAGTGTCAGACCCAACTGCTTCTGGATCATCTCGCCGATATAATTGGCCGTTGCCTCGGCTGTTTGTACCGCCAGCCCATGAAAGTAGTAGGCTTCGCTGTACTGATCGGCCTGCTGAAGCTTTTCAAACGCCTCAGTCGCTTTTTCGCCCACTGTCACGGCTTGCAGGGCTGCCACATCCACGCCGCGCCCATCGACAGGCTCATAGTAATCGCTCAGGCACAAACGCTCGCCATCGGGCTGACGCGGGAAGGTGAAGCGGCCTGCTTCGACGCGCTCACCTTTGGATTGATAGGCCTCAGCATCCCACACAATGAGATCATCGCCCTCACTATTGGCCGGGAAGTAGCCATACACGGCCTTCGGATTGAGTGACCCATCTTTCAGCGCGGCACGAGTCATCTTGTCCAGCAAGGTTTCAAACTCAGCTTCGAGTTTTTGCCATTCAGCGCCCTGTTTGTTCTTCGCGCCCCATGACAGACGGAACAAATCCATCTTGGGCAGATGCTGGAAGACCAGCTGCAAAGGCATCTCGCGCACGGTCTTGATGCCCCAGCTCGGCGGCGTGGGAATATCCGGCGAGAGCGGCACGGTACGGCCTTCGCCCCGCCGCGACACGCGCTTGGGGCGGGCCGGCTTTGCCATTTCTATGACAGCCTCATCGATAATCTGGGTGAGGAAGGTCTCATGCCGATCACTCGACAGCTCATCCATCACTGACAGGCCCTCAAAGGCATCCTGGCAGTAGAAGACACCGGGTTCATACGGTTCGCCCGTATCATCGCGGAACAGGATGCGCCGCCCAAATTTGCGATTGATGGCCGCGCCACCGATCAGCACCGGGAACTTGAGATTGCGCTTGGCGAGTTCATTGACGATGAGCGGCATCTGCTTGCTTGTGCTCACCAGCAGCGCCGAGAGGCCAATCGCGTCGGCCTTGAATTCGATGGCCTTTTCGATAATGACATTGGCGGGAACCTGCTTGCCGATGTCATGGACGGTATAGCCGTTGTTGCTCAAAATCGTCTTGACGAGATTCTTGCCGATGTCATGCACATCGCCATAGACTGTCGCCAGCACGACAACCCCTTTCGTCGCGCCCTCGACCTTATCCATGAACTGCTCAAGATAGCCGACGGTCTTTTTCATGACCTCGGCAGATTGCAGCACGAAGGGCAGAATCAACTCGCCGGAGCCGAATTTGTCGCCAACCTCTTTCATGGCGGGCAGCAGCACACCGTTCAGCACAGCCACAGGATCAGCCCGTGTCAGGGCATCATCAATCAGGCGTTCGACGCCTTCTTTGCGCCGATGCACAATCGACCAGTGCAGTGCCTGCTCGGAGGTCATGTCTTTGGTCGGGTCTTCGATCTCTTTGCCGACGGCGATCTGATTTTTCTCAAAATACTGGATGAAGCGTGGCAGGGCGTTCTCATCCGTGTTGAAGATCACATCATTGGCGATCTTGCGCTGATCTTCGGGAATCTCTGAATAGGGCGTGATGTGCGCCGGATTGACAATCGCCATATCCAGGCCCGCCGCCACCGCATGAAACAGGAACACGCTGTTCAGCACGCCGCGTGCCGCCTCTCCGATGCCAAAGCTGACATTGCTCACACCCAACGCTGTACGCACGCCGGGGACGTTGGCCTTGATCAGCCGAATGCCCTCAATCGTCTCTAAGGCATCATTGCGCAGTTCTTCCTGGCCGGTTGTCAGCGGGAAGGTCAGGGCGTCATAGATAAGGTCCTCGGCCTTCATGCCGTAGTCTGTCACGCAAATCTCGGTGATGCGCTTGGCGATCTCGTATTTCTTCTGCCGATCATGCGCCATGCCGTCTTCGTCAATCGTCATAGAAAGGACAGCGGCTCCATGCTTGACCGCAATCGGGATGATCTTGTCGAGGCGTTCGCGGCCATTTTCAAGATTGTTGCCGTTGATGATGCCGCGCCCCGGATACATCGCGAGAGCCGCTTCAGCCACATCGGCCTCAGTCGTATCGATGATGAGCGGCACAGACACAGCCATTGACAGCTTCTTGATGACCTTCTCCATCTGATTCTTCTCGTCGCCGCGTTCGGTCAGCGCGACGCAGATGTCAAGCATGTGTGCGCCGCCCTCGACCTGATCGACGGCGATTTGCACAATGGCGTCGTAATCGTCATTCAGCAGCAGGCGCTTGACCTTGCGGCTGCCCTGGCTGTTCACGCGCTCCCCAATGAGAGTCGGGCCGGGATTCTGTGTGATGGGTGTCGCGGTCATGCCCGATGACACCTGCGGCACAAATTCAATCTCGCGTTGTTTCGGCGCGATACGTTTGGCCTTGCCGTCGAGCAAATCCTGGTACGTATGACCGTGAATGTGTTGATACACCTGATTGAGATGTTCAGGGCGCGTGCCGCAGCAGCCTCCCACCACGCTCACACCCCAGCGTGCAAATTCAGCCATCATCTCGCTAAAGGGAATCGGCTCCATCGGATAGACAGCCTCACCATCGACATTGAGCGGCAGACCGGCATTGGGCAGCACGCTGATGGGGTAGGGGCTGTTTTCAATCAGATATTGGATCGGCGCGCGCATGTATTCCGGCCCGGTTGAGCAGTTCATGCCCAGCACATCAATCGGCAGCGGGGCTAAAGTGACGAGGGCGGCGGCCATATCGGTGCCGAACAACATCCGTCCACTCACATCGAGAGTGACCTGTACTTGCAGGGGAATGCGATTGCCGCTGCGCTCGAAATAATCCTCAATGCCGCGAATGGCCGCTTTGACTTCCAGAATATCCTGGCTTGTCTCGATCAGCAGCACATCACAGCCGCCCTCCACCAGCCCCTGAGCTTGTTCGCCAAAGATAGACGCCAGTTCATCGAAGCCGATGTTGCTCAAATCAGGATCATTGCCGGATGGGAGCTTGCCCGACGGGCCCATGCTGCCAGCCACCATGCGCGGGATGCCTGTCATCTGCTCATATTTATCGCAGGCACGGCGCGCGATCTGGGCGGCCACACGATTGATCTCAAGCACGCGATCCCCCAGGCCAAACTCGCCCAATGTGAGACGGTTGCCGCGAAAGCTGCATGTCTCCACGACTTCGCTGCCAACGGCCAGGAAGGACTCGTGAATTTCCTGAACAATCTCCGGGCGATACAAAATCAGACTTTCGCCCAGGCCGTTATACTTTTCGCCGCCGTAGTCATCGGCTGTGAGAGTGTAGAGTTGAAGGTTTGTCCCCATCGCGCCATCAAAGATCACAACATGATCTTGAATCGCGTCGAGATAGCGACGATTGGTATAGGTGCGTGTTGGTGTTTGCGTCATTGTCATCGCGTTATGCTGTGTCTTTCTACTGATTTAACTGTCATGAGCGACTTGTGTTGGTCGATGGGCAGCAGGCTGCCTGTCGAGAGCGTGTGGACATGGGGAGACTGAAGACGCTTTGTCTTATGATGGACGCCGCTTCTGCTCCTCGTCATACGTGTCATCGGGTGGAAGTGTATGAGGATCAATCTCATGCATTCGGTCATAGCGCTCCGCTTCCATCTGAACTTCGTGTTCCATCGCGTCGATGGCTTCATTGGCCGTAAATTGATCGACGCCAGTAAACGCCTGGTAGGTTTTGCGCGCCTCATCGCGTTTGCCCTCGCGCAGCAAATCGCGAATCCCGTCGGACTGGTTTTCAACCAGGTCATAACGGCGAATCTTAGCGGGCACCGCTTCAGGATTGAGCATGTACTCCTCAATCGCGTCTTTGGCCTCTTTCAGGCCCATGCCAGTCTGTTCGCGATAGCGTTTGATCGCCTCGATCTTGTTATCCGGCAGCAGCATCTGTATCTCATCCGAGAGCAGCACATCCCAATCCATGACTGAGTCGTCAGTCGTTGATTTGAGCGTCTGAGAAGGATCAGAGCCGTATCCCTTCACTTTGGATGCACGCTCAGGATACGCCATCGCATACTCCACAGCGTCTTTGGCCTCTTTCAGCCCAACTCCGGTGTGCTCGCGATAGCGTTTGATGGCCTCGATCTTCTTATCGGGCAGGCACACCTGAATCTCAGATGAGAGCAGTACATCCCAACGGAGATCCTGTGGTGTCACGCCTGCGGCCCACTCATTCTTCCGCTTTTCCTGCTGCGCCGATATGACGAAGAAAAAGTATAGGAATATGATCGCGGCCACTGTGACGGCAAAAAGAATAATAAGCGTTGCCATGATCGTTAGCCTTTCTGCTCCATGCGCTGATTGTCCATATGCTTCGCAATCGCATCGGCGGCCTCTTTCATATTGGCTCCTGTCTGCTCACTATAGAGCTTAATCGCCTCAAGCCTCTGTTCAGGTAAAAGTGCTTAAATTTCTGGTGAGTGCAAAACATCCCAATTGATGCCTGCTTTAGGCTTGTTCTTCTGTGGAGCTACACCCATGCGGGCGGCTTCCGCAGCCACACGATCCGGATAGAGAATGGCATAGTCAATGGCGTTTTCAGCATCTTTCAGCTTCAATTTTGAGTGCTTCCAATACAACGTCACGGCATTACGCTTTTTATCGGGCAGCAGCTTCTGAATCTCTGGCGAGAGCAAAAGCGCCCAGTTGATATTTGCGGGGATGCCACCTGTGACCCACCGTCTCTTCTCTTGCCAATCCTTCATGCTGATCCGAAACTTAAGAAACTGCAGAGTAAGCCACCAAACGACAAGTGCCCCTAAAAAGAAAAGTGCAAATTTTGTTTGAAAAGACATGATCGTTATCCTTTCTTCTCAGCACGAAGGATTTTCTGCTGTATCTCATCAGAGTCTGCCTCTGCAAGCTCTGAGTCTGCAAGGTTACGGATGATGGCAAAGTGCTCTTCTTTGCTCAACACTTGCTGTTCAAGAATATCCAGTCCTACATCAGCCGCAAATTGGTCGATGCCTGTCAGCTCTTGATACCGCTTATGCGCTTCAGACCGCTTGCCCTGGCGCAGCATTTTGTGCAGGCTTGAAATTTGCTCGTCAGTCAGATCATAGTGAACAAAACGGGCCGGTACATGGTTGGGATAAGCAACGTGATACCCAATCGTCTGTTCAGCATCTTGCGCATCGGCCCCTGTGAGCTGGCGATAGCGATCCATCGCCTCTGTTTTATGATCGGGCAGACAGCGCTGAATCTCCTGTGACAGCAGTACACGCCAGTTCACAGGTTTGGAGAGACGGCTCCCCATATGATAGCGCTTCTCCTTGATGTTCTTCTGCTTTTCCGTGTCCTGATCAGACTCGCGCAGGATTTGCTGCTTGAGGCGAGCTATGAACAACTGAAAAGCGGCGATTAGCGAAAGCACAAAACCTCCCCAAGAAAGAACACGTTTATAGACAGGGGATAATTACCCCTTCTGCTCACTGCGCGACGTTTGACGCTCAAGCGCTTTTTCGATCCGTGCAGCAATCTCATGCCAGATGGATCGTTCCAGCGTGATTGTGCCTGCATCCATCCAGAAATCATGGACGATCTGTGAGGCATCAGGATCGCTGTAGCTCTGCGTCCGGGCATCATAGGTATTGGTGCGCACACGCTCCCAGTCCTCGATATGCTCCCCATACCACGCCTCGGCGACCTCCGTTATGACCGTGTTGACCAGGGCGCTGGCGAGAAAGCTCAGACGGGCCTCTGGCGTGTGGCGCGATTGCATGGCCTGTATCATGTCGTACACGGCCTTCATATAATTCGCGATCCCTGGGCCGTCGTGCCGCTGCAAAACAGCCGCTTCGGCCTGTGTATCGTCCGGGGCCATGCCATAAGAGGCGATTTGCACCAGCAGCGAACGCACCCAGGTGGCCTCTGGCTCATAGCTCTCAAACAGATCGAGGAAGCTATACACCACGTCCAGCGTGAGGGCCAGCGCCGCATAATACTCCAACTGACCGAGCAGCAGCTTGAGCGCATACTGCGTCCGTTCGGCCTCACGGTCTATGGCGGCGCTGCGCAAATCAGCCAACAACTGCTTTTGAACAAGATTGAGAGACATTGAATCTCCTTATGAGGTCACGTTATTCGTCAGGGTGAAGATTAACTCACCAGATGCACAATCGAGACGACAAAGCCCAGCAAAGCGACGATTCGCGCCGCATTGATGTAAGGCCACACGCGATACTCAAGATATTGCAGCTGCAAGTCGATCTGCTTTTGAGTCTCGATTCTATCGCGGGTGCGATGACGATAAACCCAACGCATCGGCAGCCCCATCACGCCCGGAGCCAGCAGCGACCACACCAGATAGCCCGCGCTCAACACCACAAAGCTCGGCAGGCGCGGCTCTTGCAGAAAGGGCAGCATGACGAACGAGATCATCATCGTCCACACGAACAGCAGCAGGGCCTTCACATAGCGCAGAACCAGCCGCCGCAGATACATCACATTGCGAACAAGGGCCATCTCCTGATACGCGACTTCCTCAACGAGATTCCGATCAAACACACGCGCAATGCCCAATGCGGTGTTGAATTGATTGGTCAGGTGCTCATCAAAGTCGGGTGGCAGCAGGCCCTGGGCTTTTAAATGCTCCAGGCGGCGTGATTCAGGAATGATCTTGCCATCCGTCTCCTCAAGCAGATGATCGAAGTACAGCTCACGCCGATGGCGGCTGAACGGCATGAGATAGCGCATATACTCTGAGCGCGAGTATTGATGGCGCATCACTTCGCGTTTGCCATGCGGCGATTCATCCGGTGAGAAGGCCAGACCGCCCAGCGAAAACGTCGGATTCATCAGACCCTCAGCAAATCCCGGTGCGTAGACACTGAAATAAAAATGCACGATGTCTTGCAGCAGCATATACAGGGCATAGATGGGAAGCGCCAGCGAGATAATCAGTGGATAGATCACCATGCCATACATGGCGAGCGCCACCACAACATCCGTGCTGGTCATATTCGAGATGAACACACGATCAATATTGCGTAGCAAAACCAGAATGATCCCGTCGATGATCTCTTTAAAGAAGACGGGGATCAGAATCATCAATCCGGCTCCACTGACAAAGCCAATGGCAATACGATGCAGAGTCGAGTTGCGGACCTCCGTGCGCTGGAGATACGCACGCATCGCATTGCGCTCATCCGTCGAGTAGACGTAGGGCTCCTCGGCAGGGGTGGCATGTGATTCGTTGATAGGCGTCGTCTCGGTCATGGTTGTAATCGCTCTTTCGCCAGCTCAAGAACGGCTTCAACGGAATACCAGAAGAGACGTTCGCGCACTGTCTGCTGCTGCCATCCACGTTCCTGCCATATTTCGCCGCTGACATCATCGCCGCCGTACAAATACTGACCAAAGGTGATCTGACGAAATTCCGCAACAGCCAGAAAAGCGGCTGTTTCCATCTCGACTGTCAGGCAGCCTTCGTCCCGCCGTGATGCGACTTTGGCGCGTGTTTCGCGATAAATCGCATCGGTTGTCCACGTCTTGCCCAATTCATAGGGCTGGTTATGGCGCTGAAGCACCCGTTCCAATGTGGTCACGACGTGGGGCAGCATCTGGACTTCACGGGCCGCAGGCAGATAGTGATATGAGGTGCCTTCATCGCGGATGGCCGAGGTCGGAATGACGACATGTCCGGCATGAATGCGCGAGTCCAGCACCCCCGCGCCGCCGCAGGCCATAAACGTGCGTCCTCCAAGCGCGATCAGTTCTTCAAGGAATCCTGCTGCCAGAGGTGCGCCCACGCCAGGATGCACCACTGCGATCCGCTTGCCCTCATGCTCAATGACGTAGATAGGATTTTTGCCGATTTCGCTGCCGAGTTGAATCGGCGGCTCAGAGTCTTTAACGGCTGTACGGATCGCGTCTTGAAAGAAGCACATCACCACGCATGTCGGCATGTCGGCATGGGGTGCGATGATCTTGGCGGGATCAAGGGCCGCGTCGGAACTGGGATCAAATTCGAGGATCGGGAAAGGTTGAGTCATACGGTGTTGCCCCCAGAATGCAAAAACGCTCCTTGATGAGAAACATGGAGCGCAGCCTGAGAGAATTCCTTTGCTGCGCTCATCAGTCAGGGCTGTTTTCCCTGCCGGTTTTAGCACCTTCCCGACGCTTCGGGGGCTGCTGCGAGATCATAAGGCCGGGACCCTCCCTCGCTCGTGATGAGCGTATGTGAGATACATCATAGCAGTCGTGTGGGAGATATGTCAATCGCGCCACACATTGGATCTAAAAGAGCAATGCGGGTGATAGAGATTTATGGGAGTATTTTGTGCTCTCATCCTTCGCAGGAGAGGGGAGCAGAACGCTACTATGCAGCCATAAGTCCAGGGGCACGATGCATCGTGCCCAGAATGGGCATTTTCAGCGCGGGCGACCCAGCTGGTCGCCCCTACATACCCATAAACTTTATCGAGCAAGGCGGTTACACCTATTAGCCCGCCTACAGGTCGTGTCATCGAGAGTAGGGATTACATCATCTTCATCAAGCGCTCTGCCGCGACCTCCGCACCATTCATCGGTACATCAGGCCATGTATAGGATTGTGCAACAAATCTATCAAGATGATCGGCCCAGGCTCCGCGCTCAAAATCAGCTTTATCGAGATAGAGGCTGTGAGCATAGCGATCCAGCGTGGCAGCAAGCAGATCGTTTTCACGCCAATCCGCATTCACGGTGTAAATCATCGGGGTTCGGTGCGCGATGATTTCGGCGACTGTGGAGCCGCCTGCCTTGCCAATCAGCACATCAGAGGCCGCAATCAAATTGTGAAAGTCAGGGTATTCATCAGGGATCAAGAGGAAGCGATCATCCCCCTGCACCTGGGCATAGGCCCCTGGCATGACGAGAAAGCGCCAGCCTTGCAACCGCTGTAAGGCCCGCACATCGGTTTTGCCCCACTCATGCCCACCCATTGAGAGAACAGCCATCCTCATCCCGTCCGGCACAGCAAAATCAGCCCGAATCTGATCGCGAGTGCGCGTAGGGCTTTTTGCCACACCGGGAATCGGCTCGACATGGGGAAACATGGTGAACGGGTGCGGGATCGGAATCTGCATTTGCAGGGCAAGAGTCGCTTTGCCATAGCTGGCCGCAATCACATCGACAATAGGCGCAAAGGCGGGAAAGCGCGACACATAATATCCATAAATCCAATCCCAGGTGAAGTGCGTCATGACCACACAGGGCAGACCTGCCGCTGTGGCAATCTCACAGGCCACAGGCGGCATATCAGAGGCAATAAGCGCGATTTGTTCAGCATGGAGAAATGCCAATTCATACTGGATCAATATGGGCTGATAATCGAGCAGATCAGCATAGGCTTGTGCTGTCGCCACAGGATCAACTTGCATTGGGCCGGGCTGGATCATGCCAATATCGTAGCGCACAGGATGATGATGCACTGCCGCCATGAAAAATTTAGCCGGGGCTGCGCTGCGCACAAACACTCGTGCCCCGCGGGCGGTGAGGGCCTGGATCACGGCTTGCTGCCGCGCAGCGTGACCATAGCCGTGTGCGGAGACATAGTAAGCGATATTCAAAGTGAACAATCCTGAAGTTATGAGAAAAGGCGATTCAAGCGCAAAGATGATGGAGATGCAATAAAATAGTGACATGGTGTGTGAGTCATGACAGCAGAAATGGGCCAATTCTGTAAACACATTTCGCCTATTTTCAACTCTGGAATCGCACGCCCGTTCCGATTAGACTCAGTGGTCACGGACCACGCAGACGCGACATAGCCATGCACATCCATCATCTGTCTCTCACCAACTTTCGCAACTATGCGCGTCTGGAATTAGAGCTCCCGCGTGATCCGACCTTGCTCTATGGGGCCAACGCACAGGGCAAAACGAGCGTGCTGGAAGCGATCTATTATCTTGCCACATCGCGCTCACCGTATACCACTAGTGATCGACAGTTGATCCACTGGCAGACCGAGCATGATGCCATCCCATTTGCACGGGTCGCGGCTGAATTTTCCAATCGTGACAGTGCTTCGCAGCGCCTGGAAGTCACGCTCGTGCTCGATAACAGCACTGGCGTCCCACGCTTTAAGAAGGTCATCCGCGTCAACAACGTGGAAAAGCGCGTGATGGACATCGTTGGCCTGCTGAATCT
>Ga0105046_10011640_pt1 | contig 13668 bp, 13 predicted proteins | sample MAT03_FD_78385 | JGI IMG/M metagenome (GOLD analysis project Ga0105046, IMG submission 78385) | Freshwater microbial communities from Lake Fryxell liftoff mats and glacier meltwater in Antarctica - MAT-03 (megahit assembly) | ecosystem: Environmental > Aquatic > Freshwater > Ice > Liftoff... | reverse complement strand
CCTTCTGCAGCCTCGTATATCAATCTCTTCGCCAGCTCCATCTTACCTTCATGATTAACTCCCGCCTCTGCTATTATATAAGGTTTGTTAATTATATCCGGATTGTAAGTTTTAAAAATATCCAGAATTTTCATTTAAACAATTGAAAAGTTAAAAGTTAAAAGTTGAAAGTTAAAAGTTGAAAATTAAAAGTTAAAAGTTAAAAGTTAAAAGTTAAAAGTTGAAAGTTGAAAGTTAAAAGTTGAAAGTTGAAAGTTAAAAGTTGAAAGTTGAAAGTTAAAAGTTAAAAGTTGAAAGTTGAAAGTTAAAAGTTAAAAGTTGAAAGTTAAAAGTTAAAAGTTAAAAGTTGAAAGTTAAAAGTTGAAAGTTAAAAGTTGAAAGTTAAAAGTTAAAAGCCCGCCCGCCTATGGCGGGTTAAAAGTTAAAAGTTAAAAGTCGAAAGTTAAAAGTTAAAAGTTAAAAGTTGAAAGTTAAAAGTTGAAAGTTAAAAGTTAAAAGTTGAAAGTTAAAAGTTAAAAAGTTAAAAGTTGAAAGTCGAAACTGGTTTTAGCCGTAACTCTTAATTCGTAACTCGTAACTCGTAATTTGCCCGCCTTGCCGCGAGGCAGGTAATTCGTAATTTATAATTTATAATTCGTAATTCGTAATTCGCAATTTGTAATTTGTAATTTGTAATTTGTAATTCGCAATTCGTAACTCGTAACTCGTAACTCGTAACTATTAATAGCTCTACCAAGCCGTCCATCCGCCATCAACTCTCACATTATCTCCCGTCACATAACTCGATGCATCCGATAAAAGAAATACTACCGCACCCGCAACTTCATGATTGTAACTCATTCTTTTCAATGGTGAAAACTTTGCAAAATTTTCTTCAAATTTTTCCTCATGATTATTCCATACTCCGTGAGGTGTTATCTGATTTACCCGAACTCCCTTATCAGCCCAGTATGTCGATAAATACTGTGACAAAGCCATTACTCCGCCTTTGGATGCTGAATAAGCAGCCGGACATCCCAGACTTGTACCTGCATATAAATTCTGATTTGGAGCAACGACTGAATATGTCGAAGGCATATTTACTATCGAACCGCTTCCCTTCTCTGCCATATAACTTCCGATTATCTGACATGTCAGATATGTACCTTTCAAATTTGTCTCAACTACTGCATCCCAGTCTTCATCCTGATATTCTTCGAACTTTGCAAAAAATTTCGCCGTCTTATTCTGATGACAATTCACCAATCCGTCTATTTTTCCGAATTTTTCCAATGTAAACTTTTTTAATTTCTCTACATCGCCTCTTTTTGCAACATCTAATGAAAATCCCTGAATCTTATTTTCAAATCTTTCATTGAGCTTTTTTGCATGATCTTCTGAATTACTTTTTTCAATGTCTGCAATAATAACACTTGCTCCGAATTGTAAGCAGGCCTCTGTAAAAGCTCTGCCAATCAGCCCCATTCCTCCAGTGATTATTATTACTTTATTATCAAGACTGAATTTATTTTTAAAATTAATTTCTTCCGGATTTATCGTTCTCATTTTATTTTATTAATTATAATTTCTGCCGATTTCTTTTAAAATTTTTAATGCTGTTCTCATATCTTCTATTCCTCTTTCAAGCGGTATTGCAGATTCGACATTTCTCTTTGCAACTTCTATAAAATGTTTCATCTGATCTTCATAACTTATGTCAAGTAATTTCAAATATGAATCTCCAAGTTCTGTAATCTCAACTTCTTTGTTTTTTAAAATCTTAACTTCCGGTTTCATAAAATCCCAGTAAATAGTTCCTTCTGTCCCGATGATCTGACAATTTCTGTAATATGGCTTTTGAAAAAAATTCAGATGAATGTTAGATACAACTCCGCTTTTATGCTTCATTAAAATTTCAACTCCTTCATCTGAATCTATATCTAATAAATCACCACCTACTTCCATTGCCTTTACATCTGTAACTTCACCAAAAAAACTTGTAAGATAATTCTGCTCGTGTATTGAAGTCAGTATTACACCTCCTCCCATTTCCTTTTTCGCAGCATATGATTTTTTATAATCTTCTTCAGGATGCCAGCCGGGCATGTATGTTCCGAACTGTGACCTTGCAGATGCTGCTGTACCAATTTTTCCTTCTTTAATAATATTTTTTATTGTTACAATACCCGGATGAAATATAAAATTGTATCCCATTAAAACCGGAATGTTCTTCTCTCCTACAATTTTTTGCAGCTCATCTGAACCTTCTAAATTTTTCCCTAACGGCTTTTCTATAAACATCGGAATATCAAACTTTGATATTTTCAAAGCTGTCGGAATATGGTCTGATGTAGGATTTGTAATCAATGCCGCATCAAACTTATATTCAGATAAATTATCCAGACTCGTGATTTCATTTTGTATATTAAATTCATCCGGATTAACCTGCGATTTACCTGATCTGAAAGCAGTAATTTTAAATTCACCAAGATTTTGCAAAATCCGTAAATGTCTTTTACCAATTGAGCCGAGACCGCAAATCAGAATGTTCAATTATTTTAAAAATAAATTTTGAGGAATTACTGTAAACTAATATTACCGAAGATTATTTTTTTAAAGATTTCTATTCTTTAATAAAATAACATGGAGTTGCTGAGAATGGAAATTTTTTTATTTTAATGTTCATATCTTTAAAGTAATCATCTGCAGCTTTTGTTTCACCCGGAAAAACTCCGTAATCATCAAGTATCAATACTCCGCCTGTTTCAATTTTCGGATATAAATTTTCTAAAATCGTAACCGATGGTTCGTAAATATCAGTATCAAGATTTAAAAAAGAAATTTTCAGGTCAGGATTCTTTTTAACATATTCCGGAATCGTCTCCGTAATATCACCGGCAATTAATTCTATATTCTGTTCGCAATTTTTATTCTTTAAAACTTCCATTAACTGTTCCGCCGATATACTCTGATCTCCGGCTTCCTTTACAAGATTCTCACGCATTTTTTTATCTGCATCAAAGTTTGTCTCGGGAAATGCAGCAAAAGAATCAAAACCAATAATTTTTTTTGAATGAGGATTATCAAACAAACTCCTCATCATTGCAAATCTGACTAAAGATGAACCCTTGAAAACTCCACACTCTACCAGCGCTCCGGGAATATTCTCTACCATTTTAAATAATTCGTAATGTGCAAGAAGTTTTCCTAACCGTGATTTGTCACATGAAAGATAAAAATCATTTTCATATTCGTATGCTCTGTCAAAATCCGGAAGCTTTATCATTTGTATTTAATGTATTTAAAAAATTTAATTTGATTTAAAAAACTAATTGCATAATCAGTTGCTAAAATATTTTTCCTTTAACTGCTTTTTGAATGACTTCGGAATTGATTAATTTATACTCAGGATTTTCATTCAAAAATTTAATTACTTCATTTAATTTTATTACTGTTCCCTTGTAAAGTTTTTCGTAAATAATTTTTATTAATTCATAATCACTTTCTGTATCAAGACATAATCTCAAATCATCTGCTCTTTCATTTCTATTTATCACGTTGTGAATCTTAAACATTTCAGGATTTCTTCTGATAAATAAAGTTACATGCTCATGATCATCCCTGTCAGCAGTAGTCTTCCATACCTTCTCCATTGCAGTGTATTCTATAATTTCAGTATCCATTCCTCTGGGAAAAGTTCTGTCAATCACATTTGATGTGTAATCAAAATTTCCGTCACAATGCTCATTTATAACCTGATCTATTATTTCAGGATCCATCAGCGGATCATCTCCTGTTACTCTGATAATTCTTTGGGGTTTGTATTTCTCTGCGGCAATCCGGAATCTGTCAAGTACGTCATGCACAGAGCCTCTTACTACTTTGACTGAATTTTCATTGCAGATTTTTTCGATTTCATCATCTTCCTTTAAAACTGTCGTGACTACTAAAAAATCATTTAAGCTTTTTGAATGTCTGAGAATATCAAATATATGAACTAATGACGGAATTCCCGAAAGCTCTTTTAATACTTTTCCCGGCATCCGCTCAGAGCCCATTCTTGCTGCTATAAATGCAATATTACTCAAATCAGTAATTCAATTAATCTATTAAATCTATTAAATCTTTTAAATCTATTAAATCTACTAAATAAATAAATTAAAAAAATAATTATTTACTGCCATTATGTTTTGTTTTCAAAATCTTTTTATACTTTGCCATTCCTTTTATATTTTTTGTCATATTTGCATCATGCTTCCTGTATCTGTATAATGGCAACTCTATATTTTTAATTTTATGATCTTTCTCAAACCTGATTCTTAAATCTTCTTCCTCTCTCATTTTAAAACTTTCATCGTATAAACCTATTTCAATTAAACGGTCTGTCCTGAACATTACTCCGCATGCAATTGGTTTTTTATCGCCGGATATTCTCTTTATATGTTTTTCATCTTCATCTACTAAATAATAATCACATGACACTGCATCCCATGAAGCATTTGAATTTAAAAAAATTGATTCCATCAATAATAAATTATCGTCCATATAATCATCCGCATCAAGATTTACTAAATATCTGCCGATTGCTTTTTTAATTCCCTCATTTCTTGCAGCTGCAAGACCGAGATTTTTTTCGAGATTTACCTGTTTAATAAATCCTGAAAAAGACTGCATTATCTGTTTCGTTTCATCCGTGCTCCCGTCATTGACTACGATTATTTCATATTCTTTTTTATCAATGGTCTGATTGATTGCACTTCTGATTGCACGGGAAAGAAATTTCGCGTAATTATGACATGTTATTATGACTGATATCTGCACGGAGTTTTTCTTTTTTTGCTTTGTCTAATGTTTTTACTATCTTTCTCGAAATTCTTGAGACTATATCTTTTTCATTTCTGTACAAACTGTTACGCCATGTTTCAAGATTTCTGAAATCAAGCTGTGCCGTCTGCCTCGGTTCAAGATTATGAAATATTCCTCTGTTGTGATATCCCATATTATTTGAAATTATAAGCGTATTTGCTTTGCCGGTGATTGACTCCGATTTACATCCGAGATATTCGATATCTTCTGCTTTAGTCGAGACATCCATATTATCTTTGGCAAATCTTATACTGAATTTATATTCAAGTATTAATCTTTTCAAACTCATTTTATGTGAACCTCTAGCAAAAATATATGCAGCATTCTGTTCATCTACATCATTTAAATACATAAAAACTTTTATCGTCGGATATGAAACATCTGCATGAGGGTAACCCGCAGAATGAATTCCCATTTCTTTTTCATTTCCCAGTGATCTTCTTTTCAAATACCAAAAATGTTTGTAAGGTGCAATTCTTACTTTTCTGTTTACTACCGCAGTTGTGATTTCATTTATTAATTCATTTTCAACTATGTATTTTGTAAATGCCGGTGTTACCGGAGTTACTATTTTTTCTGCTATTGAATTAAAATACTCCGGGAAATCTTTCTGCCTTTTTGAAAAATCCTCCGGATGAATATCCATAGGTGACCAGCCCGCATAAGCATCATCATATTCTTTTTTTATTTCTTCAAATTCCTCTTTTGAAAAAAAATCAGGAATAACCAGAATTCCGTCTTCGTTAATTTTTTCTAAAAATGGAATGTATTCTTTCTTGATTTTTTTTGGCTTTAATCTTCCGATATTATGATAAATAGTTCTTATTATATTGTATCCAAGCATATTTGCCAATACTCCGCCTGAATATTGTGGTGGTGTTTTATCAAGGAAATCATCGCCTAACAATAAAGGTAGTATGCTCATAATTTTTAAAATTTAAATTTTAAATATATTTATAAAAAAAATTATTTCCATATTCTCAAGCCAGGATTTTTTCAATTTCCGAATCCATTCTGAATTCATTTACAATTAATCTCGAAGGTGTTACAAAAAATCCGGATGGTTTTCCCGGAACAAAATCAGGATATTTATACATGTCACCGTTTTTTATCACCAAAGGTGCAGTCAGATCATCTATTACATCTTTTGAATTAACGTTCATACCGTTATCACGTATTTCAAAATATAAAGGATACTCTCCGGGTTTTATGTTTAATTCGGAAAATTCTACCATCGCTTCTCCAGATGTACCTGCAGGAATTTTATTTTTTGAAATTTCATAATGTGCAAGTGTAAGACATTCCTTTGATAGTCCGGACATTAATGCGATAACAAGAAATAATCCGTTCATTTCCTTAAATGCCTTATATGTTACTTTGAATCTTACAGCTTCACCTAGCTCAAATTCGAATCTTGGATTATTATTTATATCAACTACATTTAAACTGGTAAATCTTATTGTTCCGTTTCCACGCCTGTTTGTGTCATTATTTATCTCAGTATCAGCACCGATTTTTATATCACGGTTAAGTTCATTATAATGTTTTAATGATTCTTCAGTCTCACCGCTTATTATTAATTCTCCGTTATTAAGTATTATTGTTTTCTGACATAATGCCTTTATTGCATTAAGATTATGACTCACAAAAATAACTGTCCTTCCTTCTTTCTCTGATACATCATGCATTTTACCAAGACATTTTTTTTGAAATTCTGCATCTCCGACTGCAAGCACTTCATCTACTATAAGTATCTCTGGCTCAAGATGAGCTGCTACTGCAAACGCTAATCTCACATACATTCCTGAAGAATATCTTTTCACAGGTGTGTCTATGTATCTTTCAACTCCCGAGAAATCAACAATACTGTCAAATTTATTTTTAATTTCAGCCTGTGTCATTCCGAGAATTGCACCGTTGAGATAAATATTGTCCCGTCCGGTAAGCTCCGGATGAAATCCTGTTCCTACTTCAAGTAAACTCGCAACTCTTCCTTTAACTTTTATTGTACCTGTTGTAGGTCCCGCAACTCTCGATAAGATTTTTAATAATGTAGATTTTCCTGCTCCGTTTTTTCCGATTATCCCAAATCTTTCTCCGCCTTTTACTTCAAAATTAATATTCTTCAATGCCCAGACATAATCACTTCTTCCTTTTACACTTCTTTTATTTGTCTCACCGATTTTCATAAAAGGATCTTCCTTTCCTCTGAGCTTTGCCCAGAATCTGGACGCATCCTCAGCTATAGTCCTGCCACCTACTAATCCTAATCTGTATAGCTTCGAAAGATTCTCAACTTTTACAACAGCACCCAATTGATCAGAAATAAATATTAAATAAATGAACTAATTAAAAATAAATTAAACTGTATCCATGAATGTCTTTTCAACTCTGTTAAAAACTATTATTCCTATTGTCAAAACCACTAATACAAAAACTGATGTGTAAATAAGATTACCCATGTCGAATGTTCCCGCACCGAGAAATGCAAATCGAAATGTATCTACTATTGATGTCATAGGATTCAGTAAAACTATCCATTTATATTTTTCCGGTAATGCCGATAAAGGATAAATCACAGGAGTTGCATACATCAGTAACTGTACTCCGAAACCTACAAGAAATGTCAGATCTCTGTATTTCGTAGTAAGTGAAGAAACAATAATTCCAACACCCAGACCAAGCCCTGCCATCAGTAAAATTAAATACGGTGTTAATAAAATGTATGCATTCGGATTTACATCTGATCCCTGAAATTTAAAATAAATAAGGAAACAAATTAAAAGAAGCATTTGAATTCCGAATTTCATCAGCAGTGAAATTATATTTGATAACGGACTTACGAGTCTCGGAAAATAAACCTTTCCGAAAATATTTGCATTTGTAATAAATGTAGATGAAGTTCTCGATAAACAATCTGAAAAATATCCCCAGCAAACTATTCCTGACATATAAAAAAGCATCGGCGGTATCCCGTCAGTAGGTATCTTTGCTATATTTCCAAACACTATTGTAAATGTAATTGTAGTAAGAATCGGCTGTACAAAAAACCAAAACGGTCCGAGAATTGTCTGCTTATAGACTGAAACAAAATCTCTTCTTACAAACATAAAAAGTAAATCTCTGTATCTCCATACATCTTTGAGATGAAGATTAAACCATCCTGAAACAGGTTTAATTTCTAATGTCCAGTTTGTTTCTGTCGATGATTTATTCATTAATCTTAATTGAGGAATGATTTGTTTTTATATATTTGCTGAATTGAATCATGAAAAGAATTTTATCTGAAATATTTATAAAATACCAATTTAATAAAATTTTAAAATAAAATTTTTGTACTTTGGGGAATCCGAAATGATTGAAAATCTAAAGATTATACTTTTTAAACTATTTTAATATTTTCTTATTTGATTCCGGCTGTGAATAATAATAATAATAATTATAATAATATCCGTAAGAACTCTTAAAGTTGAAATTATTTAATACACATCCGAGCAAATGATGAGATTGCTTTTTACTCAATCTTTCATGCGTTTTCCAGAAAGCTTCCGATGGAGTTTTATTTGCCTGACAAACTAAAACTGTACCGTCAGTTATATTATACAATATTTCAGAATCTGTAACTGTTATAAACGGAGGTGAGTCAACAATAACAATGTCATAAATTTCCTTAAGCTTATTCATAAATTGCTTCATCTGCACAGAGCCAAGAAGCTCAGAAGGATTAGGAGGAATCGTACCACTTGTTATAAAATATAAATTATCCAAAGATGTCTTCCTTGTAATGTCTTCCAATGTCACATTTGTAAACAGGTAATCACTCAATCCGGGGAATTTATCGGTCTCGAATACATTATGAACTCTCGGCTTTCTTAAATCACAATCCATTATTAAAACTTTTTTACCGGCTTGCGCAAAACTACCCGCAAGATTACATGCTACTATAGTCTTTCCTTCAAATGGAATTGAGCTCGTAATCAATATTGTTTTAAGTTGATTAGATTCTAATCTTGAGAACTGTATTCTCGTCCTCAATGCTTTAAACGCTTCTGATGCCGCGGAATTTGCTTTGCTGCCTACAATAAACTCAGGAGTAGTTGTTCCGTTTTTGCCGGTTGTCTCAATTTTCGGAATCCATGAAAGTACACTGGCTCCACCTGATTCAAGTTCATCCGGTGTCTTAATTGTCTTATCTAAATAATTCCTTACAAAAGCAAATGCCAGTCCTAATCCCAGTCCGATTAAAATTCCAAATAAAATTATTCTGGGTCTGTCCGGTGCAACAGGTGAATTGTTATCCAATCCTAAATCCAGTATAGATGCATTTCCAACACGTGCTCTTTCATTTATTGTAGCTTCCTGATATTTCTGTTCAAGCATTGAATATAATCTTTCTGCCGCACTTTTTTCCCTTTCTAATCTTACCAATTCGCTCATTTCTTCCGGAAGTCCCTTAAGCTCGTTCTGTGACTTTGCTATCAATTCTTTGTAAGCCCGGTTTTTTAAATTAAGATCTTCTATCTCTATCTTCTGTCTGAATATATCATTGTTAAGAGCTTTTTTCTCTTCAGGTGTATTCGCATTAATTCCTGTTTTTAAAATTTCTATCTGCTCATTAAGTTTCTCTCTCAAACTTACAAGCTTTCTGTCATATGTCTCCTTCGTCTTTTCTCTGACCTTCTCATTTTGAATAGGTGCCAGCTCTACATCTCTGGCAACTTCCAGCGATGCCACCTGTGACTGTATAGCAGCCATATATGACTGATTTAATTTCTGCTGTATATAATCTGATAACTGCGGATCCATCTTATCATACTGATTCATCAATGCATTAAGTGTGTTTTGCTTAATCTGCATATCAATCTCATTGGACTTTACATTTGTTTCGTATGTGGCAATATCTCCGACTATAGCTCCTGATTGAGAATTTAAGGAAACAAAACCTGTTCTTTTCTGAAATTCTTCTATTAATGACTCTGCATCATTCAATTCCTTAAACTTTTTTTCTCTTTCATCTACTATAAACTTCTTTACATTCGTTATATCCTGTCTGCTGATTTCAATGTTATGTTTAAGATATATGTCTGCATATGTCTTTGTAATATATTGCAATTCTTCAAAAATCGGTCCTTCCGATGTAATACTTATTGCATCTAATCCTTTTAAAGATGTCATCGTTACCATATTTGAAAGCTCTCTTCTCAATACTTCCTGTGATACAGCAACTGTCTCAGGAATTAATGCATTGTTGAGCAATAAACTGTATTTTCTGTTTCCGGTATTAAAAGAATCTATGAGCTGTTTTGCAACTTTTTCTCTTATATCATAACTTTTCATAACTGCTATCTGAACTGCAATGTATTTATCATTTGTTGCACCACCCATTTCTGATCCAAAATTTGCAGTAAGAATATTTCCCTGTGGACTTTCTAATTTTACACTTGTTACCGATCTGTATATGTTTGATGCAGTGTTTACATATATCAAAGTATAGATTATACTAACCGATAAAATTATAAGAATCGGAATCAGATTTTGTCTCAGTACATTTATATATTCTTTTACAACATCTTTTGAAGGTGCCGAATCCTGAGTCTGCTCTATATCATCAAAATCATCCAATGAATTATTTTTTGCCATTAAAATTTCTTTTTATTTAAATTACTGAATCTTATAAAATTTATTTGTTTATCTAATCTCATTTCTGTAAACATTTGAAATCACATAATAAAATGAAATCAATGTTGTTACATATGACATTATCTGTGTTACAATTGTCCAGAATGGAAGCGGGTCAGGTCTGATAGCCGGAACTATAATCATATCTCCCGGTTTTAAAACGGGATTTGAATTTGCTTTTATTAATTCCCGCATGTCATCAGAATATAAATCTGCAAAATCAAGATTTATAACTTCATTTATTTTTAATTTCGGAGTAGATGATGCAAATCTTACAAGCTTAATCTCATCCAATGCACGCCTTCCGGTTCCGCCTGACATCAATAAAATTTCAAATACTGTCGTTCCTTCAGGAATAAGATACCTTCCTGTTCCGGCTCCTCCGATTATAGTTATTTCTATATTTATTTTGTTTTTATCAGCATAGTTAAAATAATTTCCACCTTTTCCTGTGCTTAACTCTTCCGGTCCAATCTTAATTTTACTGCTGTCAAATTGTGAATATGAATAGTTGGCATTAATCAGAAATAAAAATATTAATGCAATTGCTCTGCGAAATGATATCAATTTAATAAAACGATTTTATTAAAAAATAATTAATTAGGTTGAAAAATAACTTTCTTGCATAAAGCTAAACATAAGAAAATTAAACATAAATTCTTAGTCATAAAATTTTATTTTTACTGAATAGTAGTTTGTTTTTGTCAATAAATCCGCATCTGTGAATAATTTAAAATAGAGATTTATTATTTAAATTTTGCATAAAAACTTTCTATCGTAAGCTTTAATCCATTTTCGAAATTAATTTTTGGTGAATAATCAATTTTCTTTTTTGCGAAATTTATATCTGCAAATGAATGCTTTATATCACCCGCTCTCGGATCTTCATATTTCGCAACTATATTTTTATTCAGATTTTCATTAATTTTTTTTACAAGTTCATTTAATGTGATAAATCCGCTGAATGCACAATTCATAGCAATACCGGATTCACATTTTGCCACCGAAGATAAAATATTTGCTTCCACTACATTCGAAACATATGTAAAATCTCTCGATTGTTCGCCGTCTCCATAAATTAAAGGACTCTCATCATTTGAAATTGCTTTTATAAATTTTGGAATTACTGCCGAATATTGTGATGACGGATCCTGATTCGGACCAAATACATTAAAATACCGCAAAGCAATTGTCTCCAATCCATATATTCTTGAAAAGACACTGCAATATTTTTCACCTGCCAGTTTTGAAACTGCATAAGGTGACAAAGGATTTGGAAGCATTCCCTCATTCTTCGGCAGCTCGGGATTATCTCCGTAAACCGATGATGATGACGCATAGACAACTCTTCTGACTCCGCTTGAAACAGATGCATCTAAGATGTTAAGTGTACCGTTTACATTTACATCGTTTGATGTGATTGGATCCTTTATTGATCTCGGTACTGAAGGCAAAGCAGCCTGATGCAAAACTACTTCAACATCTTTTACAGCCTGCTGAACAATATGGTAACTTCTGATATCTCCTTCTATCAACTCAATATCATCAGCAAAATCTTTCAAATTTTCCCTTTTTCCTGATGAAAAATTATCCAGAACTTTTACTCTATGACCGCGCTTTAATAGCTCTCCTACTATATTCGAACCAATAAATCCCGCACCTCCTGTTACAAGAAAATTCATTTTTTGTTATTTATTTATTTAATTTTTTTTAAATCTTATTCTTTTTTCTATATTTATTTCTGTTAATGTTTATTTAGTTTTTATTCCGAAATCTGCACGGCTCCGCCAATAGACTTACATTTATTAAATTTTTTAAGTCAGAAATTAATTATTATAATTTAATTGAAAATTTTTTACTGTTGCTAAAATTTATATTATACTTACTTCATTCGAATTTAAAATTATGCTGAATGAATAAGCTAATTCTTCCAGATTTATTGTTAATTTGTAATTTCCTCTGAATTCATTTACGTATCCTTTCATACCTTTGAAAATTCCATGCGTTACAATTATCATATCACCCTTTTTTATTTTTTTATCTTCTATACTTATTTTCTCCGGTTCGGAGATAGCATACTTTATTATTTCAATTTCTTTATCACTTACTACTGCCGGTCTTTTTTCAAAAAATATATATCGTAAAGCTCCGGAAGTCTCTGTGATTGCTTTGACTCTTTCTTCCTCTGTTGCATGTACAAATATGTAACCCGAAAATAATGGTATTTGAATTTTTTTCTTTCTGTCAGACCAGATTCTTACTTTCTGAACCAATGGCAGGAAGTATTCTATTTCTTTGATTTCTAATTGTTTCGCAACTAATTTTTCACTTTTTGGCTTAGTTTGTAATGCAAACCATTTTCTTATTATTAATTCCAATTCAATAAATTTAAAAGAACCTGTTTAATACTTTTATTTATAACTTCTTTAGAATTATTTAGAATTATTTAGAATTTTTTAAATAATTTATACAAAACTTTTAAAAGCTTTTATTTACTCACCGATATTGCAGTTACTACCAATATTCCCAATGAAATTAAAACTGATGATATACTCAAAATAAATGCTACATTATCTCTTGTAAAATATCTTGGCTCACCTTTTATGATTAATACATCACCCGGTTGTAAAACAGGATTTGTTTTATTGCCGGATTTCACTTTTTCATTCCATAATAAATCATCATAATTCAGATAAAATACCTCATCTTTTGTAATCTTCAATGAATCATTTTTTGGTCTGAATAATCTGAAATCTTCAAGTTTTGAATCAATAAGAGGACCTCCACTGTATGAAATTAAATCCTGTACAGTCGATCCTTTCGGGATAAGATATTTTCCGGGAAATTTCACAAATCCCCAGACATTTACATCTATATTAACTTTGTTTTTATCACCAAAATTATAAAATCCTCCCTGCTGGCTGAATGCTTCATCATTGCCAACTTTCTGTCTGTCCACTTGTGAGATTGAAATGACTGGTGTGATAAATATTATAAGAATAAATATTCTGAATATACGAAAATTCAAATATTATGCGTTTGATTAGAAATTTTATGGCTAAAAATAAAAAATATTAAGCTTAAATTAAAGTCGGAATTGACATTTAGATTCGAATCTTTAAAAAAGACTTTAAATGCAATTTT
>Ga0105046_10011639_pt1 | contig 13668 bp, 13 predicted proteins | sample MAT03_FD_78385 | JGI IMG/M metagenome (GOLD analysis project Ga0105046, IMG submission 78385) | Freshwater microbial communities from Lake Fryxell liftoff mats and glacier meltwater in Antarctica - MAT-03 (megahit assembly) | ecosystem: Environmental > Aquatic > Freshwater > Ice > Liftoff... | reverse complement strand
TGAGCATCTCGCGCGCGGCGATGCGCTGGTGCTGTTGAGCAAAGCAGAAGTCGACGCGCAGCAGGCAGGCAGCACTTTGCCAACAATCGACGCCTCACAGCTGCTTGAGCAAATGGCCGCTTCGCGTGTTGCGCTGGACGGTTTAAGTGAGGAGCGCGGCGCGTTGGCCGCGAGCATCAGTCACGATCAAGCCTTAGAGGGCACACGCACTCGCTTGCAGGCCGAGCACGCGCAAGCCTTAAGCGTTGCTGATCAATGGGAGCGCCTCAACAGCGTGGTTGGCTCGGCGGATGGCCGTAAATTTAGGGTTTTCGCGCAGACGATGACCCTTGAGATCCTGCTCGAGGCGAGCAACGGCTACTTGGCCACCTTGCGCCCGCGCTACGCGCTGACGCGGCTGAAGGCACACGATATGGAAATCGCGGTGATCGACCGCGAGCTCGGTTCAGAAATGCGCCCGATTCAATCGCTATCGGGCGGGGAGACTTTCTTAGTGTCGCTCGCGCTTGCGCTGGGATTGTCGTCATTAAGCGCCAACCACGTGCAAATTGATTCTTTATTTATCGATGAAGGCTTTGCCGCGCTCGATCCACTCGCGCTCGATAGCGCATTGGAACTGCTGGATCGGCTGCAAGCGCAAGGCCGCCAGATCGGCATCATTTCGCACTTAACCGAGCTTGCCGATCGCGTCGCGGCGCGCGTCAAAGTCGAACCTCACGCAATGGGCTTGAGCACTGTGAAGATCGAGTTATGATCCATCGATCACGAGAGCCATACACCGACGGTGAGCCATGACACGTATCCAAAATGCAGCCGAAGAAGAAGCCCTCTTCGCCGATATCAAAGGCCGCAACACCGCTGATTACTTAATTCGCACCGCGCAGCAGCATCACGTGCATATGAGCGCGATGGCCGACACCAAGGCCAACATCATCATCACCGTGTCCTCGATCGTGCTGACGTTGAGTCTTGGTCGCCCGAATCCGCCGGGCTTCGAGCAATCGACAGCCGTGCTGATGGGTTTCACGCTGCTGGCGCTGCTGCTAGCGGTGCTCGCGGTGCTGCCCAAATATCGACCCATCGCCACCGATGGCGTGAGTTTGCCGAGCGGCTTTAACGTGATGTTCTTTGGGCATTTTGCAGCCATTACGCGTGAGGAGTATTACGCTGAGATGGCGCATGCACTCAAAGACGACAAGGCGACGTATCGCGCGCTGAGCAACGATCTCTACAGCCTTGGCTACTATCTGGCTAAGCACAAATACCGCTATTTGCGCTTCAGCTATATCTCGTTTTTGGCAGGGTTTTTGATCGCCGCGATCATTCAAATTCCGCGCTTTTTTTAGCGCCGATCAGTCCTTCTTGTATTTGTCGTGGCACGCTTTGCAGGTGCCTGCGGTTTTGCCGAATTGCGCTTTGATCAACGCCTCGTTGCCGCCTTTTGACACCTCAAGCAGCTTCTGCGACTCCATCTGAAGAGCAGTCAATTTTTGCTCGAAATCTTTCCAGTTCGACCAAATCAGCGGCAGCGCCTCGGTGCCGGAGCCACGCTCCGAGCCTTTTGGAAAGCCCTCAAGCGGCATTTTACTCAACGCAACCAGGCGCTCTGCACGCAAAGTGAATTGCGCAGCGTCAAACGGCGCGGTGCCGCGCACCATGCCGGCCATCGGGCCAAAATTCCAGCCGATCAGGGAAAAAACCGACTGTCGGTAGCTAATCGATTGCTCGGGTTTAGGCAGCGCCGTGGCGACTGAGACCAGCGCCGTCAGCAGCACTGCGCCACACACCATCGAAAGAATTCGTCGCATCGTTTTTCGCTCCGCTAAAGTTGGTTGTCAAGGATCCGAAAAGTCTACATCATCGTTGCCTCGGTTCTACTCACCACGGTTAGGCCCAACGATCGAGAGTAGCCAACGCTCGCAAGCGGTTTGAATCGAAGACGAGGCACGTCTATACTCCGCGCCCCAAACGCGCCGATGTAGCTCAGTTGGTAGAGCAACTGATTCGTAATCAGTAGGTCGGAGGTTCGACTCCTCTCATCGGCACCATGTTTTTTCGGGTACGCCAATTGATCTCCATGCATGACTTCTTGGCCCTGTGCAGATTTGCGAATCTCACCTAGCATCGCGCGACTTTCGCCTCTGAGATGCCGCCTTGAACTGTTATCGCTCCACGCTGTTTTTAACCCTACTTTTAACCAGCGGCGCGGCCTTTGCCGAGCAGAAGTTCATGCGCTATCCGGATGTTTACAAAGATCGGGTGGTATTCACTTACGGCGGCGATTTATGGGTGGCGCCCAGCGCCGGCGGCACGGCGGTGCGCTTAAGTGCGCATCCCGGGCTTGAATTTGTCGCTAAATTTTCGCCCGACGGCGAGCAAATCGCGTTTACCGGGCAACTCCATGGCGATGAGCAGGTTTACGTGATGCCATCGATCGGCGGCCAGGCGCGCCAGCTCACTTTCTACCCGGCGATGGGCCCGTTGCCGCAGCGCTGGGGTTTCGACAATCAAGTGTATGGCTGGACGCCGGATGGCCAATCGGTTTTGTTTAAATCGACTTATAACGCCTTTGAAGCGGGCGACCAGCGCGCCTACACGATCAACGCAAAAGGCGGCTTGCCTGAAGCGTTGCCAATGCCGGTTTCAGGTGCGATTGACCTGGCACCTAGTGGCGATATGTTGGTTTATTCGCCGTTGAGCAACGACCATCGCGCATGGAAAAAATACCAAGGTGGCTGGGCGCAAGACCTATATATCTTTGATCAAAAAACCCAGCAGGCGCGCAACATCAGCAACCATGTGCGCACCGATCGCGACCCAATGTGGATCGGCGCCGACGTGTTTTTTGTATCAGACCGCGATGGTCGCTTGAACCTTTATCGCTACGACGTGGCGACGGCTGAGATCAGTCAGCTCACCCGCCACACCGATTCCGACATCAAGTTTGCTTCCGCCGACGCTGACGGTCAGATCGTCTACGAACTCGACGGCGCCTTGCGCTTGTTCGACACGCGTACAAATCAAGATCGTGCCATTGAGATCAACGTTCCAGCCGACGAGTTGACCCGCCGCACGCATCAGGTGGACGCGTCGGAATATTTTGAGAATATGAGCGTTTCAGATGACGGCGCGCGCGCGCTGATTAACGCACGCGGCGACATCTACTCGGTGCCCACCGCCAAGGGCATCACGCGCAACTTGACCCAATCGTCGAACGCGCACGAGCGCGAGGGCGCGTTCTCAGCCAACGGGAAGATGGTTTGCTACATCTCGGATCTCTCAGGTGAGGAGCATCTGTACGTGCGCGCAGCCGATGGCAGTGATGAGCCTCAGCAACTTACCCAAGCCGTGTATGGCCGCCTGTACGCACCGCGCTTCTCACCGGACGGCAAACTCATTGCGTTTCATGACAAAGAAGGGCGCCTGCACTTGCTTGAGATTTCAAGCAAAAGCGTGACGGAAATTGCCAACGATCCGACCACGCTGCTCGCTGATTTTTCGTTCTCACCGACCGGCCGCTACCTCGCGTATGCGCTCAGCCAAGCAAGCGGCATGAGCCAGCTGCAGATCTACGACACCGAAAGCAAACGCTCGACGCTGGTCTCGGATCCGCTGTTCTCCGCGGCCAACCCGGTGTTTTCAGCAGACGGATTGCATCTGTATTTCTTGTCCAATCGCGAATTCGCACCGCTGATCGACGGCCAGGAATGGAACTACGCACGCAACCGCCAAAGCGGCATTTTTGCGCTGACCCTGCGTGCAGATTCGCCTCCGCCGTTGGCGTTTGAGAACAAAGAAGCGGGCCCAGCGAAGGACGAAGAAGAAGTTGAAGAGGACAAGAAAGACGCCAAAGCAGACGCCAGGAAGGTCAAAGATCCCATCGATTTTGCGGGCTTAGCGGAACGCGTCACGCGCATCCCGGTGGACGCTGACAATTACTTCGCCTTGAGCGTCCATGACAAGCGCTTGGTCTACCAGCGCAGCGACGCGTTTTACTACGGCCGCAAAGGCCGCAATGCGGTTGAACTGCTGAGCTTTGATCTCGAAAAACGCAAGGAGAAAGTGCATACCGCCGATATCGAGTTCGCGACAGTCGCCGCAAACGGCGCCAGCGCGGTGGTTAAAAAGGCTGAAGGCTTCAAGGTGATCAATTTAGATGACGAGGAAGCTAACAAAGATCTTGATGTCAGCGGGCTAAAAACCGAAGTTGATCCCAGTCAGGAATGGGCGGTGATATTCGAGGAAGTGTGGCGCCGCTTTCGCGACCATTTTTACGTTGAAAATATGCACGGCTACGACTGGCAGGCCATCGGTGCGCAATACCGCAAGCTGCTACCAAAGGTCGGGCATCGCGCGGACTTAAATTACCTGCTCAGCGATATGGTGGGCGAGCTCAATATCTCGCACGCTTACGTCAGTGGCGGCGACCTAGAATTGCCTGAGCGCCCAACCGTTGGCCTGCTCGGCGCGCGCTTTCGCGTTGAAAACGAGCGCTACGTGATCGACACCATTTTCGCCGGCCAAAATGCCGAAGCGCTGTACCGATCGCCCCTGACCGAAGTGGGTGTGGACGCCCAAGTGGGCGACCAAATCGTGGCGATCAACGGCCGCAAGCTGACTAGCAATGAAGACATTTACGCGCGGCTGCGCCTAGCTCCGGGCCAGCGCATCGAGCTCAAGCTCAAGCGCCGTGATCGCGAAGACCCGCACCTGACGGTCGTGGAGCCGATCACCTCTGAGACCTCGCTCAAATACTTAAGCTGGGTCAACGCCAACCGCCGCTACACCGATGCGCAGTCCAACGGCCGGGTTGGCTACTTGCACATTCCGGACATGGGCCCAGATGGTTTGCGCGAGTTCATCAAGTGGTATTACCCGCAAATCCGCAAGCAAGGCCTGGTGGTCGACGTGCGCGGCAATGGCGGCGGCAACGTCTCGCAGATGTTGATCGAGCGGCTCAATCGAAAACTTCTGGGCATCGATTTTGCGCGCGGATCCGAAAGCTTTGGCACCTATCCAGCGCAGGTTTTCCACGGCCATATGGCGACGTTGATTAGCGAGACCTCCGCCTCCGACGGCGATATTTTTCCGTACATGTTTCGCCAAGTGGGCTTGGGTCCGTTGATCGGCAAACGCAGCTGGGGCGGCGTGGTGGGCATTACCGATTGGGGTCCGCTCATTGATGGCGGCTCGGTCAATGTGCCGCAATTTGGCAATGCCGCCGCGAATGGCGAGTGGGCTATCGAAGGGGAAGGCGTGTCGCCCGATATTGAAGTCGACAACGATGTCGCAAGTTTGATCGCTGGAAAGGACAAGCAACTGGATCGCGCGATCAGTGAAATTCTGGCAAAAATCAAGACAGATCCGAAAATACTGCCCACAAGACCGGCTTCGCCAATTAAATAGCCCCACCAGTCCGCAGTTTTTATTGTCAAGAGGTTGCTACTGCCCCCTGCCCCGCCGCACACTAAGCCAGACGGTTGGTAGCCACAGGGGGCACGTCTAGCGTGAGCGCGTTCGGTTTTTTTAAGAGATTATTTGGCGGCGGTGGGGATGACGAGCGGCGCGAGAAGCCGAGGGTCAACGCACGTGAAGGTACGCGTGTGCTGATCGTTGATGACTCAGCGTTAATCGTGGCGTTATTGCGTAAGTATCTACGCCAAAACGGCTACGTGACGTATGAAGCGGTCGACGCTGAATCGGGGATAGTAGTCGCACGCGCAGAAGTGCCTGACTTGATCTTTCTCGATATCGTCTTGCCCGGCATGAACGGCTTTGCCGCACTGCGCCACATTCGGCGTGACCCGGTCACAAAAGACATTCCGATCATCATGATCAGCGGCAATGAGCAGGCCACCGAGCAGTTTTATGCCCAGCGAATTGGTGCTGACGATTTTATGAAAAAGCCGTTTTCACGCGAGGAAGTATTTGTGCGAATTGAGCGCTTACTGAATTCGCAGCTCGTGCCCAAGCGCCATGTGCAGGTGGCTCAATCCTCGTAGCGGCTGCGCAATGGCTTGAACCAACCAAAAATTCCGCCGATCACCACGCCAAGCGGGCCACTGATCAATACGCCCATCAGCGGAAGGTCTTTACTTTGCGAGGATACATAAACCATTTGCAGCATCGTGCCGCCGATCAATCCCAGCAGACCCAGCCCCAGTGCCCAGCCAAAAATATTTCTAAATCGAGTTGGTCGACGCATGGCAAATCCGAAAAGTTCAATGCGTTATCGTAGCTGATCGTTGCAGCACTTAAAAAATCTTTAAGGAGAGTCAGATGGGCCCAATCATCATTCGCCACTGTGAGCCGTTCGACGTAGAAGGCGTGCGCGCCATCTACGCTGAAGCAAGCACGATTGCGGCAACGCTCCAGCTTCCGCATCCTTCACTGGGGCTATGGGAAAAACGCATCAACGCAGCGGCGGCCGATCAGGTGAGCCTGGTCGCGCTGAGTTCTGAGCGCATCATTGGTCAAATCAGCATAATGATCGAGCCCACGTTGCGCCGACGCCACGTGGCGGCAATCGGCATCGGTGTGCTGAAATCAGCTAGACGATTAGGTGTTGGCAGTTTGTTGTTACAGGAATCGATCGCTTTGGCCGAACGCTGGATGCAAATCTTGCGCATCGAAGCGGATGTCTACACCGACAATGTCGCGGCCATTGGCCTGTTTGAGAAATTCGGTTTCTCCACTGAAGGCACTTCCACTGGCTTTGCCTTTCGCGATGGCCAGTATACGGATGTGTATCGGATGGCGCGGCTCAAAAGTTAGCGGCTTGCGCGTCGTTTAAGCCGCCTAAAAAGCCGCCCAAGACGCCCTTGCAGCGATTCGCGCTCGCCCAAAATTTTCACAAAATACGCGTAGGCGGACTTGCTCACGAAGGGTCGCATGCGCACAAAGAGCCCTCGAAACAGCGCGCCGTAGGCGTCGCGATGACCCTGGTCGCGACGCAGTATTTCAAGTTCGTTGGCAATCGTCAGCTCGCAAAAATCAGCAAGTTCAGCGGCGTTAAACCACGCGCTCGGGCCAGCGTTTTCAGCTGTGAACCTAACCCGTTCGCTGACCCCGATCTGTCCCCAAACAAGGTCGCGGTCACAGGTCGCGTAGCGCGTAATCAGCGAGGCCACCTCTGAGCCTAATACTTCAGCAAGGGGACGCTGGTCGCGGTTGAGTCTGCCGCTAAATCGCTGTGTGCCATCAACCGCGTGAAATAAGCCTGCGACGCACAGCGCGGAGCGCGCGCCCCAACTATCCAGCAGTTCATATGTGCCGAGCAGGTGTTCGCGCAAGGTGCCTTGCAAATGCGCATGACCATCAATCTGCCAGTCTTCAAGCAAATTCAAAAACGCTACAGGCGCAGTGACATCAGGCTTACGCATCCGCCAATGTTATAATTTCCGGCTACCGCGAAACACCCTTCTCTTTGGGTCGCACGCATTTATAGGAGCCCGTCATGACCACCCCTATCCAACAACTAGAGCCGCTTCGCCACTCACCAGGTCGACGCCGCACGGTCGGATTGAGCGACGCAACGATCAGTCGTTTTGGCGCTTTTGATCACAATTTACAAGAGGCGATCCGACTGGCTGTCGTTCAGTTCGATGCCCTAAAAGTCGAGCACAGCGCGCTGCTGGACATGGATGAAGCCGAACAAGCCCTGGCCCTACAAGCCGATTTTGTCAATTTCTACAACGACGATGCGGTCAATCCCTATGTAGCTTTGGCTGCCAAAGGGCCATGGATCGTGACCAGCAAAGGCGCGGTGATCCACGATAACGGCGGCTACGGCATGCTTGGTTTTGGACACGCACCAGCTCAGGTGATCGAGGCGATGAGCCGCCCGCAGGTGATGGCCAACATCATGTCGCCGTCGTTCAGTCAGCTTGCGCTAACCAGCGCGCTCAAACGCGAAATTGGAGCGAGTCGCGGCGGCTGCCCGTACGCGAAATTTTTGTGCCTCAATTCAGGATCAGAAACGGTGAGCTTGGCCGGCCGCCTGGCCGATGTGAATACCAAGCTGCATACCGATCCTGGTGGGCGACATGCCGGCAAACGAGTTAAGCGCATTGCGGTTCGCGGCGCCTTTCATGGCCGCACTGAACTACCAGCGATGTACTCGGATTCGTCGCGCAAAGCCTACAACCAGCATCTTGCCAGCTTCAAACACCACGACCATCAGCTGCTGCTGGTTGAGCCGTATTCGTTGAGCAGTTTGCGCCAGGTTTTCAGCGAAGCCGAAGCCAACAATTTTTATATCGAGGCGATGTTCCTCGAGCCGGTAATGGGTGAAGGCAACCCAGGTCGCGCGGTCACGCCGGAATTTTATGCACTCGCTCGCGAGCTGACAATGGCGCACGGCACCCTGCTACTGGTGGATTCCATTCAAGCGGGACTGCGCGCGCACGGCGTTTTGTCGATCGTCGATTATCCCGGTTTCGAAAAGCTGCCCGCACCGGATATGGAAACCTATTCCAAAGCCCTCAACGCCGGTCAATATCCGCTGTCAGTGCTCGCCGTAACAGAGCGCACCGCGGCGCTTTATCGCAAGGGTATTTACGGCAATACCATGACCACCAACCCGCGCGCCATGGACGTCGCGGTGAGCGTGTTGAACTTGCTGACACCGGCATTGCGCCGCAATATTCGCGAACGCGGTCAAGAGTTTCTCGACAAATTTGAAGCACTCAAAGACTCCCTCGGTGGCGCAATCACCCTAGTGCAAGGGACCGGCCTGCTGGTCAGCTGCGAACTCAGCGCCGACTACAAATGCTTTGGCGTAAATTCGACTGAAGAGTTTATGCGCGAGCATGGCATTGGCGTGATCCACGGCGGCGTCAACTCGCTGCGATTTACACCGCACTTTTCAATCACCTCAGCGGAAGTGGATTTGATTATTGAAGGCGTGCGTCACGCGCTCAAGGACGGACCGCGTCTCACGCAAGCGATTAACGAAAAGGTCAAAGAGACGGCTTGAGCCGGTGATCGCGCAAGGGTCGCTTAAAAAGCGCCTCGCCGAGCACGGATTCGAAAGCAACGACAGCTTCGATTTCGCACTGCAATGTTTGTTTCAAGCGCAAACGTCGGGCGTGCGCATGCTCAACGTGTGCGGACGTTCGGCACGCCGTAAAACCGCATTTGCAAACGCCCTTGGCCACGCCTTGGGCTATGCGCACACGCTCTATCACGACTTTACTGACGAACTGCGCTTGCCTGCCCCGAGCCAAAGCGAGGACGGCTTAAGCGTTGAATTGCCCAGCTCGCCCTTTGACCGCGTGATGGTCGAGGCGTGCGCGTACTCTGAAGCCGAACCCACCCTCATCGTGCTCGACCAGCTGCACCGCGCTGAGTTTCGCGCGCATATTCGGCTGTATCAGTTTGCTAACGATCGCGAGTGGTCGTCCCCGCAAGGCGCAGTCGTCGCTAACCAGCGCAACTTACTGGCCGTTTTAATTTCCGACGAACCGCTATACCTGTCTTTGCAAAAAGTCAGCTTCCGCATTTGGTGTGAGCCGCTTCCCGGCAGCTTCGAATTCCGCCCCGAAGACTTCGGCCTTGGCCGCGACGCCGGTGAACTATTTGAAGCATTGCGCACGCTGTTCGCAGTGCTCGAAGCACAGCCCACCCACAGTGAACTCGACAAGCTTTTAAACGACTTATTAAACCGGGTCGGCTCTGAGGAACAGCTGCGCCAATCGCTCTACGGCCGCACCGATAGCGTAGACCGCGAAAAACTTTACGCCCCCTCGATCACCCAGTATTTGCGCACTACGACTGAAGCCTTAATGGCTTTTCGTGGCGGTGAGGAGATTGAGCTTGATAGCGGTGCGGTTGGATAAGTCGCCTACGGGGCGGTTTGCCCCAACTGATAATGTCTAGATATGAACAATCTATTTTCAAATGAATTTCAAGGTAGCCTTGCGTCACTAAGTTCGAAATTCACCTCGGCGCGTCCTTTCCCGCATGTCATTATTGAGGAGTTTCTCAACCCACAGTTGTGCGCACGATTGCTAAATGATTTTCCCGCATTTGAGAAGCGTCATGCGCTAAATGAAATGGGTGAAGTCGGCGGCAAGGCGGTCCGCATGGATATGCCAGGCATTGCACCAAGCTATGCTGAGTTGGATACGTTTCTACAAACTCCTGAGTTTCTGAAGGCAATAGAGCAACTTACCGGGATTCAAGAGCTGCTCTATGATCCAAACTACATTGGTGGCGGCACTCATGAAAACCTGCAAGGGCAAAGTTTAGACGCGCACGTCGATTTTAATTTGCTGCCGCATAACGGTTGGCATCGCCGACTTAATTTGATTATTTATCTGAACCCGCAGTGGAAGTCTGCATGGGGCGGCTGTTTAACTTTGGAAAGCGACCCTTGGAATGCCGAGCATGCCGACAAAGTCGAAATAGTACCAACGTTTAATCGCTGCGCGATCTTTGAAACCAGTGAAGTATCGTGGCACGGGTTTGCGGCAATTGAGTTGCCAGTGAACGAGCACGAAACGACCCGAAAATCGATCGCAATCTACTTGTATACCCGCACCCGCCCGACTGAGCAGACCGCCGCTTCGCACGGCACAGTTTACGTGCCGCGAGGGCTACCAGCGACTCTAAGTTCCGGAAGCGTCCTCACAGAATCCAGCTTTTTTGAACTGCGCCGACGCTTTGCACAGTTGCGCGGCCAGCTCAAGTATCTCTACCAGCGTGAATTAGAATTCTCCTCACAACTAACGCGTGCCAACCTTGCGTTGAGCGAAGCACGCGCAGCAAGCGCCATTCCGCTGCAAGGATTTGTTGTCCTGATGCCGCAAACCAGCGGCTATTTTCCTGATGGGTGGTGTGAAAAAGCCTTCAGTTTCAAGTTTCGCGCGGTGCGCGCAGGAAAGAAACTTAAAGTCGAGTGCTGGATACCCAACGCAATAGCGCGCCAAACGATGCAATTAAAGATCGGCGAGTACCGCCAAACGCTCGAGGTTAGCGGCGGACGCGGGAGAGCTTTCGAGGTGGCGCTACCGCTCAAGTCGGGCAACGCAGCTGAAGTAGAGATCACTTGCACAAACGCCTGGATTCCTAGTAGCGACGGCAGTTCTGGTGACCAACGTGCGCTTGCGTTTAAGCTTGTCGGCGCAATTTTTGAGTAATTGCAGCTTTTCAATTCGAACCTAATGCTGGGAGCAACGATGACTTTGCAGTGGCTCAAATCAATTTTTAAAACACCCGCGGAAGTAGAAACGCTTCCAGACTGCCCCATCTGCAAAAAACCGAGCATGCCGCAGCTTGTCGGCGCCGTCCCGTGGACGCATCACGGCCCGTTTCATACAGAGAACTTCACTTTACTGCAGTGTCAAAAGTGCGACGTGGTCTATTTAGATCCAATGCCCACGCAGCAGGATTTAACCACGCTTTATCAAAGCTCTGATCAGTTTAAGGGCGACTACTACGAAGGTGAAGAGAGAGTGGGCCAAGTGCTCGCTTATCTGACAAGCTGCCTAATTGATCAGAAGCTCATGCCTAAATCCGGCGAGCGCATGCTTGAAGTCGGCGCGGGTCTGTCGTGGATGGCCAGAGCCTGCAAGGCGGTCGATCCGCAAGTAATGACATTCGCGCAGGACGTGTCCGCAGAAGCCAGCGATCGCTGCAAATGGGTCGATCAATACTTTGTGAGCCGCGTCGAGGATTTGCCTGACTTTGGCCTGGTGTCATTGATTTCTTTAACGCACGTCATCGAACATCTGAATGACCCTGCCGCGATGCTTAAGCTGCTCAGCAAAAAGCTTGTCGTAGGCGGGAAGATCTTTATCACGGCGCCGTATCGCCCCTCCAATTGGACCGTTAACGGCGGAATAAAACCCTGGCTGGAGTATTCCTACCTGCATGTTCCAGCCCATACGGCCTACCTTTCGAAAACATTTTTCACTCAGCAATGCCCGCCATTAGGGCTCGCGCTGGTGAGCTTTAATTCCGGCCACGAAGCGAACCAGGTGTTTGAAGCGGTTCTCGAACGGGTTTAGGGCAGTCCGGGCAGGCACAAAGGTCGTCGCCGTCGTCGAGAACGACCTGCCACTTGTCGTGCGCTTCGCAGCGCTGCGCTAGGCGGGGTAGAAGCGCATCATCCCTCTTCCGTCGAGCGCTGCAGCCGAGCAACGGCCTGCGCTAATGCTCATAAACGAACGTGTATGCACTGAACACGCTTGTTTGCAATCGCCCCAGGCGCGACACTGCGGGTTCATTCTTGCTAGGAGTCCTCTTTATGCGCCGTCTGCTCACTCTATCTGCGCTCACTTTTTGTGCATCACTTCAAGCCGTCCCAGTAGACCATTGCGGACAGATCACTGGGAATGAAATTACCCAGCCAATCACCGGAAATACCGTATCCACTTTTGGCAACGATTACGACGTGAACGTCTGTGCGGGCACGCCTAGCGCGCCGTGGCTCAGCAACTCCGGCAATGCCTTTGAACAGGTGTTTGCTGTGCGTGTGCAAGACAGCTGCACGATGACGGTGGTCAGCCAAGGGCTTGCGTCTGGCGGCAATTTTGGCGATCCGGCGATTTATGCCACGACCACTTGCCCAACGCGCACGCAAGGCAGCACCAACGTGATGGATTCGACTTGTTTAGCGTCGAAAGATATGACCGGAGCGCTCGGCACTGAAACAATATCGTTCCCAGCACAGCGCAATAAAACCTACTATCTGTTTATGGACGGCTTTTTAAACGCGCAGGGGCCGTATTCGACCACCGTGACCGGCTGTACGCTGATCGAAGCGGCGATTTTCTTCGATTCGTTTGAATAATCGGGTTAAACCCTACAGCAAGCCTGCGGGCGGTTGGGATTCCCTCAAACGTTCGTGGGCGGCGCTGCGCGATGAAGGCGTCATCGGGCACGGGTCGCGCGAAATGTTGCGCACCAATCAACCCGACGGTTTTGACTGCCCGGGCTGCGCGTGGCCTGACCGCAACCCGCAATCGACGTTTGAATTTTGCGAGAACGGCGTTAAAGCGGTGGCCGCTGAGATCACCGCGAAGCGCATTAACGAGGATTTTTTTGCGCGCCATAGCGTAACCGAGCTCGCCCAGCACGACGATTTTTGGCTGGAGGCGCAGGGCCGTTTGACTGCACCGATGCGCTACGACGCCCAATCGGATCACTATCAACCGATCAGCTGGGACGCCGCTTTTAGCGCGATCGCCGCGAGCTTGAACGCGCTTGATTCAGCGCATCAGGCGGCGTTTTATACCTCTGGGCGCACCTCAAACGAAGCGGCATTTTTGTATCAGCTGTTTGTCCGCGAGTTCGGTACCAACAACCTGCCCGATTGTTCAAACCTCTGCCACGAGGCCTCGGGCGTGGCCATGACCGAGCAGATCGGCAGCGGTAAAGGCTCAGTCACGCTCGACGATTTCGAGCGGGCGGAAGCGATTTTTATCTTTGGGCAAAACCCCGGAACCAACCACCCGCGCATGCTCGGCGAGCTGCGCACGGCGGCTAAGCGCGGCTGCAAGATTGTTGCGATCAATCCGCTGCGTGAGCGTGGGCTCGAGCGCTTTGTGCATCCGCAAGACCCGCTGGAAATGCTTACCAGGCACGGCACCGAGATTGCCTCGATGTATCTGACCCCGCGCATCGGCGGCGATTTGGCGCTGCTGCTGGGGATCGCGAAAGTGG
>Ga0105046_10011638_pt1 | contig 13669 bp, 11 predicted proteins | sample MAT03_FD_78385 | JGI IMG/M metagenome (GOLD analysis project Ga0105046, IMG submission 78385) | Freshwater microbial communities from Lake Fryxell liftoff mats and glacier meltwater in Antarctica - MAT-03 (megahit assembly) | ecosystem: Environmental > Aquatic > Freshwater > Ice > Liftoff... | reverse complement strand
TAGGCGGCGCCGGTCGGGTTCGACGGCGTGCAGAGGATGACCGCCTTGGTCTTCGGCGTAATCGCTGCCTCGAGCGCTTCGGGGCGCAGGCGGAAGCCGTCGGCCTCAGTCGTCTGGACGATCACGGGCGTGGCCCCCACGATGCGGACCTGCTCCGGGTAGCTGACCCAATACGGCGCAGGGATCACGACTTCGTCGCCAGGCTGGAAGAGCGCGACGGCGAGATTGAAGAGCGAGTGTTTCGCCCCACACGACACGACGATCTGCTCCGGGGACGGCTTGTAGCCGCGGTCGCGCAGGGCGGCCTCGGCGATGGCAGCCTTCAGGTCGGGTGTGCCTGCGACGGCCGTGTAGTGAAAGACGCCGCCTCTTGCGAGGGCTTCACGGGCTGCTTCGACGACGTGCGCCGGCGTCGGGAAGTCGGGCTCGCCGACGCTGAAAGAGAAGACTTTGTGCCCCGCCGTGCGCAGCTTTTGGGCCTTTGCGGCCATCGCCAGCGTTGCGCTCGGAGCAACCGCATCGAGCCTCGAAGCGAGGGTGGTCGTCATGGCGCGCGACTTATGCCTACGAGAATCGCGCGGCAAGCGGACCGCGCACGCATCGTGCATAAAGCAAACGGCCGCGGCACAAGGGCCGCGTCGATTCCGAGCTGCCAACACCGAACGCCGAAGGCCGAGGTGCTGGCGCGAGGACCGCGCGAGGGGCGACTTACCGCTGCGCTGAGAATGTTCGGCGTCGTGCCGGAAACCCATCAGTCGGGTGACACGTAGCTGAGCGAGCGCTCCTGACCCTGCAAGCGGGCACCGCGGCCACTTCCGATGTGTGTGGAACGATTTCGCGAGCGGGTCATGTAACAGTGCGTGACGGAAAACGGGGGATCCGGACACTCATGGATCCCCACGACCCTCCTCGAGCCCGGCCCGACAACCCGACATGGAGATAACGACAATGCCCCCCGCCGATCATCAGCCGAGCCAGCTCGAAGAGAGCTGTCGCCGCTCCGCGTCTCCGCTGCTCGGCAGGCGTCGTGTTCTCGAGATCGTGCAGAGCGCCATGCTGATTCCCACGGGCGTCGGCATGTTCGGCATCGTCGCCACGGGCTGCGCGTCGGTCCTCGGGGACCAGGACCTCGACGCCTACTTCAAGCTCAGCCCCGACAAGAACGGCGAATTCTTCGGCTGGAGCGAGATCACCATCAGCGGGGCGGACCCCAAAGAGGATGACGCCAGGCTCAAGCAGGTCCTCATCGAGACGATCGACGGCGACGACCTGACGTTCGTCACCAAGGTCATCGCCGAGGCCGTGACTCCGGAGGGCCGGACGCTGCTTGCCGAAGGAAGCGACTTTCCCGCAGGAGAGTCCCTCGCGCCGCTCGACATCGTGCACACCGGTGGCCTCGCCGAGTTCTTTCCCGACAGCGAGACGATCCGCATCGAATGGACGGGCCAAGCCGACCCGACCTACCCCTACCCGGAGGGTGGGACGCGCATCAACGTAATCATCAAGGTCGAGATTCTCTGAAGGGGGAGGCAACGACGGGCGCGCACCTTCCGCGCAGCGATGTCACTGCTTCTTGGCGGATTCAACCGTGACGCGCGGCTTCTTTTCGTCCTGGTTGATGCTGTAGCGGACGAGGGCGCGCAGGACGTCATTGCGCTGGACGTTGCCCAGGACGGATTTGACGTCTTCGTAGACCGACGGGTCGACGAGAAGCGCGCCCATGGTGCCCTTGCCGGCGCGGAGGTTCGCCACGATGACGCGCAGATCGCCAGTCAAGGCATCGACGTTGGCGAGCGCGTTCTGGCCGTGGCCGCCATCGCCGCCGTAGAGGATGGTCTTGGCCATGCCGTCGCCCTCGCGGACGCCCTTGAGGGTGGTGCCGACCTCTTCGGCGGCGAAGCCGAACTGCCCGATGGCCTTGGTCGGGCCCTCTCCGTAGACGACATCGTGGGCGAAGCCAGGCCCCTGCTCGACCCGTGCGATCACCTGGCGCGTCTGCCGCAGCGTCTGGGTCAGCTCGTCGCCGGTTCGCTCGAGGCTGCCGATGACCCGCGAGATGCGCTCGGCTTCCTGGGGATCGTTGATGAGCTTGCCGGCGTAACCCTCGCCGTCGGCAAGCTGCTTGGTAATCCGGTTGAGCGACGCGACCGTCCCGCGGATGTCCTCGTGGAGCTGTTCGTTGGCGAGCTGCTGGCTGACTTGCTGGACATCGGCCATCACCAGATCGGCCTTGCTGGCGATCTCGTCGACCTTCGTGAACACGTCCTTGGGGACCTCGCTGGGCAGGTGCGCGCCGTTCTTGATGGGCTCGCCCTCCTTGCCTTGCGTGATCTCGACCATCTTGTCGCCGAGCAGACCGCGGGTTTGCACACGCGCCTTGGAGTCGGAGCGGATGCGCTTCGACTCGCTCGCCACGAGGGTGAGCTCGACCTCGAGGTTGGGGTCGGCGACGTCGGAGGTGTAGCCGACCTTCTTGACCGACCCGATGTCGATGCCGCCCATGCGCACCGGTGCGCCGGCCTTGAGGCCCTGCACGTCGGCGAAGGACGTCGTCACGTCGATGTGCGTCTCGAACAGGCGCTTTTCGTCGCCGAGAAGGAAGATGACGAGGCCCGAGCAGAGGATGGCCGCGAGCACGAACAGCCCGACCATCAGATCCTTCGAGCGGTTCACGAGACATTTCCAGGCGCGCGCATGGGCGGTGCACAGTCTACGCCCGCGAGACGGATGCGCATGTCGCAATAGCGCTTTGCGGCACGGCAAAAGCGCACCGGCGGACACATCGCTGGTGACGACTCTTCGTCACATTTTGGTCAGGCCGACAGCAGCGTTTCGACGTCCTCGAAGACCGGCGCCGTCCCGTTGATGAAGTCCGCCACGCGCGGATCGGTAGAGGCGCGAAACTCGGCGGGCGTGCCCGCCAGGATGATGCCGCCGGAGTGGACCATCGCCATGCGATCAGAGACCGAGAACGCACTCTTCATGTCGTGGGTGACGACGATGCTGGTGCAGCCCAGCGCGTCCTTGAGGCCGCGGATGAGGTGGTTGATGCGCTCGGTGTTGATCGGATCGAGGCCGGTCGTCGGCTCGTCGTAGAGCAGCACCTCCGGGCGGATCGCGATTGCGCGCGCAAGTCCGACGCGCTTCTTCATGCCGCCCGACAGATCGGCGGGTCGCATCGACTGAATGCCTGGCAAGCCCACGAGGTTGAGCGCCCACGCGACGCGCTCCGCCATCTGCGCCTCTGTCATCTCCTTCCGGAGATGCTCGCGCAGACCGTACTCGACGTTCTCGCCGACCGAGATCGAGTCGAAAAGCGCGGCCCCCTGAAAGAGCATGGCGATGCGGCGACGCGTGAGGGCGATCGCGCGCTCGCTCATGGTCGTGATCTCCTGGCCGTCGAAGACGATCGAGCCGGCGTCCGACTCGAGCAGCCGGATGAGCAGCTTGAGCATGACGCTCTTGCCGACGCCGGACCCTCCCATGACCGTGATCGTCTCGCCGGCAAAGACGTCTAGGTCGAGCCCGCGATAGATGACCTTCGGGCCGAAGGCCTTGCGGACACCTCGAAACGTGATGATCGGCGCCGACACCTGCGGAGCATACGTCGAAAAAAAAGAACGACGGCGTGTGACCGCTTCGGCCGCCGCTCGACTATCCCATCGTGAGCCTGGACCTGGAGAACCGCTTCGCCGAGCTGATCGGCATTCATGGAGACGCGCTCTGGCGTCTCGGGCGCGGCTACGAGCGCGATCCGGACAAGCGGCGGGATCTCCACCAGGAGATCCTCGTCGCCATCTGGCGCGCGCTGCCATCGTTCGAGGAGCGCTGCTCGGTGCGGACCTTCGTGCTGCGGGTGGCGCACAACACCGCGTGCACGCACGTGCTGGGCGCGACGCGGCGCAAGGGCGAGGAGCTTCGGTCCATCGAGGATCTCGAGGCGACGTCGCCGGCGCGACCGCCTGACGAGGCGCTCGATGATCGGCTCGCGCTTGAGCGGCTGGCGGGTCTGGTTCGTACGCTCGCGCCGCTCGATCGGCAGCTGCTGCTGCTGCACCTCGAAGGGCTGGATCCGGCGGCGATCGCCGAAATCACCGGCCTTTCTACGACGAACGTCACGACCAAGGTGTCGCGTATCAAGGCGCTGCTCGTGAAGCGCTTCGGATTGGAGGCTTGAGATGACGGACGCACGAAAGCTGTGGACGCAAGGATCGACCGCGCCCGTCTTGGTCGACCCCAAGGAAGTCGCCGAACGCGCGGTCGCCTTCCGACGCAAGGTGCGCTGGAGCAATTTGCTCGAATACGTTGCGGGGGTCTTCGTCATCGGCGTCTTTACCCTCTGCGCTTGCCTGCCCGACTTCGTGAACCTGCCGCCGGTGTCCCGAATCGGCGCGGCGCTGATCGCGCTGGGTGGCGTCTTCGTGCTGACGTATCTCGCGCTGCGCGGAACGCCGGCCAACGTCCGCCCGGAGGTCTCCACCCTCGCCTGGCACCGCGCCGAGCTCGAGCGTCGTCACGCGCTCGTCAGCAGCGTGGTCCGCTGGTACCTCGCGCCGTTCTGGCCCGGCACCGCGATCTTCGTGGCCGGCATCGCCGTCCACAAGGCCGGTCGGGCGGGGGCGACGCGCTCCGCGGTGATGGTCATCCTCTTCATGGTGGCCACCAACGCGCTCATCGTGTGGGTCAACCGACGGGCAGCACGGAAGCTGGCTGCGGAGATCGAGGCCCTTCCGCGCGACTGACTGAAAAGTCGAGAAAGGGACTGGCTCCGAACCCTGGCACCTTGCTCGCCGTTCAGCTCGATCGGCGACGGATCTCCTGCACCAGAAGCTCCACGGCGCGACCGCCGCGGTAGGTGCCGGTGGACATTCTCATCGCGACGGAGCGGCTCTGACATGGCTGTCAGCGGGCCGGCGCCGATCGTAGGCACGTCGCACCCGAGCAGTCGAAGATCCAGGGAGCGTGACCACCGTCTCGCTCGCTTGGGGGCTCGAGCAGGTCGATCGCGCGGGAATTGTGGCGTTGACGACCTTGGCCCACAGTGTGCTTTCGGGTGGGTCATGCACTCGCCCCGCTGGCTCCTTGGTTCGCTTGTCGCCCTCTCGACGCTCGGGTTCTTCGGCTGCGAGGCCGACACGGACACGGATACGGACTCGGTCTCCGACGACATCACCAACCCGTCGCAGGGCGATGTGCGTCGACAGGCGATCGGCAACTGCTGGCTCTACGCGGCGGCGAGCTGGGCCGAGCACATGCACATCGAGGCCACCGAGGACACGCGGCAGATCTCACAGAGCTATTGGACGTTCTGGCACTGGTTCGACGAGGTGCAGAACGGCTGGGGCGACGAGATCCAGACTGGCGGCAGCACGTGGGTCTCGAACCAGATCATCGTGCAGCGCGGCGTCATGCTCGAGGCGGACTTCGTGTCCGAGGACGCGGTCGCGGAGATGTCGTCGCGCCAGTCGAGCGCCCTCGAGAAGATGAACCGCGAGGTCAAGGCGGGCGGCCGGCTCGACAGCTACGCGTCGAAGCAGGACAGGAAGCTCGTCCTCGACGTGCTCATCGAGGCCTGGCAGCTCGACGACGACGTGGCCGCGGCCGTCCGGAGCACGTTCGGCGACGACGGCAGCCGCACCTTCGATGGCGGCGACGCCGATGCGACGGACACGCTCATCGTGGCTCCCGACGCGTATCAGGTCGCGTACCCCGAGCGCGTGACCGTCGCGGACGTCGCGACGTGGAAGACGACGACGCTCGACGTCGCGATCGAGGAGCACCGCACGCAGAGCTACCCGAGCGACGCCGATGCGCGCCGCAACTTCCAGATCCGCATGCAGCGGATCCTGCACGACGGCGCCGCGCCCGTCGTGACGTGGAACGTCGACTTCAACGCGATGGAGAGCAGCGATCCGGAGCGGATGGGCTCGTTCAACCTCGAGACGCTCGAGGACACGGGTGGTGCCGGTCGCCAGGGGGGTCACATGACGGCGCTGCACGACTACGAGATCCTCACCGAGGAGTTCGGCCTCCTGCAGGCCGGCGTCACGCTCGACCCGGAAGACCCGACCGACGCGGCGAAGCTCGCCGCGGCCCTCCTGCCTTCCAGCGAGGTTCGGTTCTTCCGCATCAAGAACAGCTGGGGAAAGCTCCGCTCGGACCGCGGCTCGGCCCCCGGCATGCCCGGCTACCACGACCTCTACGTCGACTACATGAACGGGCCGATCCGCTGGTGTCCGTCGGTCGAAGGGCAGAAGACCGAAGAGAACTGCAACCGCACGACGGTTCCGTTCCGCGAAGTGCTGATGCCGCCGGGCTACTGACGGTCAGGAGACGGACGCGAACACGCAACCGCTCGCTCGTTGCCGTCGCCCCTGCTCGCCGCTCAGCTCGAGCGGCGACGGATTTCCTGGACCAGAAGCTCCACGGCGCGGCCGCCGCGGTACGTGTCGCGACGAAGCGACCCCACGATCGCGACGTCGGCGCCTTGCAGCCCGGCAGCCTCCGCCCCGCGATGGAACGCGATGCCATCGATGGTTCGGCGATCTTCCGTCACCGTGACGCGCAAGTGCCCCTTGAGATCGCGGGCCGACACGACGCGCGCGTACGGAAGCACGATGCGCGGCTCGGGGTTGCCTTCGCCGCAAGGGTCGAGCCGCGCGAGATCCAGCGCGACCTCGCAAGCATCGTCTTCGGGAGCCAGGCGAACACGCATGCGGCTCGGATCGTCGCCCCCGAAGCTCGCCGACCCCAGCGTGGAGCAGGCATCGTTCCAGGCGGCGCGCAGCGCTTCGACCCGGCCGGCATCGACGTCGACACCGGCAGCCGCCTGGTGACCACCAAAGCCGCGCATGGTGTCCTTCGATGCGGTGAGCGCGTCGTGCAGCGGAAAGCCCCGAGGTCCGCGCACCGATCCGCGGCCGCGCTCGCCTTCCAGCCCGATGACGATGGTCGGCTTGCCGAGCTGATCGGCGATGCGACCGGCGACGATGCCGACGACCCCGGGATGCCAGCCCTGCCGCGCGAGGACGATGCCGGCGTGCTGCGCGAAGCCGCCGTCCTCGATGTCCTTGAGCGCTTCCTCGACCATCACCGCCTGGATCTCGCGACGCTTGAGCTGCGTCTCCTCCACCCGCCGAGCGATGACCTCGGCGCGCGAGGTGTCGGTCTCGAGGAGCAGCGCGAGCGCGTCATCGGGATCGCCGAGTCGGCCGGGCGCGTTGAGACGTGGCGCGAAGCGGAAGGCCACGTCTTCGGCCACGACGCCGTGCGAAAGCGTCACCTTGGCGCGGTCAGCCAGGACGCGAAGCCCCGGTCGCCGGCCCTGCGCGAGCACCGCCAGGCCCGCGCGCACCAGCACGCGGTTGTCGCCGGTGAGCGGCGCGACGTCAGCGATGGTGCCGATGGCGACCAGGTCGAGGAACGGTCGCAAATCGAGATCGCGACCCATCGCCTTGCGCAGGGCGGCGCCCATCGACAGGGCGAGGCCGCACGACGCAAGCCACTTGTAGGGGAAAGCGCAGTCCGGGCGATGAGGGTTGAGAAAGGCCAGCGCGGGAAGCGGCTCGCTCGGAACCAGATGGTGATCGATGACGATGACATCGACGCCGGCGCGCTTGGCCGCCCACACCCGCGGGTGATCGCTCGAGCCGCAATCGCAGGTGATGAGGAGCGAGGGCTTGCCAGCGAGAACCCTCGCGAGCGCTGGGTCGGAGAGGCCGTAGGCGCCCTCGCGGCGGGTCGCGAGGTGCGGCGTCACCTGGCCGCCGAGCGCGCGCAGGATGCTGGTGATCACGGCGGCTGCGGTGATGCCGTCGCAGTCATAGTCGCCGAACACGGCGATCGACTCGCCGGCCTTCAGGGCGGCGACGATGCGCTCGGTGGCGACATCCCGGTCGGCCATCCCGTCGGGGGGCGTGAGGTGCGCCAGCCGCGGATCGAGCCACAGCTTCGTCGCATCATCGGCCACACGCCCCGCGCGATGGAGTGCATCGCCGATGGTGACGGTGAGGCCAGTCTCCCGCGCGAGGTGGCGCGCCTCCTCACTCGCGGGGCCGGGGTCGACGACAGGCTCCATCACCTTCGTCATCGACCAGCCACCTCGCCAGTTGCTCGCGAAGGGAGGAACCCGGATGGGCTGACGTGGCCTTGGCGTCGACGCGATTTGCGTCGAGACCGAGCGAGGTCGGTGGCGAGCCGCTCAGCGCGTACTTCCTGTACGCGAGCACGCTCGCCGCCGAGATCGCGAAGGTATCGGCGCAAAGCGCTAGACGACAGCGTCGGCGCGTTTGGCCTGGCGGACGCGGCTCACTTTGGGCTTCGGCTTGTTGGCGTTGCCGAAGAACTTCCGGTCGAACCACTCGGTGAAGGGCGCCGCGATGTAGATCGATGAGTAGGTGCCGACGACGATGCCCACCAGGAGCGCGAACGCGAAGTCCTTGATGACCTGCGTGCCCCAGATGAGAAATGCGGTCATCGAGAGCAGACCGGTCAGCTGCGTGATGATGGTTCGACCCAGCATCTCGCTGACCGAGAGGTTCACCAGCTCGGGGAACGGCATGTTGCGATGCTTGCCGAGGTTCTCCCGGATGCGGTCGTAGACGATCACGGTGTCGGTGATCGAATAGCCGAGGATCGTGAGGAGCGCGGCCACCGTGGAGAGCGAGATCTCGCGTCCGGTGAGGATCATGGCGCCGGCGGCGACGCCGACGTCATGCACCAGGGCGATGATGGCGCCCGGCGCGAACCGGATGTCGTAGCGAAGCGCGATGTAGCCGACGATGACGAAGATCGCGATGATGACGCTCTTGAACGCGGCGTCGCGCAGCTGAGCGCCGGCCTTCGGGCCGATCCACTCGATGCGCAGCGGACGCTCGGGAACGACGTCGGCGCCGAGGTTGGTCCGCAAGCTGTCGAGGAGCTGGTCACCCTTGGACTTGAGGTGGATCTCGACTTTGTGGTCGCGCACGCCGGTCACGAGGATGGCGGCGTCGCCGTCCTGGACCTGTACGCCGGCAACCCCACCGAGCTGCGCACGGATCGCCTTCAGGTCGGGCTCGCCCTCGTAGCGCGCGGCGATCTTGTCGCCTCCGGGGCTGAAGCGCAGCTCGATCGGCGTCGCCTCCTTCGTGCAACCGGCCGGCTTCGCGCCCTCGGTGAAGCACATCTTCTGGCGAAGCTGCTCCTTGGTGGCGTCCGACAGGCTCGACACGTCGGGCACGCGGATGAGAAAGCGGTTGGGCTGGTTGGGGTCGGATACCGAAACGACGTCCGCGCCCTCGAAGCCGCCCTTCTCGACGGCCTCGCGCACGTTGCCCATCGAAAGATTCTTCCGGAACGCGACCTCGATCTCGGTCCCACCGCGAAAATCGGTGCCCCACTTTGGGCCGGGGTAGAAATACGACACGACGCTGATCCCCATGAGGATCACGCTGAGGCCGAGGAAGTACGCCCTCTTCCCCATGAAGTCGAAGATGCGGCCGTGCTTGATGAGCTCCATGATTGCCTTCGATCAGCCCAGCGAGAGCCGCTTCACCTTACGGTGACGGACAGCCCAGTCGAACATGAGGCGCGTGCAGACGACGCCCGTGAAGAGGCTCGTGATGATCCCGATGATCAGGGTCACGGCGAAGCCCTTGATGGGACCCGAGCCGTACTGCATGAGGATGAGCCCGGAGAGCAGTGAGGTGACGTGCCCATCGAGCACGGCGGTGAAGGCACGGTCGTAGCCGACCTCGACCGCGGTGCGCGCGCTCTTTCCGAGGCGGAGCTCGTCGCGGATGCGCTCGTTGATGAGGACGTTCGCGTCGACGGCCATGCCGATGGTGAGGGCGAGGCCGCAGATGCCGGGCAGGGTCAACGACGCGCCAAACATCGCCAGGATCGCAACCTGGATGATGAGGTTGAAGATGACGGCGATGTTCGCGATGAGCCCGGCTCGCGAATACATGACGATCATGATGATGAGCACCAGGGTGCCCCCGACGAGCGCCCCCTTGAGGCCCTGCTCGATAGCGTCGCTGCCAAGGGTCGGCCCGATGACCTGCTCGTTGCTGAGCGAGATCGGCGCCGGAAGCGCGCCGGAGCGCAACACCAGCTCGAGCTTCTTGGAGTCCTTCAGCTGCTGCTCGGGGGTGCCCGAGCCCATCGTGATCTGGCCGTGCCCGCCGGCGATCTTGCCCTGGATGACCGGGGCGCTCTCGACCTTGTCGTCGAGGATGATGGCGAAGCGACGCTTGATGTTCTCGCCGGTGACCTGCTCGAAGCGATCTCCACCCAGCGTCGTGAACTCCATGCTGACGACCCAGCGCCCGAAGGCGCCCTCGCTCTGATCGGCATTGGCCTGGGCGTCGCGGATCATGTCGCCGGTGATCTCGGCCTTGGAGAACAGGTAGTAGGTCCGCCAGCCGACCTCCTCGAGGATCTCCTTGTCTTCGTCGTACTCGAAGTGCTTGCCGAACCCGAGCGCGTAGGTGTCGGGCATGCCGTAGCGCTCGGCCACCTCGTCCGCCCATTTGCGGAACTCATCGAGGGCGCCCTTCATGTCCTGGCCGTCCTTCTTGATGAAGGTGGCGATCGTGACCGGCTTGGTCTTGCCCGGACCGAGCGGCGCATTTTCCAGGTCGAAGCGGAGGCCCTTCGGCAGGTTCTCTGGCTTTTCGCCCTTCGCGACCTGCGCGAGGAAGTCCACCTCGTCGGCGACCATCTTGAACTCGAGGCGCGCGGTCTGGCTGATGATCTCGCGGATCTCGTTGAACTGCGCTTCGTCGCTGCCGGGGACCTCGATGATGATGTCCTCGTCGCGCGACGAGACGCTCGCCTCCTTGAGGCCGAGACCGTCGATGCGGCGCAGGACGGTGTCCTTGGCCTGGGCGACCGCGGTGTCGCGAATCAGCGTCTCGACCTCGGAGTGGATGCGGAACTCGACCGACTTGCCGTCGGCCGCGCGCAGCGCGCTCATCTCGGAGAGGTACTTCTTCAGGAAGTCGTCGTTGATCTTCGCCGAGTCGGCGGCGTCGTCGAACGTGATGACGAAGCGGTCGGCCTCGGTCTTCGATTTCTCGACCTTGAGCTTCTCGCGGAGCTTCTCGAGGTCGGCGACCTTGGGCTGCGCGTTCTCCGCGACGATCCCGTAGGAGCGCGCGAGCGAAGCGCGGACCTCGTCGAAGTAGCGATCACGCTTGTCCTTGATCGCCTCTTCGACATCGACCGTGTAGACGAGGCGAAGCCCGCCTTTGAGGTCGAGACCACGCACCAGGCGGAAGGGGATATTGGCGCGCAGGAAGCGACCGACACCGCGGTCGCCACGCTTGGCCGCGAGCTCCTCATCGGCGCGAGCCTGCGGCTCAAGACCGGCGGCGAGCCGGGAGTCCGGGCGATCCCATCGCTCGTCCATGTAGGTCGGGTAGATGCAGAGGCCGCACGCGATCGCGACGTAGAGCACCAGGCCTACGCGGAAGCGCCAGCTCGTATCGATCCAGTCGCTCAGCATCACCAGCGACCAGGGGATCATCATCGCGAAGACCGCGAGCGCCCAGAACGCCTCGTAGCGAGCGCCCAGCGCGGCGAACAGCGCGCTGGCCGAGCCCCAGATCAGCGGGCCGCGCTTGCCCCGGACGAATACCGCCGAGACGAGCAGAATGAGGGCGAGGCCCGCGAGGGCGTACTGCGAGTAGGTGTAGAGCATGAGCGGCTTGCAAAGTTGCTGCGGTCCCGCCGGGAGGGGGCGGGCGGTCGGGGCACGAGCGCGCCACGAGCGCGCGCCATTCCCGGGCGGCGCGCCCGGGCGAAGAAGGAAGAGCTACTTGTCCTTCGCGTCCTTGTCCTTGGACTTCGCCAACGCGGGAGCGTCGAGCTTCTTCCCGTCGTCCTTCTTGGACGACTCGTCTTTCTTGACGTCGTCTTTCTTGACGTCGTCCTTCTTGGACTCGTCCTTCTTGGACTCGTCCTTTTTCACGGCGCTGGTCGGGTCGGGACCCTGGATCGCGGTCTTGAGGAAGGTGACGTGCACGCCGGGAGCGATCTCGACGCGGGTCGTGCGCTCGCCGACCTCGATGACCTTGCCGACGATCCCTGAGGTGGTGACGACGCGTTCGCCGACCTTGATGCCCTCCTCGACCGCCTTCTGCTTCTTGGCCTGGCTCCGCTGGGACCAAAGCATGATCACTACGAAGGCGACCAGGGGCAGGAGCATCGTGAGCCCGCTGCCACCGAACAGACCGCCATCGGAGGCCGGGGCGGGCACACCCGTGCTCGGCTGCCCTTCCGTGGGGGCGTTTGCAGCAGGCGCCGCAGGCACGGTGTTGCCCTCGCGGCCGGGCGCAGAGCTGGGCTGGAACATGAACAGGTGCACGCACGTCTCCGGGTGGGCTGAAGGCTCGCGCCTCGTAGCCTTTTTCCGGGTGCCAAGCAAGGCGGGCCGCTTCATGTCGTTGACATGTGACGAGCCGCGCGGTAGGAAGCCGTCCTCGTCATCGAAGCCGTGAGGCAACGGAGGCGCGAACATAGCTCTGCTCGGCTGCCCCTCCCTGGAGGTCGGCGCCCCGCGCGGAAGGCACAGGCGCGTAGCTCAGTGGTAGAGCACTACCTTGACACGGTAGGGGTCGTTGGTTCGAAACCAATCGCGCCTACAACTTTATTCGTGGGGAGGGTTGCGGCGCGGTTGGAGCGTTCGCTGCCTCCCCCTCCATGGCCGCGTTGCGAGACTCGACGAGCCTCGAGCCAGTGCCGCCTGCAACCCGCGCCAACACCCGTTCGCGGCTGGGCCTGAGAGGCGGAAGCTACCGCACAGTCTCGTCGAGGCAAACGAGGCGGTCGTCGGTTGGGAAGTCCCCATACTGGTGGGCAATGATCCGGTCAGAATCGGCGAAGACGGCGTACGTGGCCCCTTCCAGACTGGTTTGCTCCATGACGATGAACGGCGCGCCGGAGTGGAGCGTGCCCACCTCGATCACGCGGGTGACGTGAGGGTTGTCAATTTGCGAGGCCGATCGCGCTTCGCGGAGAAACCGCTCGACGGACTCAGGATCGGCGGCGGCGCCGTGCGTCAGGAACTTGAGCGCGACCCGCACACCGTCCACGCGGTTGGTCGCAGCGACGACGACGCCCATCCCTCCCTGGCCGAGGACACGCTCGACGACGTACTTGTCCGCGAGCACCGTGCCGCGGCCGACCTCGGCGAGCGCGACGATGCGGGTCGGCGCATCGCCGTCGCTCGACGGCGGCATGGACGTGGTGGAGCCGAAGCGGGACAGCATGGCTTGGCGAGGAGGTTAGAGCAGGAGGAACGACGAGGCACGTGCCTGCGCACATCGCAGCACGCAAACCGCGATCCAGCTGCGGTTGCCGTGCGGTCCTGCTAGGAGTGTGTCGGTCAAACTGCTGCGCGCCCCGCTAGCTGCGTTGGCGGGGGCCCACCGGTCCTCAGCGTACAGGAAGTACGCTTCCGGCCGGTCCCGGCCGGTCCCCCCCGCCGCCTTGCTATCGGGTCGCTCGCGACGTTTCCCAGCGCCCTCCTAGGAGGGCGCTGGGAAACTCCTCCCGAATGGGAGGGCGCCTGGGTTTCGTCGAGACCGAGCGAGGCCGGTGGCGCGTCGCGCGGAACGTCCTCCTGGACGTGAGCACGCGCGCTGCCGGGATCGCGGGCGGTATCGGCGAAAACCAGCGCCCT
>Ga0105046_10011637_pt1 | contig 13671 bp, 6 predicted proteins | sample MAT03_FD_78385 | JGI IMG/M metagenome (GOLD analysis project Ga0105046, IMG submission 78385) | Freshwater microbial communities from Lake Fryxell liftoff mats and glacier meltwater in Antarctica - MAT-03 (megahit assembly) | ecosystem: Environmental > Aquatic > Freshwater > Ice > Liftoff... | reverse complement strand
CTTCATGGGGAAAATGGTCAAACAATAAACTGCCATCCGAACCATCCTCCTCGTGTCTCGCTTTTCAGGAATAACCATTGCATAAAAAAAACCCAACCGGCTAGCCGGTTGGGTTTTTTTTATACAATGGTTATTCCTGAAAAGCGAGGGCCTTATCGCAGTATAATTTTCTGCGTAGCAATACCTTCTTTAAAGGTTATACGCGCGAAGTAAAGACCGGGAGCAAGTCCGGCGCGTTGCACCTGAAACTGGCTGGTATTCACGTCGCGGTAGGTGCGCATGGTGCGGCCCGAAATGTCGACCAATTCGATGTGTTGCATCGTGAAGTTGACATTGGACTGCAGTGTGAAAGATTCATTGGCCGGGTTGGGCGAAGCGAGTATGCCTACTTCGGCGGCGTTGAGGTTTTTAACCGAGGAGTTCAACTGGCAGTCGTTCGACAGGCCAAGTACAGCACAGGCACGCGGCGCGAAGTACTGGATCATGGAGTCGAGGAAAGCCGAAGCTTCGGTAAAGCTGGTATCGCAGTTGGAGCCGGCCACGCCGTAAGGCTCGAGGCTGTTGGTAAATGCCCATGGACCCGAGTTTGCAGCGGGTTGCAGGAAGGGGAAGAAACCTTCGAGGTTGCCATTGATCGAGCGAACGTAAGTTGAAAGCGGATCGTTGAAATTGGCGTTTACCCAAATGTCGTGGTTGCCTAAGGAGTTGGCAAGGGGTTGTACCACACAGCTGCCCATAACTTCAACAACAGGAAGCGGCGGTTGGGGCACGTTTACGATACCGGTGCCGCAAGGTGCAAATGGATCAAGCGGTACATGGAAGGAGATGATGGGCGTTTCGCCTGCTTGTAACCATGAAATATCACCCATGGCACCGCCTGCATTCACCGAAAGGGCGAATTCGGAGCTGTAACCAACGTGGTTGGGGTAGTTGAGTGTGTCACCAACTGGGAAACCTGGGTAACCGGGGAACGTAATGCCTACGGTAGTGCCGTCTACGTTGCCGCTAGCATCCTCCAGAACCATCGGGCCAGCCGGGGTGAGGAATTTGGGAATGTAGGTGTCGGTGATGGTGTCCAAAGTAGCCGAGGCCAACGTGATGTAACCGCCGGTGCCGAAGCCCCAAAGCGTAATTTTGTCGGGGTCGATTCCGTACGAGTTGCTGTTGATATCCACGTCTTTGCGGAAGTAACGGATGCAGGCGCGCGAATCCTGAACACCGCGGTAAGCGGCATTGATGAGGGTAAATACGCGTGTAGTTTGAGCGGTAGCAACGGGGTTCCAGCCGAGACGGTAGTCGGCAACAGCAGCTACGTAACCCATTTTGGCCAGGCGCGTAGCGAGCTCAACGTTGTCCGCATCGCCGATGGTACCATTACAGCCGCCGTTGAACGTGGGCGGCAGGAAATTGCCCGAGTGTAGGATGATGACCAGCGGACGGTCGGTTTCGGTATCGCCTTCTGGGCTGTACACGTTCATCTTCAGGGATTGTGGAACTGCTTGTCCAGCCTGTGCAAGGAACAGTGCCGTAGCGTTGACGGCGTAAGTGATGTCGGTTTGAACCGTTACGTTGTCGAATACTTCATCGAAATAACGACGGTCTTGAGCCTGGAGGCCAAAGGCTATCAAAATGAAAACCAACGATAGGAGGTAGTGTTTAGGATACTTCATGGTGTAAATGATTTAGTGTGTGTGTGGGTGTGTTATCTCTTAACAAAATCGTAAACGATGGATGCGTAAGCCAACCTGCCGATGCGTGGACCGCCGTAGGTTTGGGCCACGCGGTTGTCGAGCAGATTGGAGCAGCCGAGTTTGAAGGTGGTATGGATTTTGTCAAAAGCTGCATTGATTTGAGCGTCGACAAGATCATACGTTGGTATGGCGCCGGTGAACTGTGGTGATCCTTCAAAGGTAAATCCTTGTATCCATTTGTAGTTAACATTAAATCCAAATTTGCGCAACCGAGCAAAACCGAGGTTTACAGGTATGTCGCGGCCCGAAATGGTCAGGTTGTACTTGTGTTCGGGCGTATTGAATGCCGGGATGATGGGGTCGTCTTCGAAAGTTTTGTTCAGTTTGTTCCACGAGTAGTTGCCACCCACCATATAGTAGGTTTTGAAAAAATAATTGAGCCCAATGGCGAAACCCTGGGTGGTCACCTCGTTGGCTGAGTTGGCAGATATACGGTAGACCTGGGTATTTCTTGGTAAGGCAAAAACGGTATCGAATTCGGAGAACACGCCGATGTTGAAACCGATGAAATCTCGGTAGATGCTGAAGTAATAACCTGCGTCTACATAAAGGTTTTCAAAAATAGTGGTTCGGTAACCCAGCTCAAAGGTTTTAACTTTTTCGGGCTTGATCGGAGGCGCGTTGAAATATTGGAGGGTATCGAAATTTTGAGTATTCAGAAAATCGAGAAATGACTCCACGGTGATCAGGTTGTTGAAGCCGTCGAGATTGCCGAGCAAAATGGCGCGTCCTACGTTCAGGTTGAGGTATTGGTCGGAGAGCGTGGGGTTGCGGATGGCACTGGAAAAGGAAAAGCGCAGGTAATCGTTCACGCTGGGTTTCCAAACCAAAGATGCAGCAGGCGTGGCCAACAAGTCAAAATTCTGGTTTTTATCAAAACGCAGGGTAGCGCTTGCAATCAAACGTTCGTTGGCGAAATGTTTTTCAATGCCGGTATACATACCAAACTCAAAGTTGGTGATTTTATCCACCGTGTCACTGAAAATAGTACCTTCAGAATTCGGCGCGTACAAACGGGCGTTGGCGCCCACGGTGATCCGCTCCGTCCACGTTGGGTTGAAAATGTATTCCCCATGGGTATGGTACAAAGCCGATTTATCGAAAAAGCGGGTGCCGCCTTCGGTCGATTTTAAGGATGTGATGCTGTCGAACGCCGATTGGAAACGCGCAGTACCGGGTACGAAAAAATCCTGGGTGCCGTCCGGGTTCTGCCCATTGGCAAGTTGGGCGTATTGCTCCGCAAGCGAATGCCAATAGGTAAGTGAATCTTGGTTGGCAGACAGCCAGTTGAGCGAAGGCTGCGGATCAAAAATCACAAACGGAGGCTCGGGGATGAATTTGACTTCGGTGGGGTACACGGGGTCGTTGGGTCCGGTCGATATTTTCATCCTTTTCAGATAAATTTCACTTTGCCAGTAATCGGTGTAATCCAGCGACCATTCTTCGTTGGATTTGGCCAGTTCCTGCATGCGCAGCGACGTAAAATACGGGTCGTACGAATTACCAGCATCTTCGTGCGTGGCATAAGCGCGGAGGAAAAATTTGTCTTTTTTTCTAAATTCAAGCCTGTTTTGGAAAAAATTGATGCCGCGCAGACTGAAACGGTTGTCGCCCTGATACACCGTGGTGCCCGTGCCATAACTCGAAGAAATGATGAGCTCCGGTGATTCAAATTCTTTGGCCGGATTGGTGCGGAAGTGCAAGGCGACGTTGGCCTTCACGTTTCGGGTGTCGTAGTCCACCATGTCCTCTTCCTTGTAACCCGTACGGTAAAAGGTGCCGAGGCCTGCGGTTCCTTGGCCCAGGTTGTTGGGGTCAGAAAGGTCGCTTAAGGAGTAGTATTCGTCGCCGTAGATGTTTACGGCATCGAAGCGGCCGGGGTTGCTGGCCGGACTGTCGGCGCCGTCGATGGGGTTGAAGTTGGTGGCTTCCCAGTCGTCGGCGCGCAAATAAAAGAGGTTGGCCTTAAAAGCGAAGGCGTAATACCCGTCCTTGTTTTTGTAGGCATCGGCATAACGCACGGCAGTTTCCAGCATGTTGCGGCTGCCGCCTTTGATGCTTGCCGACAGGCCGCGGTGGATGAAGGGGTTTTTGGTTTCCATGGCGATCACGCCATTGAAGGCGTTCGGGCCGAAATACGCCGAGCTGGCGCCCTGTATGAGTTCCACACGGTTCACGTCGAGGTCGCTGGAGCCCAAAAAGTTGCCGAGCGAAAAATTCAGTCCCGGCGCCTGGTTGTCCACGCCGTCGATGGTTTGCAAAGAACGTACCGGACTGGTGGAGTTGAAGCCGCGGGTATTGATGATGGTGAATCCGAGGCTGGCGGTGGTAAGGTCCACGCCTTTGAGGTTTCCGAGGGCGCTGTAGAAGTTGACGGCAGCAGTTTCTTTGATGGCGATGGCGTCGAGGTTTTCGACCGTTAGCGGTGCCGATTTTTGTTTGTCATCTATCCGTTGTCCGCGAATAACGGTTTCGGTAATGAGGATTGCATTTGCGCCGAGTTTGATTTGCAGGCGATCGGTTGCAGTGCTCACCACCACTTCTTGCGTAGTATAACCCGTGTAGGAAACACGTAGGGTAACTGGCAGGGTTTCAACCTTGAGGGTGAAGTCGCCATCGTAGTTGGTGATGGTACCTCCTGTTCCATTAAGGATGGCAAGGGCTGCGCCAATCAGGTCTTCGCCTGTTTCGGCATCTTTAACCTTGCCTCGGAGCGTCGTTTGCCCATACCCCGAAACGCTTCCAAGTACGGAACACAAAATGCTGAAAATGATGATTTTGTAAAATAGCTTCATACGTAGGATTAAGCTTTTTTAAAATAAACTATGTGAAAAAGGCAGTTTCGGGAAATGCAATTCGCTCTGCAAAAAAAGGAATAAAATTTGATTCCAAATTTAAAAGTCTGATACAAACGACTTTTATAGCAAAAGATCATCAAACGCTGCTTTCGAGGGTGTGAAAAACACATTTTAACGCTCGTTTCGCAGCACATAACCTTGTCCAAATTGTGTGTGTAAAATTCTCTGCGAAAACCCCTTGTCCATCTTGTTTCGCAAGTAATTCACATAAACCTCTATGACATTGGTACCGGTGTCAAAATCCACATCCCAAACTTTTTCTGCAATTTCGGTTTTGGACAATACCTTTCCCGGATGGCGCAGGAAAAATTCGAGCAAAGCGAACTCCCTGGGCGTGAGGTGTATGGGCCTGCCGGCTCGTTGTACAGTTTTCGACATGGTATCCAATTCCAGATCGGCAAAATGCAGCACCGTCTCGTTTTTTGATTGTCCGGATTGTGGTCGGCGGGCGAGGGCCTTGATTCGAGCCAAAAATTCACGAAATTCAAAAGGTTTGCTCAGGTAATCGTCGGCGCCGGCTTCCAGTCCAAGCACTTTGTCGTCGGTTTCACCAAGGGCAGAAAGCAGTAGCACGGGTGTTTGTATGCCCTGCTGCCTCAAACGCCGGCACAATTCCAAACCGTTGAGCTGCGGCATAATGATGTCTGAGACAACAACATCAAAGGTTTTGCTGCGCGCAAGCCTCAGGCCCGTTTCCCCGTCGTAGGCGATGGTAACTTCCCACTTCAATTCCTCCAACCCCTGTTGCAACGACTGCAGGGTTTTGACCTCATCTTCTATCAACAAAATGTGCATGGGCAACTTCATTCTAAGTGTGAAAGTAAGAAAAAGTTTGGAGTTTGGAGTTCGGAGTTATTCCCGACTTTGAACTCCGAACTTTGAACTCCGAACTTGTTCCAGCGCCAGCCTTACATCGTCGCCGTCGAGCACATCGAGGTAAAACTTTTTAAATTCGGGAAAGTCGGTGTTCAGCACGAACCGTTGTTTGAAGGCAAGGTATCTACGGATGCGCAGGCCCGTTGGAGTGGTTTCAAAAATAAGTTCGTAATCGCCGAAAGGAGTACGTACGATCCGGTTTTCTGGAATTTCAACCAATTCAAAACCGTCGGGGACTTCAAATTCTACGGTTTCGGTGAGGGGCGCCAATTCAAAAAATACATCAAGGTCGAGGTCGTTGTAGCGTTGGGAGACAAGCAGCGCCTTTTGCACCGGCAAACTCATCGGCAAGGGCAGCGGCATAATCCAAAGGTTGGCTACGCGGTCGAACTGGTGAAAAGCTTGCGCCTTCCATTGCAGTTTCAGTGGTTCGTCGAAGCTGTTTAAAGCTTCGTATTGAAGGTCCTGAAGGTTCAGGTGGCTCAACACGCCTCCGCTGAAGTATTCGGTCAGTTTTTTGTGTTTTTCCTCTTCTGTTCTTCGCGAAAGTTCTTCCCGCCAATTCCCGGCAACCGTTCCCTTACAGGTCAGGGTGCTGTTCACCAAAACGTTGTGGTCCTCGTCTATACGTGCGGAAGCTTCAATTTTCATGCCCGAGACGGTGGGATCGAGGGCATGGTTTGGCAAACGTTGCAGGTTTTTTTCACCCGGACGAATCACCAAAGCCCAGGCGTCGCAATCGTTATTCGGCAACACGCCGGTAGGGAAATAGTCTGTGGTCAGGTCGGCAAAACGCAAAACGCCGTCGCTGAGCTGGTAGGCTACGATGGCATGGTTGAACACATAAATGGTGGGTCGAGGTTCGCGGTTGGTGAAATTGTGGGTGCTCACCAAGGTGTACCAGGCAGGTATACCCTGTTCGCGCAACAGACTGATCATCAGCGTGGCAACGTCCTTGCAATCGCCAATGTTGGCCGAAAGGGTGGCACCTGGTTTTTTGGGTATGTAATTGCTGTTGAGGAAGGGGACGTAGGAGTAGTTGATCTCGGAGGTGATGAAATGGTGCAGGGTTTGTACGATGGCCGTTTCCGACATTTCCGGCCTGATCAGTTCACGTACCTTGTCAAGCACCTCATAATTGGGTTCGCTGCGGCAATAGGTGGTCCGTTCGTACCATTCCACCACATGGCCCCAGTTTGCTGCATTACTCAGCATCAGCCAGGCCATAACGTCGAGGTTGGCAGGTGTGCCTGTTTCATCTTCCATTTTGGGCACCTTTTGCCAACTCCACTGGTACAGGCGCATCGACGCACTGTCACGCGTTTGGTAACTGCAGTCCAGTCTGTTGCAGGCTGCGTGGAGGGTCATGGTATCGGGCAGCAGCAGTTCGAAATCGGCCTGTACTACGGGAGCTTCCCAGGACACGAGATTGAGGTCGAGAAATTCTCCCTTGATGTCGTCGGGCATGTTGCTTTCGCTTTTGCCTTCCACCATGATGATGTCGCCGGCCTGCAGGTTTTTGAAAACTGCCAGCCCCCAGCCCAGATCGGGCGAAGTAACCGAGCCGTCTTTTTTGAATACCCTGGCATTGCTGATGTTGCCGAGTTGCCTGAGGTCGGCCTCGGTCCAGCGTTTGGCGCCAGCGTCGTTGAGGATATGGATGACCACCCGTTTGCGCGATTCGAGCCTGTGCTCGGATGGGTGGTAAGTACTTTGCTGGTTGTAGAGCGAAATGACAGATTCTGCGCCCGGATAATCCGAAAGCCAGGGTTGTTCACGCAATGCCTTTTCGTTGGAGAAAGCAGTGAAAAAGGTATTAAATGAAGGTTTTCCGGCAATTTTCTCAATTTTTTCACGCAATCCATAAGCCGTTTCTCCCTGCAATTTTTCTGCAAACAGGTAATCTTTCAGAGCGTTGTCGGAATGTTTGTTTTCATAAAAAACATCGCCGCGCAGTTCGTACAAACCTGGATGGTATGGCTCGGTTGTTAAAAGTTCGTCTATAAGCGCAAGGGCTTCAACGGTGCGGCCGTTTTCAAACAAATAACTGGCTTTTGCATAAGCGAAACGGTGCATCCAGGGGGCATCAGCGAGTATGGCATCAAAGGTTTGCAATACCTCGCGCTGTTCGCCTTTGCGTTTGAGGAATTGGAGCACCGTTAAGTAGGCGTCCGTATCAAAGCTTTTTTTCAACGTGCGTTTGGCCTTTCGATAATCCCTTTCTCGTTCGGCATCCGAAGGCGGCTTGCTGCTTGAAGGCTTGTAACTGGTTTTTTCGAGGTAAGCCGACAACCGGTCTTCCCATTTGGGATCGCGGTTGTTGGATAAAAAAAGACGTACATAATCGCCTGCCTCCTCGTTTCGGCCCTTTTCAGTCAGAAATTTCAGGTATTGGTCCAAAGCAAGGCCGTTGTACGGACTGATGGTAAGCAAATCCATGAGTGCGGTTTGGTAAGCATCCTCATCGCGGTCTTTGTCGAGCTTAAGCAGGTGTATGTACCGTCCGGCAAATGTGGGTGCCGTAAGGCCGTCCATGGCGCTGAGCAAGCCTTCTGCGCGATCGGACTTGTTGTTCCTGTCGTAAAACTTGGCGAGCAGGTACCGATAGAAATCCGACGACGGGTGTTCGCGCTGCCGTTGCACCATCCACGCTTCGCCTGCTTCAAAAGCGGAGCTACGCAAATAAGCTTTGGCGAGTAGGTAGCTGTTCATCCATACCTCTTGCGCGTCGGTTTCCCGCTTGAGGAAATGAAACAGGTAAGGGGTTTCTTTTTCAACAATGCTGGTTTGTGGCCATACGCCTTCACGGTAGTTTTCAGCTTTTCCAGCTGTAATGTTTTGCAAAAGAAGACCGTTTTGGGGGTCGCAGAACCGGAGCACAAATCCGGTTCCGGCAAACCTGTTGTAGAGCATGGATTCAAAACTGCTTTCAGGATCGCTCAGGGTGCGTGTGTTTTGATACCAATCGTCGCCCTCGTTTTCCAACTCGTGAAACCCCAATTGCAGTCTTGATTCTTTATCTTCGTAAGGAAATTCGGCCACTTTGACCATCAGGCTGTGGGTACCTTTCCCAAGTTCAAAGTACACCGTTTCAGCGTCCCAGTCGCCTGATGCACCGGGCTTGTGCCATTGTAAGATCAGGTGCCCATCGAGCCATACCTGTATTGGTTCGGCCCGTGTGACGCGCATGGCGACCGTTTGCTTTTCTGGCGATTCGATGAAGGTATGGGCAAAATAAACGGCGTAATCGCGGGTTTGTGGTAGTCGGGTAAAATCAACTTGTGCGCCTGGTTTGGCATGCAAAAGTGGCAACCAGCCTACCCGAATGTCGGTGGCAGTAAGGAACGAATCAGCAGCATGGTACGGCCGGGTTTGTGGTGCGGCATTTTCAACGAAACCACTGCCGGCTATGTTGAGGAAAGGACCAGTAACCGACCACAACCAATCGGGTGCAAGGCGGCGGTTGAGGACGCCCGCAGCTTCTGTTTTCCTGTGGTAAAACAATGAATCTGCATTCCAGATCATTTGGGGCAGCAACAGCGATTCAGGCAGGTTGGCCGGGACAAGCTGTGGGTTGAGGTGACCAAAAAGCCAAGCATAGGGAGCTTGGCGGGTTTGTGCCACCAGTTCGCCGGCATAGCGGAGGTAGGCATCGTAGTCTCGGGTGGTTTCGGACAGGAAAAGTAAGCCGCACAAGGTGTTTTCCGATCGGTCGCCTTCGGCAAACTGTTTTTCAAAAACTGTTTTGGCTTCGATAAATCGGTTGCTCTCGATCAGTTGCCACCCCTCTGAAGTTTGGGCATACAGCCCTGTGACAATCCCCAGCAGCATGAATAACAACCAAAAACGATTCATAAACCATAAATTTTCCCAAAAGTAGGACATGCCGTTGAAACCGGCGCCCGGAAAAACTGGTACCCCTCCAAAATGTAAATTTTACGCGCTGTGTTAAATTTTAATGTTCTTGTAAAAGAGATGGAAATACATCGGAATACTATCAATAACTTTATCCAAAGAAAATGGCGCATGTGGGGCATGCCGCCGCATTATTCATTTAAAAAAACCGATTTTCCAATGAGAAAAAATCAACTATCCCTCCTTTTTGCCTTCGTTTTGTTGGCCGGTGCCTGCCGTAAAAATGAACCTGCCACCGAACTTGTACCTGCTGGCAACACCACCGAGCTGGACGAACTCATCCGGGCCAAACTCGAAACAGAAGGCCGTTTTGAATGGCAATGGGCCACGGACGAACAAATCTGGGCCGCCGTGTCAAACGTAGATTACGTCATGTCTGTGGGCTACCAGCCTGCCGGCGAACAAAACGTGCGCGACAACATCCATACCATCGACATCAACGACAGCCGCTGGTCGGCCGCCCGACAATCGGTACTTGGCCTCATCCTCGAAAGCGAGCGCAAACTCGATCCGGACATCACTGCCGAGTCTCTTACCGCATTCACCGAGGATGTGTTGCCCGTGGTGGATGTGGTTGTGCGCAACCCTGCCACCATAACCCTGTTGCGGGCTTCCGGCCTGGTACGCTACGCAGAGCCCATGGCTTACGAACCCCGTTTCGGCGCCGCCGATCGCAGCGATTCCGGTTGCGGGAGCAATTCACCGGCAGGTGGACTCACAACCCCTTCCGATTACACCAACATCGCGCCCGATTGCAAACAGTCGTGGAACCACAGCTTCCACCAAATCAACCAAGCCTGGGAAAGCAGCACTGGCTCCGGTGTTAGGGTGATGATCATCGACACGGGTTGCAGCCCCGATCAGGACAACTTGGGGGAAGCTTTCAACCAAGGCAACTCCAGCGGACGCAGCATCAGCAAACTGGTTACCCTTCCCCGTCCAACCATTTTCGGCATACCATACGGTCCGGCCGAAACGCCCATCGATGTGTGTGGGCATGGCACCTCCATGCTTGGCGCCTGTGGCGGTCCACGTGGTACCGACGGCGCTGCGGCAGGTGTGGCCTACAACTGCAACTTCACTTCGGTGCGTGCGGCCGTGGATGTACTGCTCAACGAAAGCCGCGAAGTAAAAGGCGTGGCCGATGCGTTCGTTTTGGCAGGCAACACCTCCAGCGTTAAAATCGTGAGTTTGAGCCTTGGCCGTCTCACCAGTGCTTCCCAAATCACCGACGGCGTAGCTTTCGCCCACAACCAGGGCAAAATGATTTTCGCGGCTGCGGGCACATCGTTTTCCTGGACGGGTGGTTTCGTGGGCGTTATTTTCCCGGCTAACCTCACACAGTGCATTGCCATCACGGGCATCAAAGACAACCTCACCACCCGTTGTGCATCGTGCCACCAGGGCAGTAAAGTGGATTTTGTTTTGGTGATGGAAAAAACAAGCACCGGTTTGCATCCGCTTTCACTTGCGATGGAGGGCGACGACCCGTCTACCGTTGGCGGCTCATCGGTTTCCACAGCAAGCATCGCCGGCATTGCGTCCCTCGTGTGGGCGAAATACCCGGGTTGGACGCGCCTTCAGGTGTTCAACCGTTTGAAAACCAGCTCAAGCAACGCCAACAGCCGCCACCCGAATTTCGGTTGGGGAAGGATCAATGCACAGGTGGCGACGCAATAAACCTTCCTTTTTAATCTGTATAAATCACAATCCTCCCCATCCCCATCAATTGCCCATTTTCATCTTCAATGCGATAAACATAGGATCCTGAAGGTTGCTGCTGCACCGGAACCTCGAACATACTTTGTGTAAACCGCTGCTCCTGCACCTGTATGCCCAAACTGTTGTACAGTCGGAAAATGCCTTGCTGTTCCGTGGCGCCCAGATGGAAGGTTACTTTGTCTGCCGCCGGGTTGGGCCATACTTTTACTTCGAGCAGGTTATCCGGTGTTTCGAAAATGTTTACCGACAAATACTGCTCCCCGAAGGTGTGTTTCGTAGTGTTGGTGATTATCGGCTCGTTGAAATCGAAATAAATTGCGGCCGAATTGTGAATCACGGTGCCGTTGGGCAAACCAGCCTGCGGCGCCACACTGAAGCGTACAAATCCGTTGGATGCCGGTTCGTTCACGTTGCTATCGGGCAGCATGATGTTTGCAAAAAGGAATTCCAAAACATTGGGTTGAACAATCCTGTAATCGTAAGCATGGCTTCCGGCACCCATGGAGAGCGTGGCCAGGTCGAGCAAATCGGAAAGCGTATCGCGCAACAACACGGTAAAGGCGGTATCGGTGCCGGTGTTTTGGAAACGGATGAGGTATTCCATGCGTTGTCCAATAGGGACCCAGTGTTCTTCATCCACACCGAGCGGGAAGCCTTGTTTGTCGTTGGGGTCGTAAGCGCCAATGTTTTCGCGACAATCTACATCGATGTCGGGCCGGTTGTCGTTGAGCGGGAACTGGTTGATGAAACCGAGACTCTGAAATCCGCCGCAACCTTCGATGGCGGCGCTGGCAAGCAGTTCGTTGGCGAGCCAGATTTCGAAACGCCAGGTGCTGCCGTTGGCGGGTATGGTGATGTTTTGGGTTTGTCCGCCGTTGAGTTGCAAGGAACCGCCCCACACGGTTTCGATCATGATGTCTTCAATGATCACGTATTCGAGGGACTGGGTCATGTCGGCGCCGGTATTTTCCACCTGGAAAACCACCTGACCATTTGCACATTCCACTTGTACTTCGAGTTGCAGGGCAGAAGGATCTTCACACGTCGATTCAGGCAGTATGGTGGCCACCGAGCAGTGCGTTTGGCCCAGTACCGCATCGCAACTTACCGTAACCCCGATGTTGAAAAAGGCAGAGCTGCCTATGGCCACGTTGCCCAGCGGGAAGGTATAGGTTAGGCCGTTTGCGGCCGACCACGGGATGCTGCTGTTGTTGAAGACAAGCAACGAATCGAGCGTGATTTCCACGTAGGCGCCTCCTGCCGCGATGGTGCCGTCGTTGCGGTAGTACAAGGTGTAAGTACTGGGGAAGCAGCGGCGCAGGAAAGGTGTGCTGAGGCTAATGGAAAGCGCCGTGCATTCCTGATTGATGCCTGCAGCGAAGTCGACGGTTTCTATTTCTGCTTGGTCGAGCACGACGTTTGCCGTTCCGATGCACAAGGCCCAGGCGTAATTGGGTTCCACGGCTTCCACGGTGTAGCCATCGGGCAACAGGTAAAATTGGTAGTAACCATTGTTGTCGGTGAGGGTGTTGTACACCACATTGTTGCTGCCGGTGGCGCGTACCAGCCAGCCCTTCAAGTCGGTTTCGGAGGTATCGTTGATGCAATTGGCGTTTTCATCGGCGCGTACCGTACCCTGAATCTGGCTGAGGTCGGAAGCGCCACCGCCGTCGGCGTCGAGGTTGAGGTCGCCCATTTTCACGGCGATGAAGTCGTTGTTGGGTGAGAATCCGTTCAGATCGTTTATTTGGATGAATCCCATCGCATTGCTTGGATTTCCAAAGGGGTTTGGTGGATTGGGAAAAATGAAAGATGTTTCAAAATAGATCCACCAGGCGTCGTTGAAAAACGCGGCAGAATCCACGCCGTTGATGATTTTGGCCAATAAAACGGCATCGGGCGTGGAAACGCTAAACGATTGGTCGACGTCAGCTGCGATCAACAAATAGGGGGATGCAAGGGGTTGCAGACCCAGAATATGTTGCAACATGACAGAGGTGTCGGCCAGGGTTACGCCGTTGAGGTGGCCACCGGGCGGACCGTATTTGGAAGGCGTGATGACGATCGGTCCGGAAACAGGAACAAAAGCGCTGTAGCCGCCATTGCCGTCGGTAAGCACCGTATCTGTTTGGCCGGAATAGGCAATGTGCACCTCAGCCTGACCGATGGGTACGCCGTTTTCCTTGGTGATGCGTCCGCTTACAATGCCTTGAGCGTTTAAGGATTGGGTAAAAAATAAAACTGCCAGCAAGGACAGACCAAAGAACCGTAACAATTGAAAATGTTTCATGTCGGGATGTTAACCGTTAAGGATAATGCAGCACTGGTGGAAAACTGCTGATAGCCTCCATTTTTTTTGATGAAACAAAGGTGCCATCATTCGTTTGCCTGTGAAAAAACATTTTATTACATTTGTCTACAAAGTTTTTCTAAATATTATTTTAAACGATTTAAAATCAGCATTTTAAAACGTATTTTATCTACAGAAAATGAATAAATCCACGTTATGGGAACTGATAAATACCTTTTCCGAAACGGAAAAAAGCGCT
>Ga0105046_10011632_pt1 | contig 13674 bp, 9 predicted proteins | sample MAT03_FD_78385 | JGI IMG/M metagenome (GOLD analysis project Ga0105046, IMG submission 78385) | Freshwater microbial communities from Lake Fryxell liftoff mats and glacier meltwater in Antarctica - MAT-03 (megahit assembly) | ecosystem: Environmental > Aquatic > Freshwater > Ice > Liftoff... | reverse complement strand
GGACGCGTCGGCGACTCCGCCCTGATCGGCTGCGGCACCTGGGCCGACGCCGACTGTGCGATCTCCGCCACCGGCATCGGTGAAATTTTCATCCGCTGCGCCTTCGCCCACCGCATCGCCATGCACCGCGACGTGCTTGGCCTGGGTCCCGCCGCCGAAGAAGCTATCAACGCCGTCGTCGCCCTGGGCGGCGAAGGCGGCGCCATCACCCTCGACCGCAGCGGCCACGCCTTTCCGCTGCGGGCCAAGATGATGCCGCGCGCGTGGATTGACGATGAGGGTCGGGCGTGGGCGGCGATCTTGCCCGACGAGGAACCGGTGGCTTTGGGGTGATTGCCTCTGGTCCGGAAGACGTCATTGCCACGGTCCGGAAGTCAGGACCAGGGGCAATCGGCGGGAGGCAATGAAGCCCAACCCATCGTTCCATCTTGATAGACCGATGGAACCTCAGACAGTACTGCCCATGCGCCTGGACCACTTGTTCGCCACCCGGTCCCGGACCTTGTCCTTTGAATTCTTTCCGCCCAAGAATGACCGAGGTATGTCGACGTTGGAGGACTCAGTTGCGCAGTTGGCCGCCCTGGGCAACGATTTCGCCTCGGTCACCTATGGCGCTGGCGGCAGTACGCGCAGCAAGACGCGCGAAATAGTCAGTCATATCCAGACCAAGACGGGGCGGCCTGCAATGGCGCATCTGACCTGCGTCAATGCGACGCGGGCGGATCTGGGCACGCTGCTGGATGAATATCATCAAGCAGGAATCGCCAATTTGTTGGCGCTGCGCGGCGATCCGCCTAAAGGTGAAATCCGTTTCGTGCCCACCGATGGTGGCTGCGTCTACGCCGCCGATTTGATCGAACTCATCAAAGAGGACGGGCGCTTCACCGTTCTGTGCGCGGCGTTCCCCGAAAAACATCCGGATGCGGTGACCCGCGAAGCGGATTGGCAGAATCTGGCGCGCAAGTTCGCCGCCGGTGCCAGCGCCGCGATAACTCAATGCTTTTTCACCCTGGAGCCCTACCAAGAAATGGTAGCGTGGTTCGCCCAACAGGGCCAAAAGCCGCGCATCATTCCGGGCATTTTGCCGGTGGTGAATTATCCCGCCCTGAAACGCTTTTGCGCGATCTGTCAGGCGACCATTCCCCCTGCTTTAGCCAATCTGCTCGAACCCTTGGGCGATGATGCAGTCGCAGTGCGCAAAGCGGGCATGCGCTTTACCATCGAATTGTGCGATCAATTATTGAAAGCCGGAGCGCCGGGCCTGCATCTGTACTGCCTGAATCAGAGCACCGCCGCGGCTGAAATCGTGACCGGGCTGCGACTGCTCGGCCACGATATCTGAACACGCTTACACCAACGTGCGCAAAAACGCCTTCAGCGCGCTGCGCTTACGTTCATCCAACCGGCCGATCAGCGCCAGCAGTTCGTGCTCATTGGCACTGCGACGGGCGAGGGCATCAGTGGTGCCATCCTGGGGCTGAATCTCTTCGGTTTCGCGGTGCTGGAATTCCTCGTCGCCGATGGCAGCAGTGCCGATGCCGGCCTTGGAGCGTTGCAATAATTCGCTGTAATCGGCTTCGCTGAGATCGAGCAACCGTGCGAGTTTGGCGTGGGTGGTGCTCCGGCTGGGCAGCGCACCGTGTTTGACCAGACGAGTCGCGGTGAGCACGCTGAGTTCGCTGAGTTCCGCGAACGCCTTCATGGTCATCGTCTTGCGCTGGATAACGGCGCGCAGGGCGGCCTGCAACGGGGTTTGCGCGGAAGAGTCTTGGTCGGCGCCATCGGCAGGCTCACGTTCTTCGCGTGAACGGCTGACGATGGTCGCAAAGACATCGGCTTCCAGGCCTAAGGCCTGGGCAAGACGATCGAGAACTTCAGTCTCTTCCGGCGGCTCACCGTTGCTGACCAATTTCATCACCGCCAAATAGGGCAATTCATGCAGGCGTGCAAACGACGCCAACGACTGGCCATTACGCCGCGCGGTATTAGCGACCAGTTGGGCAAGACTCTGCGAGTAAGGATCAGGCACGGGTGGGGTTCCTTCGCGGCGGACGGCCCGACTCCGTTCGACGGCGGAACTGACATCCACCAACGACAAGGACAGGGCTTCGGCCATCGTGGCGAGGGTTTCGTCTCTGGGAATGGCTCCCTTGCGGGTGACTCCCAGGATTGTGGGGTACGCCAGCCCGGACGCGGTCGCAAAAGCCAGCTCGGTTAGGCCCTGTTCTAGGATCGTGCGCAGGACCAATTGCTGCAAAGTGGGCGCATCACCGCCCAAATCGATAGATTCTTTGCCACTCGCGGCCACGGCGACCGCCCAGATCTCTGGCGTCACCCCCATGGCGTTGCGCAACGATTCGCGCTGGGAGGGCTTGCGCGGCAGGGTGCCTTTGTTGGCGGCCGCAAGAACCATTGGATAGGTAATGTTGGCCCGCTCGGCCAAGGCCCGTGCGGTCATGCCCTGCTTTTGCAGATGGCGACCGACCAGGGCCTGGACGTTTTGGGTAATGGGCCGACGACGGGTTGTGGTCACTGCCTCAATCGGGCTGTCAGCCGCCTGCATCGGCGCGGACATGGCCGGATATTCGTCATCCGGATGCGCCAGCGGCTGCACATGCAGATTGAGCAGATTGAGCCGATCATCGTCGACGGTAGCGGTGGCTGGGCCAGCAGGGGCATTCATCATGGGGGGTTCTCCGCCAGATCCCATTGCTGGCCTTCGAAGGCGGCAGTGATGCGCCAACGCGCATTCGGGGCCACCAGCTCGGCATAACGCTGGGCATCCGTGCACAACTTGGCGACTGCGGGATCACTGGCCATCGGATCGTGATGAAAGATGACCAATTCACCCAGGTCGGTATCCTGGAAAAAATCAATGAAATTAAAGATCGTCGAATGGCCGAAATTCACCTTGTCGTGATATTCGAGAAAGCCATACATTGCATCGACAATGACCACATCCGCGCCGCGAACGAAATTAGCGTAGGCTTCAGACACCCGGTTCGGGTGTTTGGAGACCTCGGTATCGGTGAGATAACACACCGACCGGCCGCGATACGTAATGCGGTAGCCATACGCCTTGTCCGGGTGGACCAACGGCAGAATGCGCACTTGCGCGCCACCGACGTCAACCACGGTTTGTTCGGGAATCTGGTGACAAGTGATCTTGCTTTTCAGCATGTCCCATTTCACCGGGAAATGCGCGTCGCCCATTTGCATCTGCAACAGGCGTTCGGCATCGCTACGGCCCGACCACACATCAATCTTGCGACCCGGGATATAGAGCGGGCCAAAAAATGGAAAGCCGCAGATGTGGTCCCAATGAAAATGGGTGAACAGCATGTGCAGGCGATGGCTCATGTCGGCGCCACGGCCATCGGCGCCGAGTTGCAGGCCCAACGAGCGCAGACCGGTACCGGCATCCAGCACCAAGGTCGTATCACCAAAGGAAACTTCGACACAACTGGTGTTCCCGCCGTAAGTCCACGCATGCGGACTGCCGTCGAGGTAAGCCTCAATGGCGGCGTCATTCGCAAGATCTTCAGGCTTCGCCGCAGTGAGTAAGGCCTTGGCCTTCTCACGCAGCAGCGCTGTCGACAATGGCGTGGCGAGACTCCCGCGCACGCCCCACAAGCAGATCCGCATTGCGAAAAGGCCTCCGAAATTAGGTGCCGTTGGTGTTAGCGACTACGGGACTCTAGAGGCCTCTCAAAGCACGCAAGCCCTCATCGCGACCCGCCTTGGAGTCTGGCGCGGAGTATGAGCAGGCCTGGCGCGACCCAGGCCAGACGGCAGCAACGACCTCTTTGCCCACCCAAACCGTCTCCTTGCTGGGAAATCCTGCACGACCCCCCCTGGCGAGCGCCAGGGAAAGCCCTAAGTCTGAGGGAATGATCACGACCATTGAGATTTCAGGTTCGGCGATCCGCTGCGCGCGATTCAGCAACGGCAAGCTCGACAGCCTCGACCGCCATGTCATCGCCGACGGCGTCGACCCGCTGGACGCCCTCGCGGCGGCCCCGCTCCCGCGGCCTCTGGGCCGGGTCACCGTGACCTTGAATCATAATGAGCTGCTGCTGCGCACGATGATTCAGCCGCCGTGCCCCCCCGAGCGCTTGGACCGCATCGTCCATTTCGAATTGCAATCATCGCGCGGCGACGACACCCAGCCGGTGGCAGTGTCCTGGCATCTGATCAAAGGCGACGGCGGCAGCGATATGCGCGTCCTGACCTTGATGGCCAAGTCCGCGCTCATCGATCGTCTGCGCAGCGCCGTGGCCAAACACGATGGCAAACTGGCGCACGTGGTGCCGATGGGGCTGGGGCTCTATCACGCGTGGCGCCGCCAGACCGCCGCGGCAAATGAAGACGCGATTATTCTCGACGTTGGCGCCACCCACGTGCATATCGCCCTGGTCCGCCAAGGTGAATTATTACTGGTGCGGAATCAGGGCCCCGGCATGGGCAATTTGTCCAAGGACCTGGCCGAAGCCCAGGGCATTCCCCTCGCCGAAGCACAAACCTTGCTCACCCGTCTCGGCAAGGGCTCGCCCGACAGCCTGCACGCGCTGATCAAACGCCATGTTCAGGGCATCGCGACCCTGGTCACCAACACCGTGCGCTTTGCCAAGGCGCAGTTGCAGATCGACGCCTATGATCCGAAAGTGATCTATGTCGGCGGCGCTGGCGCGCAGGCCTTCGGATTTAGCGATCATCTGCACGAGCGTCTGCACGGCAGCGTGCGCCTGCTCAATCCGTTTGCCGGCATACTCAGCAGCATGTCGCAGGCGGATCTGGATCAGTGCGCAATCCTGCCCAGCCCATGGACGGTCGCGCTTGGCACCGCGGTGGCGGAATCCTATGAACTCGATGGCCTGACCCAGGAGCGCCGCCAGCGGGTGGCCTTCTGGCGCAGCGATGGCGCTCTGCGTGCCGCCGCCGTCGTCGCGGGCATCCTGATCCTGCTCGCCGCCGGTCGCCAACAGCTGGCCTTAGGCAGCGCTTCCCAGGTGGTCGATCGCTTAAAAGGTGCGGATAACCAGGGCTTGGTCCCGCGCGCCGAAGGCGTCGCCAAACAACTCGCCGAACACGAAACCGCCCGCTTGGCGGCGGTTGAACGTCTGGCATTCCTCGACGGCGAACGGCGACCCGGCCGCATCGTGGTCGAATTGCTACACACTGTCACCGAGCAACAGGATGCTGAAACCTGTCCCGCAACTTTGCGCCAGTATACGGTCATGCGTCAGGGTTCCGCGGTGGTGGTGACGCTCGACGGCATCGCCGAATCAGCCAGAAATAAAAATACTGCCGATGTGTTGCGCATTTTCGAACGTGGCCTAGCGCGTGCTTATCCACCGATCGGTAGCATGGTCGCCCTGCCCAAGCCGGTGATGGGAACGGCCCAAGAATTTTCGTATCGTATCGTCATTCCGGATCAGGCGCCGGTAATAAAGAAAAGTGGCAGCGGCGATGCCTTTGCCATCACCGTCAGCACCGATGCGAATTGCGATCCCCGGGGCGCGGCCCAGATCGCTCTCGACCGTCTGCGCGAGAATGAGGACACCGCCACCATCACGGTTCGCACCGGGGCTAGCGACCAGGTGTTCTCGTGGTCGTCGCGCACCGGCCTGAGCGGGCGGCGCTGAGGCCCCATGGCCCGGGGGACCGTCCATTCCATCGCCGGTCTCAAGGCGCATCTGACCGCGCAATTACCGCCCGCGGTAGAGCAAGTTCTGATGCCGGCGCTCAAATTACGCCCGGCTCCGGGCCGAGTCATCGCCACCTTGCCCAACCCGATCTGGCATGAAGTGTTTCAGGCCCACGCTGGCGAAACTGCCCGCGCCTGGCTGGCCACCCTGGGCCTGGATCTCGCCATTGTCAGCCGCCAAGAGGCCGAAGCCGAAGGCCAACGCGGCCAGCGCTTCGCTGATTTCCTGCGCGATCCGGGCAACCAAGTTGCGCTCACCGCCTGCCGCCGCGTCGTCGAAGCGCCGGGCCTTGAACATAATCCACTGTACATCCACGGCCCTCCTGGCTGCGGCAAATCACATCTGCTCGGCGCCGTGGCCAGTGAATTCCGCCAGATGCTCGGCGATCATGCGGTGGTCGCCTTGGACGGGCCCGGTTTCGTCGCCAAAGATGCGCAGTCTCTGGCCGAGCGTGGTTCCACTCCGCTGCGCCTGGCGTTATCGCACGCTGCGCTGATCTGCGTCGATCAGGTCGAAGCGTTATCTGGACGGACCTTGGCCCAGGAGGAATTATTCCACCTGATCAATTCCTGCCTCGAGCGCGGCCAGCAAATCGTTCTCGCCGGCTCCGAGGCGCCGCGCAAACTGCCTGGATTTGAGGACCGTCTGGTCACCAGACTCTCGTGGGGCCTGGCCGTCGCGGTCGAACCACCGTTGACGGAAACCCGTTTGGCCTTGCTGCGCCGTCTCGCCGGCACCGTTGCCAACGGTATGGAAGCACGGGAATTGACCCGTCTGGTTGACGCCTTGGCGCCGGACATGCATCAAGTGGTGCGTCTGGCCGAACGCCTGAACGACGGTGAACGCATTCAGACCGGCGAGGATCTCGCCAGTTTCGACCGTATCCTGCAAGTAGTGGCCGAACGCTATGAACTGCGTCCCGGGGACATCGCCGGCAAACGCCGCCTGCGCCAAGTCGCGCAGGCGCGGCAGATGGCACTGCTTTTAGGGCGCCGACTGACCGCGCATTCGCTGGTCGCCCTCGGCGGCATGGTCGGTGGCCGCGATCATTCGACCGTTTTGTATTCGATCCGCCAAGCGGAAGAACGCGCCGCCAAGGACCCGGAATTGATGCGCGAGGTCAGTGAATTGACCCAACGCATTCTTGCGCACTGACCTCCATTCAGCCGCCGGTGAGTATGGTGATGGAAAGAGGCGGGCATTCCACCACCGTTGCCTCGGTGAGAAAGTGATCTTTGGTCAACTTCAAGGTCGAGTCTTCCGGATCGCGACCGGACCAAATCTGAGCCCGGACCTTGTTCCCCCAGTTCAGACCGTCGAGTTCCACTGCGACCGTGGCGGTGCCAACCACGGCGCGATGCACCAACCACACGGTCCACGCGCCACCCGCGCCCGCACTGGCAAAGGCGGTCACCTGCCCCGAGGCTCCGGTAACGTTGAGCATGTCCGCATGCAAATGACGACCCCACAACCCCACCGCCTGTCCGGCAGGTAACAATCGATTTAACCCATCCAGAGCGTAAAATTGGTTCTGCGCGGCTTCCGTATCATCGATCCACCGGGTATTCCACAAAAAGGCGCCCTGAATGCGCGATTGCTGGAGCAACGCCCCGAAGGTGGAAAAAGTAACCAGGGCGTGACCCAGCGTATTGGTCTTGGGCCAGCCATCGGGGCTGTAATCGACCGAATTGGTCTCGGCGACGATTACCCGTAAGCGCTCGCGGTCAGGGCCGGGAGGCAATGCGTCGATGGCCTTCAGTGCCGTTCCCGCCGACGCGAGCAGACTTGGCGCCGGTTCCTCAACAAAGCGTGCATAAGATTTCCAGCCCCAGGTATTGTAGACGCTCACGCTGAGAAAATCGAGATCGCTCGCAACCAGCGGCAAGAATTCCTTCCACCATGCTTTATCACTACCACTAGCGCCGATAGAAATCGTTGGGTCCATCGCGCGCATTGCCTGGGAAAATGCCTGCACGTGGGCAGCCATCTCGGCGGCCGGAGCAGTTTTGTTATGCCAATTTTCATTGCCGATCTCCCAATAGCGGACGCCGTATCCCTGGATGACATTGGCATAGCGGACCCAGGCCACAGCATGTTCCAATTGTTCTGCCCACGATGCCCCGCTATTCGCTTCACTTTCGCAGGCGACCACCACATACGGCTCGGCGCCTTGTGCGCGGCACAGGGCAATATACGCATCAAAATCCAGCCAGTCGCCACCCTGTTCGCCATACCAACCCAGGGCCGCCGGGTTGGCCTCGTCATACGGGGGATTGGCAAAGCGATAGTAATCAGACTTTTCCCCGCCTGGATAGCGCAACCAGCGCACGCCCAGCTCGTTCAACGCCTCCGCCAAGGGCCGCGCTCCCGGGGCGCGATTCGTATCCGCATCACGGAGAAAATTTACATTGATGCCGATAAAGCGGTCTGCCTGATTGCGGACGACGCGATCGGCATGGATCTGGATATGCATGACCTCATCCGCAAGAAGGGGCACACTGGCACCCATAAACAGAAACAGGGCAAGGATCGCGATCAGCGAACGCATAAGCACCTCTCGAGCAAATGGACACGTCAAGATTCGACGCTGGCCGCCGCCGCATCTAATTCACGGCTACCGCGTTCCAGATGCCCGGCAAAAAATCCACTGCTAGCGAAAGGCCGGGTGCGTTCGCGCACCGCTTCTGCGTTGCAATAGCCGTCGCGTAGATCGCGATAGGCGGCGGTGACCACCGCAACCGAGTCAGGATCAAGGTCCGCACATTCCAGGACCCAGCCATCGACCAGGTGAGCAGTCTGTGCGGCCTGCTCAGGCACGCACAATCGCCGCTCTTCCCAGATAACGGTGTCACCGCCCGCGCGGCGTTGGATCGCGTAGGGCAGACCGCCATCGTGTTCGGCAGCGCGAATGCGCTGTTGTGCGCCGACCGCCAAGCCGTGGTCCTGGCGAGTCAGCATCGCCGGCAGGCGGCCATGCACGACGACGCCGACGGCGGGCATGGGCTCTGTTGTCGCGCCGATTCGCCCCGCGAGTCGGGCGACTTCGCGCGCACTGCACTCCAAGCTGACGACCGCGGCCTGAACACCCAGGCCGCCCAAAGCACGCAACGTCGCCCAACCGAAAACGTTGCACGGATGATCGGCAATGACCGCCAAGCCCGCCGCGTGCGCCGCGTGGACGACGCCCAACTGGCCCGCGACCACCGGCAGACCCAGCCGAGCCAGATGCGGACTGGTGCGCGCCGTGGCGGGGTGGCGCAGCCATAAAAGACCCGGGGCAATATCGGTGTGATCCAGACTTGGCGCGTCGGCAGCCCACAGATCCAAGGTCGCATCTTCCAACCACACCGCTGCGGCGCCGGCGGCCAAGGCCATACGCGCTGCAGCCAAGGAACCCACCGCCACCCACAAAGCAACCTGGCGTCGCCGCGGCTGTCCGGGATCGGGCGGCGCCCACGGCGCCGGAGCGGGCTGCACCGGTAACTTTTCGAGTTCGGCGACCAGCTCGCGACGTAATTGTTTCAGCGCTGACGCCGGCACAAAGCTGCCCGATTCCAGGTCGGTGGTTAGCGCGCCGCAGCGGAATCCGCTGCCACCAAACGCGCCGAGACTTTCGCGCAGACGTTCGGCATCCAGCGGCACACCTCGAGCAGCCTGCAATAATTCTACTGTCGCAGCGACACAGCTGCGGCCATCTGCGCTGCGGCAGGCCACATGCAAGGCGCTGCCAATGGAGCCACTCACGTGCAAGTCGACGGCCACTGCTTGAGGTGGCGCCGGCGGCACCCGCACCGCGGCCATGGCGCGTTCGGATTCAGCCCGGCGGGCATGATCGACATTTTTGCGCAGGGCCAGCCCCTTAGGCAGCGGTGGTCCTTCGGCGTCGCCACGGATGCGACAGCGCCACCGCCCGGGTCCTTGGCTGTCGGCGGCGATGACCAGAAAGCCGCCATTCCACATGCCGTGCGTATAGGTGAAACCCATGCCCGCCTGCACCTGCGGGGCGGCAATCATCGCCCGACTCTGGGCGCGGTCGAGCGATTCCAGGATCGCATCAGCGGGGGCGTCTTTGTCGGGTTCCCAGCGATGCAGACGCGAACGCTCGTCGTAGATACCTGCCAAGGGGGCATCGGTAAAAGAACGGGCGAACACCTCGCGCAGCCGCGTACGCGCAGCGAGCGCATCGAACGCTGCGCCGGCCACCCAGGCATCCACTGCTGCGCGATACACACCTGCGACGGTAAACACATATTCCGGGGTTTTCAGGCGACCTTCAATTTTCAGTGAGGCCACACCGGCGGTGGCCAAGGCGCCGATCTGGTCGACCAGAGCAAAATCCCGCATCGACAACACGGTTTCCGTACGCTCTTCGACTTGGTAATCAAACCGGCAATTCTGCGCGCAGGTACCGCGATTAGCCGAGCGGCAGCCGGCAAAGTTGGACATCAGGCACTGGCCCGAAAAGGCGTAGCATAGGGCGCCATGCACGAAGTGTTCGGTCTCAATGCCCATTTCCCGCGCGGCGTCGGTGCAGGCCTGGACTTCTGACAGCGCCAATTCGCGGGCCAGGATCACTCGCTCGGCGCCTAGGCGCGCGAGCACTGCTACCTGGGCCGGATCATGGATGGTCATCTGAGTCGACGCATGCCGCTTCAATTGCGGAAATTCGCGTGAGAGCACATCCCACAGTCCCAAGTCTTGGATGATCGCGGCGTCGACGCCGGCCTCGACCGCGGCCCGGGCCAGGGTCAATGCCTTGGGATATTCGTCGTCATGGACCAGAGTGTTCATGACCACGTAGCATTTGACACCATGGCCATGCAGCCAATCGACATGATGAGCCAATTCCGCGGTGCGAAAATTTTCGGCGCGGCCACGGGCATTAAAATGCCGCATGCCGAAATACACGGCGTCGGCGCCACCGGCGACGGCGGCCGGCAAACAGGCCGGCGAGCCAACGGGAGCCAGGACTTCAGGGCGGAAACGCGGCTTCATCGGTATCAGCGGCATTTGAGGCATCGCCGGCATCCTCAACCAGGGCCGGGCGGCGCAATCGGAACCGCCACCCGCGCAGACACGGTCAGCGCACTTCCAAGCGGAAATCGCTGGGCTTGGCGGTGGGATGCGTAACCACCCCCGTTAGCGCGATCGGCGTGAGCACGACCGTAGGTAGACCTGCGCCGTGAACGGTAGTTTCCGCCTGAGAGGAGATCGGTGCCGCCTGAACGAAATCGCCCACGCGTACGATCAATTCGCCCCGTTGATTCGGGCTGATCAGGGCCAGACCGGCTCCATCGCCCACGGTGAACAGAAATGGCCGCCCATCGACGATCACCTGGTCACCTGGGTCGAAGTGGGTCCAGGACCCGCCTGCCGATTCCGGACGCGAAGCCCGACCCAAGACCCATTTTGCCAAGGCAGCGGCCTGATCTTCGCCCGCCATGGCACTTGGCAGTTCGGCGATCATGGCGACCTCGGCGGCATCCGGGTTCTGGCGCAATACTTTCAAAGCTTCGGCCTGTTGATCCTCGGGAATGCGCGGCGTCAATAGATGACGGCGCAATTTTCCACGCGCCAAACGCACCAGGAGTGGGTCCTCTTCCGGATCGCTGGCGAGATCAAGCCAGGTTTGATGCAGGGAATTCGCCCGCGGTTGTTCTTGCCACAGCACGCAGTCCCAGCCTTCCGCATCGGGAATCGCCATGATGAATTCATCGAGCCCGCCACGGGTACGGGCAAACAAGGTTGCTTGAGGATCGGTGGCCGCCTGCTTGCGCCACAGGCCATCGTCGCTGCCCCCAGTTTCGGGATCGGCGGTTTTTTTCGCCAGCAGTTTCAACAATGGTTGCAGTGCCGGAATTTCACCACCCATCCGATCGGTGGTGGTCAGGCCCTGAATGCGGCCAACCCAGCCGCGCACCAATTCCTGTTCAAAACAGCCGGTCCAACGCAAAACTGCCAGATTCGGCGGCAAGGGCAGATGGCCAGCCCAGGACTGCAAGGGCACGTCCTTGGCGGTCGGTTGGATGCGATGCGGACCGGCGGAAATAATGACCATAACGGTGAGCGCGGCGGCAATGATCCACGGCCGCCATTGCCGCCAGCCACGTCGACTGCGATGACCGGCGGGCAGGCGTAAGGTTGCGGTCAGACGCACCACCAGAAAGAGCGGCACCACCAAGAGAAACCATAAACGGCTGGGCTGCCACCAGTCGTAGGGAATCATGCGGCCGACCGGTGCGACCGGGCGCAGACGATCCCAATCTTCCGGCAAACGCTCGCTCCCAATCACGTGTCCCGCCATGGACAGGACCGCTGGCGCCTGGGTTTGCGAGGCAGGGAGTGGTGTTATTTCCGGGGCTGCGCTCTCAATCCGCTCCAAGCCTGTTAGCCCTTCGCCCCCCACCAGCCTGTGGCTGCTCACGTCCCACTGGGTCAAAACCGTCTCGGTCAAGCCGCGTCCGATCGCGGCCCAACGCGCTGGCCAAGCCACCCCCGGTAACGGCTTGCTGCGATGCTCCAGGCGCAGCGTGATATCCTGCACCAGTGGTGCCTCCATCAGACCGGCCGCGGGATGCGTCGGTGGCAGGCGCACTTCCTGCTGATGGACCTGGACGATGCCGTTCAATTCACCATGTTCGGTCGGCGTACCACCCTCCACGGTGGTAATTCGAAAAATCCGATCAGGAGGAGTCGGCAAGGCCGGGGCCTCGTGCAGATCAAAAACCGCGACGCCGCCCAATTCGGTGATGCGTTCACCCAGACCCAGGGCAATGGCACGGGTCAGTGGCTTATTATCGTCCAAAGCGATGCCCACCACCCGCCAGCGCCCGCCTTCGATGCCGGGGAGGGACTGCCCCGAAGATTCAGAGAGAATGAAGTTCTCCATGTCTACGTTCGCCGAAGTGATCAGCTTCTTCTTATCCTTGGGCAGACGCAGAATGCCGGACTGGACTTGAGGACCTTCAGCCCCGTCGCCTGTCCCATCGGGGATCAACCACAGACACGCCAGACTGAGCGCGAGCATGCCGAGAATAGGAAGGACACTGTTGCGCATGGGCGGTAGCTTGGTCGAGGCGCTGCGCCTGCAATCTGATCCCGCCCCACGGTCATACGCATGCCCTGCGTGCATACAGATGTGACTGGTACCGACACTCCCATGCCCACACTCGCACGATGGGGGTTGCCATGCATTACGTCCTTCTGCTCGCGCCATTTCTGACCGTGCCCCTGACCTTAAGCGCTGCCACAGATGTCAGCATCAGCCGCCACCGCGATATGCTGTTGATCACGGCCCCGGCAACGCGAAACCCTCTCCCCGCAGCGGTGCTGAGCATCCCTCTGACCGTCGACTTTACGCAAACCCCGGTCGCCGACGCCGCCGACCTGCTCGCCCGCACCATGGGCGTGAACACCGTGGTCGACCCCGCCCTGCGCGCCGCGGGCACCACGGTGACCTTGAAGGTCGAGCGCATGGCCGCCGGCAATGTCCTGAACTGGATCCAGCAGACCAGCCAGATCTCGGTGACCTGGGTCGACAGCGCCCTGTACTTCAGCGCCACCCCTCCCCGGCAGGCGCAGGTTACCCGCGCGTACGACGTCGCCGATCTGGTTCTGCGCGTGCCGGATTTTCCGGGGCCTGAAATCAGCATCCCCGATGGCTCCAGTCGTGGCAGCATGATCATATCTGCCGCCGAGCGTCCCGATGGTACCCCGACCACCGATGACCTGATCGAGCTGATCGAAAAAGTCATCGCCGCCCAGGATCGTTCCTGAGCTCCGGCCTTGCGCACACCATGGGATAACGTTGGATAATTTGCGGCATGGCAGTCCTTGATCTCGACGCAGAATTGACCGTGGTCGAAAGCACCCTCGGGGTGCAGATCTGCTTTCATGATCTCGAAGGCCGCTTGGAACCCTTGGTAGGCAGCCAGCGCATCCAGCACCGCAGCCGCTTCTGTGTTGC
>Ga0105046_10011631_pt1 | contig 13675 bp, 13 predicted proteins | sample MAT03_FD_78385 | JGI IMG/M metagenome (GOLD analysis project Ga0105046, IMG submission 78385) | Freshwater microbial communities from Lake Fryxell liftoff mats and glacier meltwater in Antarctica - MAT-03 (megahit assembly) | ecosystem: Environmental > Aquatic > Freshwater > Ice > Liftoff... | reverse complement strand
GTCGAGAAAGACGGCATCGAACGGTTGCGCCGCTGCCAGTTCAAACGCCCCTTCGGCCGATGCGGTCGTCGCCACTTTGTGGCCCGCCCGCTCGAGCGCTTTGCGCAGCGCCCAGGAGATAATTTCTTCGTCGTCCACAATCAACAGCGATGATGCCGGCATTTTTTATCTCTTCTTCCGTCGCGGGTATCGACAAGCAAGTTGCAACCATACGGCTTCCGGTCCACTCTCCCCCGGCTTTGCGGGGGAGAGGGTTAGGGGGTTGGGACTTGCATATCGCGAGGTCCCGCCCCCTTACCCCCCCCTTTCCCCCGAAGCGGGGGAGAGGGGGGGTAAGAAAAGCATTTGCTACGTGATCAGAAGTAACATCACACCGACGGCAGCGTGACTTCAAACACCGTGCGATCCGCTTCCCGCTTCCAATAAATCGTCCCGCCGTGCGCATTCACCGCATGGCGTACGACCGCCAGTCCCAGGCCGATCCCTTCGGGCTTGCCGGTGACGAACGGGTCGAAGATGCGGTCGGCAATGTCCGCTGCGGGTCCCATGCCGCTGTCAGCCACTGTCAGCGAAATCTGGCGAGTGTCGGGAAATCTCGCCAGTGCTATCCAGATCTCGCCGCCGCGACCGACCGCCTCCATCGCGTTCGACAGCAGATTCTGCACCAGGTCGGGCAGCAGGTCGGCGTTACCGGAAACGACAACGGCGGGATCCGGCGGCTGCCAGTCGATGCGAATCCCCGCATGCCGGGCCTGCGGAGCGTGCAGGCTAAGCAGGTCGTTGATGATGTTGCCCAGATCGCATGGTTTGCGCGGCCCCGGCTCGGTGTGACCCAGTTCCATGAACCGTCGCAGATTCACTTCCATCAGGTCCAGTTGTCGAAGGGCGACATCGAGTGCTTCCCGATCCGCGTCGGGTTGCTCGCTCTCGTGAAGCTGGATCGCCAGGCGTGCCCCGGTCACCGAATTGCGAAGCTGATGGGCCAGACCACTCGACAGTTGCCCCAGCAGGCGGTAACGCTCGGTTGCCTTCACCGCCTCCTGAAGTTGGGCAAGTCGGTTGGCCATTTCGTTGACTGATTTCGACAGGTCCAGAAGCTCATCGTGCGAGCGAGGTAGCGGCATCGGGCTGAAGTCGCCGCTGGCGATCTGCCGTGTCCGCCGGTCGAGTTCACGGATGCGGCCGACCAGTCGCTGTCCCAGGAACGACATGACGATCACGCCGGCGATGCCGCCGCCCAGGCCGAAGACCAATGCCGGCCATGCAGCCTCCCGCATCGCTTCATCGAGCGATGCTTCCGGGTAGAGAACGTAAAGGTTGCCGCCCGCTCGCTGCGGGATCCGCCGGCCTCGAAAATGCCGGCCGTCGATCTCCAGCGGCGTTCCGAGCAGGTTGTTGCTGTCCTCTGCTGCCGCCTGCGTCGTCAAGCTTGCAGGCAGGTCGATCGATGCGGTCAGCAGGGTCGACAGTTGTCGTTCGTCCGAATCGATCAGCAGATAGTCCGCGCCGGAGAGGCCCTTCATCTGTTCGAGAATCCGCGGCGTGAGCGAGATGGATGATCCGGCCAGTGCGTGTGTGACGCCGCGAACCTGCGTGGCGATCCGCGCCTCAGCCTGTCGAGCGGCGCGCACCGCGCTCCAGGCGCTAATGCCGCCGATGCCCGCGAGCAGCACCAGAAGCGGGATGAACAGTCTGTATCGGATGCTCAAACGCACAGGAATTCGTTCGTTCAGTTGGCGGTCGGATGCTGTTTGTATAATAGCGTTGACCTGAATCGGCGTGGTTTAACTCTCCTTCTCAACCTGCGGAAATTCAAACGTGTTACCCAGTGTGGCGGTGGTTGGTGCGACCGGGGCGGTCGGCGACCTGATGCGAAAAGTCATCATCGATCGTGGCTTCCAGGTGAAGTCGATCAAGTTCCTCGCGTCCGAGAAAAGCGTCGGGAAACCGATCGAGTTCGCCGGCAGAACGTACACCGTCGAGCCGATTCGGCCCGAGGCGTTCGTCGGCGTGCAGATCGTGCTGTCGAGTACGCCGTCGTCGGTCAGCAAGGAATTCAGCCCGATTGCCGCGAAGGCCGGGGCGATCGTCGTCGACAATTCGTCCGCCTGGCGCATGGATCCGGACGTGCCGCTGGTCGTCCCCGAAGTGAATGCCGATCAGTTGAACCACATCAAGAAGGGGATCGTCGCCAACCCGAACTGCGTGGCCATCCCGTTGACGGTGGCGCTCAAGCCGCTGCACGATATCGGCCGCATCAAGCGGATCATCGTCTCGACTTACCAGTCGTCGTCGGGCAAAGGGGCAAAGGGCTTGGCCGACTTCGAGAGCCAGTTGCTTCCGTTCGCCCAGGGCCAGCCAATGCCGAAGCCGACGGCGCACAGCGCGCAACTGGCCGGCAACGTGGTGACGCTCGACTGGACGCTCGACCCCAATGGCTACACCGAGGAAGAGAACAAGGTCATCAACGAAACGCAGAAGATTCTGGGCGACAAGTCGATCTCGGTCTCGCCCACGTGTGTACGCGTTCCGGTGAAGATCAGCCACAGTGAATCGGTGAACGTCGAGTTTGAACGACCGGTCTCGGTGGCCGAAGCGAAAGCCGCGCTGGCGAAAGCCCCGGGCGTCGTGCTGCTGGATGAAACCAAAGGCGAGTTCCCGCAACCGCTCACCGCGACCGGCAGCGACATGACGTTCGTCGGCCGTGTGCGGCAGGACCCGGGCAACCCGAACGCGCTGAACCTCTGGCTCGTGGCCGACAACCTCCGCAAGGGGGCCGCATCGAACGCCGTTCAGGTAGCCGAAGAGTTGATCAAGCGGGGAATTGTTCGATAGTGGGCAGTGGGCAGTGGGCTGTGGGCTGTGGGCAGCCGGAGGTAATCGGTGCTGCCGCACGTTGCCCACTGTGCTGTGTTTTTCTGGCTGCCCACTACACACTGTCCTTTCTGGCTGCCCACTGCAAACTGTCCTTTCTGGCTGCCCACTGCACACCGCTCACTGCCCACTGACTCATGCGTAATCTCAAACTCACTATCAGCTACGACGGCACCGAGTTCAGCGGCTGGCAGACGCAGCCGGCATTTCGCACGGTGCAGCAGACGCTGGAAGAAGTGTTGGCGAAGATCACCGGGGAACGCGTGATTGCCAACGCCAGTGGCCGAACCGATGCCGGCGTACATGCGGTGGGCCAGGTGGTCAACTTCCACACGTCGGCAAAGCTGTTGCCCGAGTCAATGGTGCGTGCCCTGAACTCGAATCTTCCGGAAGACATCGCCGTGCGTGATGCGGCCGAGATGGACCGGAGTTTCAACGCGAACAAGGACGCTGTCCGCAAGCTATACCGCTACGTGATCCACGATTCACCGGTGCGTTCGGTGTTCCTGAATCGCTATGCCGCGCCCAGCCGGCACCGGTTGGACGCGGGCCTGATGGCCGCGGCCGGGAAGTGCCTTGTCGGCCGGCATGACTTCCACAGCTTCGAGACCGATTGGCCGAACCGCCAGACGAGCATCCGCACGATCACGCACCTGAGCGTGAACCGGGTCGGCGAATATATCTGGCTGGACGTCGAGGCGGATGGCTTTCTGTACAACATGGTGCGGGCCATCGCCGGCACACTGATGAACGTGGGCCGTGGCTACTGGCCCGTCGAAAAGGTCGAACAGATCGTGAAAGCCGAAGACCGCCGCGAAGCAGGGCCAACGGCCCCCGCGAAGGGGTTGTTCCTGATGCGCGTGACGTATGCGATTGAACATGCGCCGAATGGTTAGCGGTCGGCATGACCCTCAGCCACCGATGCCAATCGGTGGCGACAACCATCGTGGAGTACGCGTCTCGCGTGCTCGAACAAACGAGCACACAAGACGCGTACTCCGCGATAGAACTGCCGTCTCTCGTTGGCTTTTTCATACTGACGCTCAATAGCGGTCATGCCTTCGGCATGACCGTTGACCGCGATGATTCCTATTCTTTCCTGATGAACGCATACCGCTACCCCGACACACTGCCAATACATCCGCGGGCCAACTCCGTCTCCGGTCAGGTCAGCGTGCCGGGCTCAAAAAGCATCACCAACAGGGCGCTGGTGCTGGCGGCGCTGGCCCGACCGGGCGGGGGCTGTCGGCTGACGGGTGTGCTGAAGAGCGAAGACACGGAAGTGATGATTCACTGTTTGCGGCAGTTGGGCTTCCATGTTGAAGAGAATTGGGCGACGTGCGAAGTCAGCGTCAGCGCTCATTCGCATCGGTTGATTCCCGAGGTGGTAGCCGAGCTGTTTGTTGCGAATTCGGGAACTTCGATGCGATTCCTGACCGCGATGGTCGCACTTGGCGACGGCAGATACCGGTTGGATGGCATCCCGCGCATGCGCGAACGGCCGATCGGCGATTTGCTCGAGCCATTGCGAACGCTCGGGGCCAATGCCGTCGCGGAGTTCGGCAACGGGTGTCCGCCCGTCGTGGTCGAGTCATCCGGTCTGGCGGGCGGCACGATCGAGATGCGGGCCGACATCAGCAGTCAGTTCCTGAGCGCGGTGCTGATGATTGCCCCGTTCACGCGAGACGGCATCACCGTGCGGCTGATGGGGCCACTCGTCTCCGAACCGTACATCGCCATGACGCTCAAGATGCTCGAACACTGGGGCGCGGCCATCACACTGCCGGAGCCGGGTGTGTACACCGTCGGTGCCGGTTTGGCGAACGACGTGACGACCTACGCCATTGAGCCGGACGCCAGCGCGGCCAGCTACTTCTTCGCGCTGCCGGCCATTCTCGGCGGCAAATTTACAGTCCGCGATCTGGGAATGGACAGCCTGCAGGGCGATGTCATCTTCGTGAACCTGCTCGAACAGATGGGTTGCCGGGTGAAGAGTTGCTCGGCCGGGATCACGGTTCATGGCGGACCGCTCACGGGCGTCGACGTCGACATGAACGCCGTCAGCGATACGGTGATGACGCTGGCCGTGGTCGCCTGCTTCGCGCAGGGGCCGACGACGATTCGCAACGTCTCGCATATCCGCCACAAGGAGACGGACCGCATTGCCGCGATCGCAGCGGAACTTCGCAAGGTGGGAGTCGGTGTGGAAGAGTTCGCGGACGGCATGCGCATCACGCCCGCGCCGATGCACGGCGCGGAACTGGACACGTACAACGATCATCGCATGGCGATGAGTCTGGCCCTGCTGGGCCTGAAAGTACCCGGGATCATCATCCGCAACCCCGGATGCGTGGTGAAGACTTATCCGGACTTCTGGCAGGATCTGGAAATGGCTTTGGGCGAGCGGGGGACGTGAGCCCCCTGTGATTCACGACTTCACTGGCTCTGTCCAGAACGGGCTCAGCGCGTGGATCTTGTACAGCAGCTTTTCGCGATCAGCGCCTTGGGCGGTCGGCAGCTTGTCCTTCAGCTTGCGGACCTTTTTCTTGCGGTGATAACGCCGTTTCAGTTCGGTGCGACGCTCGACCATGCTATAACGTCCTTCTCAGCAGTATCCGTTTGAGTTATCCGTCTTCTGGTTAGAGTATCCGCCACGCATGATGTTGACAAGCGTCCCTGCCACCGATCGCAACGCCCGGCGTACCCGATGGCTCGTCCACGGCCTGTGGGCAGTCATGCTCGCGCAGATGATCTTTTTCGTCTGGCGGTATCCGCATTCCGGGCCGATCATCGATGAATGGGAGTTCGTTCCGGCCGTCACCGGCGAGGAACCGGTCATCCCCTGGCTGTGGAAGCTCCACAACGAGCACCGCTTCCCGCTGCCGCGGCTGGTCTGGTTGCCGATCACGCAAATCGCGGGCGATTTCCGCGCCGGCTGCTGGGTCAGCATGATCGGCGTTGCCGGTACCTCGCTGTTGATGACGAACCTCGCCCGACGGCTGCGCGGCCGGCTGCACTGGGCCGACGCATTCTTTCCGCTGTCGCTGATGAACGTCGGCCATTGGGAAAACCTGCGAATGGGCTATCAGGTCGTCTTCATGATGAACCTGCTCTTCGCCTGCATCCTGCTTAGGCTGGTGCTGACGACTGATCGCGGCAACCTGCTGCGCCGTGCGTGGCAGACATGGCTGGTCACGCTGCTGCTGTGCGGTTGCGGGGCAGGGGGGCTGGCGTTCGCGCCGTTCATGCTGCTCTGGATCGTCGTGCTGGCGTTCACGGCCGTGCGTGCCGGGGTCGTGCGATGGAACGATCCGCGTGTGCTGGGTCTGGCGGGGGCGTCGCTGTTGATTCCGCTGTATGTCTGGTTTTACATGCAGGGGTTTCATCGGCCCGAACATCACGAACACCCGCTCGACGTCTGGCATACCATACCCGAGGTTCTTCGGCAGGCGATGCGCAGCGCGCTGCAGGCGCTGCCGATGGGCTTTGGCCCCGCCGTGACCGGGTTGTGGCCCGTCTCCGGCGCGATTGTCGGCTTCGTCAGTTTCGAACTGCTGCTGAAGATGGTGCGGTTGACGGCGACACGCACGGCCGATCGCCCGCGGATCATCGGGTTGCTGCTGTTCTTCATATCGATGCTGGGAATGGCGTTCGCCATCGGCTGGGGGCGCTGCGTGTTTCTCACACCCGAAGGCGAACCCGGCTTCATGGGTATGTCGTGCCGATACGGCTGGATTCTCTGGCCGGCCCTCGCGGTAGTCTACTTCCTCTACCTGCTATACGGCAGTGCTCGACAGGCGAAGTGGGTGCCGATCTTCCTGATGCTGGCCGTGACCGCGATGCTGCCTTTCAACGTGGTGACCGGCATCTGGTACGAAGGGGAGCCGCACCGCGAAGGCTACAACGCCTGGGAAAAAGCAGTGCGCTCGGGCCAGAGTGATGAGGAACTGCGCGAAGAGTTCTTTCCGCACTACGGCGGTGAAATGCGCCGTCACTTCGAACTGGGCCTGATGCTGCTGCGGCAACATCGCTTCCAGTTTTATGCGCCCGTTGATCCCCCGCGAAGAGGCCGACCATGAACATGTCGTGGTGGTACATCGTAGTGCCAGTGGGCGTGGTCCTGGCAATACTGGCCGGGCGCAGGCTGTACCACCTCGGGAAAGTGGTCCTGTTTGAACGTGCGAAGGAATCGTTTCTGCTGCAGCACGAACGGCTTGAAAAGATGGTATTGGAAAAAGCGGCACTCGGCGGAACGCCACGCGGCCTGCGCTGGGTCAGTTGCGTGTTCGAGCAGCCACCGCTCCTCGCGTGGAAGTGGAAAGGGCGGGCGATGATGGCCCTGGTCCCCGCGACCATCGGCTTCGAGGCCATCGCCGGCTCGGACATGGAAGACGTCCTGGCTGTGCCGTTGCCGCGACAGGGGACGGCCGTGCTGCAGTTTCAGCGGGGTGAGTGGCATGCCACGGGACGCGTCTTCTTCAATCTCGAACCGGCGCAGGTCCTCAACGAGTTGAAGAATGAGCTGATCGGGGCAGTCAAACCGGCCTGATTTCATGCACTGCGTGAACGTTGTTGCGGTGCAGGCAAAAGTGATCGTTTGAACGCTAAATCCTGACGTTTTAGTGTGGAGTCAAACCCGCGCTAACCGCTATACTTTCACCTACTCGCACGATGGGCAGCCGGAATTAGTTTCTCCAATCATGATCGATGTTGAAATCACGGGCTTCGTGGATGCGCTCGCCGATGAGCGTCTCCTTGAACCCGGACAATTTGAGGAATTCAGCAAGGCCATGCTCCCGCTGTGTCAGGATCCGCTGATCCTGGCCCGGGAACTGGCCTGGCGTGGCTGGCTGTCGCCTTTCCAGATCGAAACCATCCTTGCCGGCGAAGTTGACAGCCTGTTTCTCGGTTCCTACGTCCTGCAGGCTCCGCTGGGGCAGGGCGGGATGGCGCGCGTGTTCCGCGCACGCAACTGGAAGCTCGGCCGAACCGTTGCCATCAAACTCATTCTCGACGACGCGGCCCGGCATCCCGCGACGCTTGCCCGCTTCCAGCGCGAGATTCACGCCCTCGGCAAGATTCGCCATCCGAACATCGTGCAGGCGATCGATGCCGAGTTCAAGCCCGGCACCATCTTCTATGCGATGGAGTATTTCGAAGGCTGCGACCTGGGGCAGTATGTCGCAACGAATGGCCCGCTGCCGGTGTCGATCGCCTGCGACTTCATCCGCCAGACTGCCGACGCGCTGCAGCATGCCCACGAACATGGTTTCATCCACCGCGATATCAAGCCGTCGAACCTGCTGCTGACAAGGCCGGACAACATCATCAAGATGCTCGATCTGGGGCTGACACGCAGCGAAGTGCCGGTCAACGACTCGGTTTTCAACGAACTGACGCGGGCCGGGGCGCTGATCGGCACGCCCGACTATATGTCGCCTGAACAGGTGAAGGACTCGCGCGGCACCGACATCCGCTCGGACCTGTATAGTCTCGGTTGCACCTTCTACTATCTGCTGGCGGGGATGGCGCCGTTCCAGCATCTTGAAGCGATCGTCGACAAACTGTACGCCCAGCGCGACCTGGAACCGACGCCGATCGGCGAGTTGCGTCCCGACCTGCCGCCGGAAGTGGCCGCCATCGTCGGCACGCTGATGGCCAAGCGGCGTCGCGACCGCTTTCAATCGCCCGCGGAACTGTCGCAGTCGCTGAATTCGCTGGCGCTCGACGCGCAATACGGCTTCGACACGGTCATTGATGCCAGGGCGATGACGATTGTGGACACCCCCAGCTTCCAGAGGAACGCGTCGGATCGCACGCTGGCCCTGTCGCATTCAGAGATCGAAATGGTCGAACGACCTGAATCGTCGGCCGAGATGGATTTCGACTCTCGAAGCTGGTTGCGGTACGTGAACCCTTCGATGATTGTCGTGCTGGCCCTGATCGCCGTGCTGGCGGTTCTGATGATCATGCGCACGCAGAATCAACTGCGCCCGCTCGCGGCACCGCTGGCACCTGCGCCGATTGTGCAGCCGGCACCGGAAAGCGCGGTCACCCTTCCCATCGACATCCCCACCGAAGGCGATTGACGATGCCCGCGCGCCGGTCGCATCGCTACAATCACCGATGCCCGTTTCTCCGAGACATTCACCATGCCAGCGACTGCCGCGAAGGTCCTGATTGCCGACGATCACCCGCATGGGGTCGAGTTGCTGGAAGCGTATCTGAGCAGTACGTCGTACGACCTGCGCTCCGCCATCAACGGCGACGACGCACTGAAGGCGATCCAGGACTGGAAGCCGGACGTTGTATTGCTCGACGTCATGATGCCGCGCCTGAGCGGCTTCGAGGTCTGCAAGCGCGTACGGCTCGACCCGGCGGTGCGGACCACCGGCATCATCATGGTCACCGCACTCGATCAGCCGGCCGACGTCGAGCGGGCCGTCGACTCGGGGACCGATGACTTCCTGACCAAGCCGATCAATCAGGCGGAACTGCTGTTGCGCATCGAGGCACTGCTGAAGAGCCGCGGCACAGCGGACGACCTTCCTCGCGCGCTGGCCTACATCCACGCCGTCGAAGAAACGGCGGCGTAATCGCCATGCCGGTTCCCCGCATCATCCTGAAAACGAAGCGTGCCCAGCCGTTCTACGCCCGCCATCCGTGGGTCTTTGCCGGGCTGATCGACCGCGTCGAGGGCACGCCCGCCGATGGCGACGAGGTCGATGTCTTCTCCAGTGCGGAGAACTTCATTGCCCGTGGCCTGTTCAACAGCAAAAGCAAAATACGTGTCCGCCTCTACTGCTGGGAACCGAACCGCGAGCTTGATCGTGCGTTCTTCCATGAGCGTCTCAGCAGCGCCATCCGCTTTCGCGACGCGCTGGGCATGCGTGGCCCCGAACGTGGCACGCGCCTGGTCTACAGCGAGGCCGATGGCCTGTCGGGCTGCGTGATCGACGAGTACGATCGCTACCTGGTGATGCAGGTCACCGCGCTCGGCATCGCATCGCGGCGGGAAATGCTGGCGGACGTTCTCGAAGAACTCGTCGCTCCCGCCGGCATCTGTATCCGCACGGAGAAAGGCGTCAGCAAGCTGGAAGGGCTCGACCTGCGTGACGGCCTGCTGCGCGGCAGCGAGCCGCCGGCCGACTTGAGCATCGTCGAGAACGGCCTGCGCTTCGCCGTGCCTCTGACTGTCGGGCAGAAGACCGGCTACTTTCTCGATCAGCGCGACAATCGACGCATCGTCGCCGGGTATGCAAAGGGCAGGGCGGTCCTTGATGCGTTCAGCTACACCGGCGGCTTCGGCCTGCAGTGCGCTGCTGCAGGCGCGATGTGGGTCGAGTGCGTCGATTCGTCAGCCCCGGCGCTGGAACTGGCCCGGCACAACGCGCGCATCAACAACCTGGACAACGTCGCACTCGTCAAAGCGGACGTCGTCAAGCACCTTGAACGCTGCGTGGCCGAGGGCCGGACGTTTGGCATGGTCATCCTCGATCCGCCGAAGTTCGCACGCTCACGGTCGCTGATTCCGGATGCCCTGAAGGGCTATCGCCGGCTGCTGACGCTCGGGGTGAAACTGCTGCAACCCGACGGCATACTGGTGATGTGCTGCTGCTCGGGGCTGATCACGTTTGACATGCTCGAGGAGTTGCATGCACTGGTCGCCGTGCAGGAGCGCCGGGCCGTTCAGTTGCTGGGTCGCAGCGGTCAGCCTGCCGACCATCCGGTGGCGACCGCGTGCATGGAAACCGCCTACTTGAAATGTTTGATCAGTCGGGTACCTTGATGCGATGAAACCCGGTGACAGATGCACAGGTAGTGCTTGCATCGCCGGGAAAAACACAGGAAAAGGATTCAACCGCCATGATGCGTTCGCTGTACACGAAATGGGTGCTGGCCGTCGCCATGCTGGCCGGCACGCTGTCAACCGGCCGTGCGGCCGACCTTGAAAAGTTCCTGCCGAAAGAGACCGACGTCGTTATTTCGGTGAACGTCCGTCAGTTGCTTGACTCGGCACTGGTGAAGAAGAACGCCCTCGACCTGATCAAGACCGCGCTCGCCACCAACAAGGAAGCTCAGCAGGCCATTGAAGCCTTGGGTCTGGACCCGCTGACCGACTTCAACCGCATCTCGATCGCGATGGGGCTGGAAGACGTCAGCAACCCGAAGGCGGTTGTGCTCATCGACGGCAAGTTCGACGTCAAGAAGATCGACGGCGTGATGGACATGCTGATCAAGAAGGAACCGAAGCAGTTCGCGCTCGACAAGGTCGGCGGCAAGACCGTCTACAAGATCACGACGCCCGACCAGCCGACACCGATGTATGCCGCCGCGCTGGATGCCAGCACGATGGTGTTCGTCACCTCGAAGGACATGATGACGGGAGCTTTCGAAGCCGCGGCCGGCAACGGTAAGACAGTCGCCAAGAAGGAAGTGCTCGATCTCTGGTCGAAGATGGACTCGAAGTCCTCGCTGGCGATCGTCGCGCAGACCAAGGGCCGGCTCGACGCCATCCCGCTGCCCGACCCGGCCATGAAGAAGATCATCGAACAGGTGGTCAGCATCACGGCCGAGTTGAAGGTGGAAAAGGACGTCAACGTCGAACTGTCGATCGGCACCGCGACCGCGGACGAAGCAAAGCAGATGCGCGAACTGGTTGCCGGCGGCCTCGAGCTGGCCAAGGTCCAGGTCAAGGTCGCCGTCGCCCAGCAGGCCGAGATGAAGCCGCTCGTCGACCTCGTCAACACGATGACCGCGGTGCAGAAGGACAAGTCCGTTGTCATCACCGGCAAGGTGTCAGGCGAAGCGCTGGAGAAGGCGCTGAATATGAAGTAAGCGATCGATAACGAACCCCGACCGTGAGGGAGGGGTCCACGCGGACCCCTCCCTCACGGTCGGGGTTCGTTTCGCCAGACGGTCCATTTGGCAGTTTTCCGATGAATCCATCTCCGCTTTCATCTCCCGGATGACCGATTCCAAAGAGCGGCCTCCTGTCTTCAGGATTTCAGGGATTTGCAGCCTGTTTCGCAGAATGAATCCATGCTGCTTTGGTCGCTCTTGTTGTTTTGACCCCGGCAGGGGTCGCAGCCATTAGCCGGTGGTTGAGCGCAGCGACACCACCGGTAGCTCTCCGACTCGCATCGACCCCGGCAGGGGTCGCAGCAATCGGCTGATGACGCGCTGCCACCCCTGCCGGGGTCGATACTAATGTTCGACCTAACCCCGGGTGCGCCGAAGCGGCGACCCGGGGCTAATGGCTGTGATCCCTCAGGGATCAAATATCGGCCCGAACATGACCTTCGAAGCCCAGGCCCGACATGGCCACGGCCCATTGGTGTTCACCAAATCCGCGATTCCGTAGAATGTCGTCGGCAGCGTTCACGCGGCAAGTTTCTGCTCCCGAATGAGTTAGCCCCATGCGATTCAACTCGACTTTGCGATTTCTGATCGAGACGCGAACGGCCACTTTCGCCTTATTGATGACGGTCGCATTACCCTTCGTCCTTTCGGGCTGCCGTGAGGCTGCCAAGGCCGATCGAAAGTCGAACGTGGAACTCAACCAGTTGGGGTCGATGTACTACAACTTTTGCAACTTGAACAACCAGGGACCGGCGGGGCCGGATGACCTGACGAAGATGGAGAAGCGATTTACCGTCCCCGCCGGCGTCACGGTGATCTGGGGTGTCGATGTGACTCAGACCCCGAACTCCGATCAAGTTGTCCTCGCATACGAGGCAGACGTACCACAAAAAGGGGGCTACGTTCTGTTCGCAAACAACCGAGTCGACAAGGTGACTTCGGAAGAGTTCGCGAAGCTGAAGATCGCGAAGCCGAAGAAGAAGTGAAGTGACGCGGTGGGTTGCGCAAAGCCTTCACTCAGGTTGTCTGTAAAGTAAACAGTGCTTTCAAGTAGCCTATATTGGCGACGGCAAGGGAAAGATGCTCCGAATTGCTTATTCACGCCCGTAACGGTTTGCCCAAGACACTAACTCAGCGAGAAGGCAGAAGAAGATGAATCCGCCGACAATGCCGCCCAAAAACATGCTGAAAAAGTCAGAGCGAAGCTTCCAACCGAAATAGCAGCCAAGAGAGACAAAGCCAATGCGTATTCCTGCCAACAATATCTCAATGAGCGTCATGTAACGTGTTTGTTCGTCTGGCATATTGCGTGGACTGCTTAACGAGTTTTCATTCAACGGCGATTTACTTGTTCTACGGCGCAAAGCCCGGATTTCGCTTGCAGGTTAATTAACGGATACTCTCTACCCACCGTGCAAACGTTCGAGACGTCTTCGATGAATGTCCTCGGTACCAGTTCAGCGTGGCAGTTTGATTGCTCATGCTGTGCCCGGATCAACTGTTCAGCCGATTGACTTCTCCAACGCTTTATCATCACTAAAGTTCGGCAGCCGGGACTGCTGCGGCAAGCACGGGCTCGGTAAAAATCTGTTTGGCGGCCTCGGTCGGCTCAAGCGACGGAAGCAGCACGGGCTGGCGAGCCACTCCCCGAACGAACTTGAGGCCGGCCTTCTTTTCCCGTTCCTTGACGTCCTGGAAGATGGCGTCGAGATCGTAGTTGAACCTTGCGGCGTGAGCATCGCGGATTCGGCGAAACTCGTCAACAATGGGATCGTTCATTGCTTGCTCTCCAGGAGTTCTTTCGGCGTGCAATTGGTTGGCGCTTCGAATCCCCCTGCCTGGCAAACGTCTTCAATCAACAGAAGCATGACGGCATTGGCCACTTTTCGAACTTTCCCGTTCTCGCGACCATCCTGAACCTACGGCATCTTCGATGAAT
>Ga0105046_10011630_pt1 | contig 13675 bp, 16 predicted proteins | sample MAT03_FD_78385 | JGI IMG/M metagenome (GOLD analysis project Ga0105046, IMG submission 78385) | Freshwater microbial communities from Lake Fryxell liftoff mats and glacier meltwater in Antarctica - MAT-03 (megahit assembly) | ecosystem: Environmental > Aquatic > Freshwater > Ice > Liftoff... | reverse complement strand
GTCGAGCAGCATGCGCTTGGCGGTGCTATTGACGAAACTGCGCTGTGCGCTAAGCGCCAACCACGTCCAGCCGATTTCGGCGCGCCGATGCTGGTAGTCCATATTGGCCAGCCTGGTTGCGCCCACGTAGCGCGCTGAAGCCACATGCCACAGTGCAAATGGCACGCAGGTATTGAGCTTGCGCGAGAGCATGGCCTGGCGGATGTACTGTTCAAATTCGCTGAGCGATCCGGGGACGTCGGCCGAAAACTTCCATAAGGTTGCGTCGCGAGCCACTTCCCAAAGCTCTTCGGCGATCGACAGGTTGAGCTCGCGCAATTCAAGCGCCTCATCGAGCAGCACAATGGGTGAAGCTGGCAGCGGAAATCCGGCCATTACTGGCGCCACACCACGCGCGGCGCGCCGCTTGAGCGGTCGATCAGGCTGCGATAGTGCTGGTGGACGCCATCCAGCAGCACGTCGGCTTCGGCCAAGAAAAACCCGGTATTCGCGGCCAGCTGCGTGGGCACCACCACCATGCCCAGATCGCGCGCGCGGGCGACAAACATATCGGCCGACTCATAGCCGGTTTGTTGAAATAGGGCGAGGGTTTTGGCCTGCGCTTCGAGCATATTGGGGCTCAGCGATTGCAGAACCTGATACGGCGCGGTGTTGATATTTAGCGGAGTGCGCGCCGGTAGCGCGATCACAAAGGGCTCAAGGGCCGCATAGGTGGCACCCTCAAACCCCGAGATTCGCTGCAATTCGCTGGCATGCGCTAACGGCTGATTGGCGGCTCGATACGGCGGATTTAGGCGCAGATAAATCCCATCCTCGGCGCCGCCGGGTTCGGTGTCGTCGTCAGCGTCGATCCAGTCGATTAAGGTCGGCAGCAAGGTGGGCTTGAGCTTCAGCGTCACCAGCAGTCGGGCAAAGCGCTCGCGCGCCAATGCAGCATCTGGATTGCGCGCATCGAGCGAATTGACATTGAACAAGCCGGCTGCATCCACCAAGCGCCCGGTTAGCAAGCCGCCTTGCACCGGCAGCGGCGGCAAGCCGCGCGCCCAGCCTTCGCTTAGGAAATCTTTGGCACCGGCGTACTTCAAATCATCAGCGGCAACGCGTCGTGCGATGCCCTCCAAACCGAGCGCGTAAGCTTGCGCCTGGGCTAAGCGCGTTTGGGTTTGCAAGCGCTTTAAATTCAGCGCGCCAGAATAGCTCAAGCCGACCGCCAAAATGCTCGCGACCGCCACAATCAGCAGTGCCGTGACCAGCGCTAGCCCGCCCTGTGTGCGTCTCATCATGGGCTTTGCTCCGGCAAAAAGCCTTCGGCGAGTTTGACCACGCGTCGAATCTCGCCAATACCGGTTAGGTCTAAATTGAGCTCGACTGCGCGCGGTAAACGTGGGTTCGGCGCGTTAGCATCTGCGGGAAATCGTTCAATCCAGGCGCTCTCGTCGGTCATAAATCGAAAGCGCAGGCGCTCGACGTTGCTCAGCAGTTCGCGACGCTCAGGCGGCGCGCCAATGCCCGGATCAGCGCTCGGCCAGCGCTCGCGCGTGAGCACGCCGCGCAGCACGCTATAGCGCACGCGTTCAACCCCGCTGGCCAGCGCGCCCGCGCCAAGCCGGGCAAATTCAAGCTGGCCCGAATCGCCGCCCAAAGCCGGCTGCGCGCGATTGTTGGCATCGCGCGTCGGGCGCAACACCGCGCTGCGCAGGTCGCGCGCGAGCAGGCCTAGCGCCAAATTTATTTCCCGCAGTTCGGCACGCTGCGCGTCAAGCTGGGTTTTGCTTGAAATCACTGAAGTGAGGCCCTGATAGGCGAGCAGTGAGACCACCGCAAACACGCTCAGCGCGATCAGCAGCTCGAGTAGCGTGAATGCACTGCTAAACCTGCGCGCGTGCAGCGATCGGCGGCTCACGGCGACACCAGGAAACCGCTTAGGCTTGCGTACGCAAAACCGGGCTCATCCGCGCGCTCAACGCTAATATCCGCGCGGCGCATGCGGTCATCGACGGTCGATGAAACCACAATCACCCAGCGCCAATCGCGATCCGCTAAGCGCGTGCTGCCTTCGCTGCGGCCGATATCTGGGTATGGACGGCTGAGCTCTAAATCGGTCAGCGCATTCTGCGCCACATAAGACGCGTACAGCCGTTCGCGGGTCTCGCCGAACTGGCGCGCCTGGCCGCCAGTAGCTTCAATCAGCGCGCCCAAGGCCACGGCGATCACCACCAGCGCGACCAGCACCTCGATCAGCGTAAAGCCGCGTGCTGCTCTCACGGCGGCTCGCTCAGGGAGACGTTGAGCACGCCATTGCCGCTGCCCCGGATCAGCGCGCTGCGCGGCGTCTTAGTGCTTGAAAATTCCAGCGCAAACGGCGTGAACTCACCGCTCGCGGTGCACACAAAGGCGGGGCCGGCAAGCGCGCCTGAGTCGGCCCAATCGCCGTCGCGCTCAACGCGCAGCGACACGTTCACGCCCACGTTAACCTCCGAGCCCGCTTCTTGCTGCCACTTTGCATCAACAAAGCGCAGCACGCTGATCGAGGACTTACTGACCAAAAAACCAATGTCCTGCGCGCGCAACTCGGCTTCGTCACAGCGCTCGCGAATGCGCGCGGCCTCGCGCTGCGCGAGCGCTTCCAGCGTGCGCTCAGGTGAGCTAAACGCGCCACCTAACTGCGCAAAAGAGACCATGATGCCAATCACCACCAGCACCATCAGAATCTCGATCAGCGTGTAACCGCGCACTTAAGCTCATTCCCAGTTGGTGACGTCTTTAGCCATCTCATCGCCGCCGACTTTACCGTCCGCACCGAGCGAATACAGATCAAAATCACCGTGCTGGCCGGGGCTCAGATACTGGTACGGGCGATCCCACGGATCGCGCGGCAGTTTGTTGATATAGCCGCCGGATTTCCAATTATTTGCCGCCGGTTCGCCGCCCGGTTTGGCAATCAGCGCCTCGACGTTTTGCTCAGTCGATGGATAGCTGCCGTTATCCACTCGATACAGCTGCAAGGCGCTGGCGATGCCGCTGATGTCCTGCTGCGCCTTGGTGGTGCGCGCTTTGTCGGGTGCATCCATTAGCCGCGGCACAACGACCGTGGCGAGGATCGCTAAAATTACCATCACCACCAGAATCTCGATCAGCGTAAAGCCTGCGCTGCGCATGGGTTGTTGCCTTTGTGGTTAAGTTCAGCGCTGATGATAGCGGCTGCTATCCTCTGGCGAATGAACAACACCCACTGGACCGCGCGCGATTCAAAGCACATATGGCATCCGTGCACGCAAATGCACGACCACGAATTTCTACCGCTGACGCCCATTGCGCGCGCTGCTGGCGTGTGGCTTTACGACTACGACGGGCGGCGCTATCTGGACGCGATCAGCTCGTGGTGGACCAACCTGTTTGGCCACTGTCACCCGCACCTGATGGCGGCACTGCGCGCGCAAACCGAGCGCCTCGACCACGTCATTTTTGCGGGCTTCACCCACGCGCCTGCGGTGGAACTCGCCGAGCGGCTGTGTCGGCAAAGTGCAATGGGCTTCAGTCGCGTTTTTTTCGCCGATTCAGGCTCAGCGGCCGTCGAGGTGGCGCTAAAAATGAGCTTTCAATACTGGCGCAACTTAGACCAACCGCAGCGCACGCGCTTTATCAACTTAAGCAATAGCTATCACGGCGAAACCTTTGGCGCGCTCGGCGTCGGCGACGTGGATCTCTACAAAAGTATTTTTGCGCCGCTGCTGATCGAGCCGATCACCGTTGCATCGCCCGATTGTTTTGGTATCCCGCAATCAGATTGGGAAGCGCATTCGATTGCGATGCTGGAACCAATGCGCCTGTGTCTCGAGCAGCACGGCACCCAGGTGGCGGCGGTGATCGTTGAGCCATTGGTGCAATGCGCGGGCGGCATGCGCATGTACCACGCGGCGTATCTGCGCGGCTTGCGCGCGCTGTGCGATGCGCACGGCGTACATCTGATCGCCGATGAAATCGCGGTCGGATTTGGCCGCACCGGGACGCTGTTTGCGTGCCACCAGGCTGCAATTTCGCCCGATTTTTTGTGTGTCTCAAAAGGCCTTACCGGCGGCACCTTGCCGCTGTCTGCGGTGCTCACGCATGAGCGAATTTATGCGGCGTTCTACGATCTCTACGAGACCCAAAAAGGCTTTATGCATTCGCATTCCTACACCGGCAATCCTCTGGCGTGCGCTGCCGCTGTGGCCACGCTTGAACTGCTTGAAGACGGCTCGGTGCTAAGGCGCAATGCCGAATTGGCGCAGCATTTGCGCGCGGCGCTGGTGCGTTTTCAAGACCACCCGCAGGTGATCGACGTGCGCCAAACCGGCTTGATTGCCGCACTAGAGCTCGGCCCGCAGCGCGCTGAGAAGGTCGGCTATCCAAGTCATGAGCGACGCGGATTGCGCGTGTACACCCACGCGCTCGAACGCGGCGCGCTGCTGCGCCCGCTCGGCAACGTGGTTTACTTTATGCCGCCGTATGTGATCGACGAGGCCCAAATCGACTGGCTTATCGATATCGCCGCTGAAGGCATTCAGCGCGCTACCGCTTGAGGATTGCGCGGTGCGAAAAGTGCGCGTGTTTGTCGATGGGCCGCTGCAAGTGGGTGAGACGGTCACGCTGAATGCAGCGACATCGCATTATGTCACCCGCGTTTTGCGGTTAGGGGTTAACGATGCGCTGTCTGTGATCAACGACAGCGACTTTGAGTACCTGTCGGTGCTCAAAGTGCCGCAGCACGCAGCAGCGCAGGTTGAGGTGCTGGATTGCACGGCAGGCTTGGGTGAATCGAACTTGCGAATCACTTTGGAACAAGCGCTGTTGCGCTCCGAGAAGATGAGCTACGTGCTGCAAAAATCCTGCGAGCTCGGCGTGGCGCAAATCGTGCCGGTGCTGACCGAGCGCACCGAGGTGCGCTTGAATGACGAGCGCGAGGAAAAGCGCTTAAAACACTGGCGCGAGGTGTTGATCAGCACGATTGAACAGTGCGGTCGCACGCGCCTGCCGGTGTTGAGCGCGCCAGTGAAAGTCGTTGAGCTCAAGCCGATCAGCGCTACGGGCTTGCTGTTGGATCCAAGCGCCGAGCTGCGTTTCAGTGAGGTGGCGCTGCCAGCCAGCGAGGTGCGCGTGGCGATCGGGCCTGAAGGCGGTTTTACCGACGCGGAATGCAGTCGACTCGAACGCCTAGGCTACACGCGAGTCAAGTTTGGGCCGCGCACATTGCGTACCGAAACCGCCGGGCCAGCGGTGATTGCCGCGCTCCAGGCACGCGCTGGCGACTGTTGAGGCGACGGGGAAATTTCCTACAGCGCAACGCGCTATTTGCTGACTTAAGCCAACGCCTCCGTGCACCAAGCTGCGCGGCATGCTTAAACAAATCCTCGATTACGCGCTCCCGCAGCGCTGCGTGCTTTGCGGACAGGCGGGCAGCGAAATCTGCACCGCTTGCACGCTTGATTTACACCTGAACCTAAGCGCCTGCCCGCGCTGCGCGATCATGCAGCCTCAAGCGCTCAACGGACACGCCTGTGGCGCTTGCTTGAAGCGCAGCCCACGCTTTGAGCAGGCCTTTAGCGCATGGGTTTACGACTACCCGATCGACTCTCTGCTGCGGCGCTTTAAGTTTGGCCGCGAGCTGGCGATCGGGCGCTTGCTCGCCGACACACTTGCTGAGCGAGTGCAATTGAGCGCAACCACGCTGCCGGAGGTGCTGATCCCGGTGCCGCTGAGCCCGCAGCGCTTTCAGGAACGCGGTTTTAATCAAGCGTGCGAAATCGCGCGGCGACTCAGCGCGAAGCTTGATCGACAGATGCTCACCGATCGCCTCAAACGCGTGCGCCACACCGCGCCGCAGGCCGAGCTCGGTCGCGCGGCACGGCGCCGCAACGTACGCGGCGCTTTTGCCTGGAACGGCGCCCGCGCGCCCAAGCATGTCAGCCTGATCGACGATGTCATGACCACCGGCGCCACATTGAATGCCTGCGCGCAAACCCTGCTCGAGGCCGGCGCCAAGCGCGTAGATGTGTGGGTGCTGGCGCGCGCTTAGAATGTGGGAATGAACCAAACCGACACCCTCGCACAAGCGGCAGTTGCTTTCGGCGTTTCGCTTGATCTGATGCAGGCACAAACCATCGTGCGCTATCTGGAAGAGCTCGAAAAATGGAACCGCACCTATGACTTAACCGCGGTCGCGGGTGTCGAGGAGATGCTCTACCGGCACGCGCTCGACTCGCTTAGCATCGCACCGTACATCCCGCTCGGCGTGACCTTGGATGTCGGATCCGGCGCCGGCCTGCCCGGCATCCCGCTGGCTATCGCGCTGCCCGCGCAAAAATTCGTGTTGATCGAACCGCTGAGCAAACGCGTGCGCTTTCTAAGCCACATCGTGCGCACCTTCAAGCTCAGCAACGTCAGTATTTTTGAAGGACGCAGCGAAGCCTACCGAGGTGCTCCGGCCCAAGCAGCGTGCGTGCGTGCGGTGGCGTCAATGCACGAACTCGCGCGACTCTGCGCACCGCTGCTAGAACCCGGCGGCGTGCTGCTGGCCATGAAAGGCGCCAGCGTCGCCGCCGAGCTGGGCGGTGATTTTCCGGGCTTCAGTACGCCCGAATCCTTGCAGCTCGAAGTGCCGCAAGCCCCCGGCCCGCGCTGGTTGGTCCGCTTGCAGCGAATTTGATCGGCGTTTGGCGGCATGCGCGCTTCGATATCAGACGAACGGGCCTTAGCCTAATTTCAACACTAGCGCCCGGCAGCGCTCGTTGAACTGACCCGGCGCGTACTCATAGGGAAATGCTGCGGTGTCGGTGTAGCCAAGCTTTTGGTAGTAAGCCCACGCGCGGGCGTTGCGCGGGTCGGTGACTAGCCACAGGCCGTCAAACCTGTCGGCTTGGGCTAGCTGCATGGCGCGATCGTGCAATGCCGTGGCGGCGCCTTGGCCGTAGGCCTGCGGGTCCAGGTACAGGCGTTGCAATAGCAGCGGTGCGCGCAAAACCGCGGCGACGCCCGCTGGCGCTTGCGCTTGGTGGTCGATGCGCGCGTAACCGAGCAGACGCAAATCGCTGGAGCGCGCTTGAAAAAACTCACCCGGCTTAGCCTCGATCGCCAAGCGCAAGGCGGCTGCGGTGAGATGCGCTGCGGCGTAGGCGCTCGCGTACTCAAGGCCGATGATCGGCGCCCACGCGGCCACAAACGCCTGCGTCGCGAGTGGACTTAAGCTCGATGCGTCCTGTGCACCTAGCTCCAAGATATGGATCGCTTGCATGCCGATGCTCATGTGATGACTGGCTAAAAAGCTTACGTCATCGGATTGCAATCGCGGCGCTGCTACCGTGCGCGCATGTTTAAACGCCGCGATCTGCTCACTGCCACCGTTTGCGCGACACTTATCAGCTGTGCGCCCCGGTATTCGTCGTTGATGTCCAGCAAACGTCCGTTAATCATTGCCCACCGTGGCGCGTCGGGCAGCTTGCCTGAGCACACGTTGCAAGGCTTCGAACTCGCAGCGCGGCAGGGCGCTGATGTGCTCGAGCCGGATCTGGTGATGTCGCAAGACGCTCAGCTGATAGTTCGTCACGATCACTTTATTGGCGTGTCGAGCAACGTAGATCTGGTGTTCCCCGAGCGGCGCCGAACCGGCGCAGGCGTGGCAGGCCCTGAGTGGTTTAGCGAGGATTTCAGCGCGCTTGAATTCGCGCAACTGCGCGCACGGCAGCCGTGGCTCACGCGCGACCAAAGCCACAACGATCTCTATGCTATTCCGACATTTGCGCAGGTGCTTGAGCTGCGCGCGCGCAGCGAAGCAAGCCTTGGGCGCGCGCTGTACGTTTATCCGGAACTCAAACTGCCCAGCTATTTTTCAAGCATCGGTTTGGATCCAGTGACAGCGTTTGTCGCGATGTATCAGAGGCTTAGGCCCGATGAGCAGGCGCGGGTCCTGATCCAATGTTTTGAGCCTGCCGCATTGCAACGATTGCGCGCGGAGCTCGGCCCGGGTGCATTTCTGACCCAGCTGCTGCCCGCGATGCAAGGCGAGTTGGCAATCTCAATGGAGCTCGACGCGATCGCACGCTACGCCAACGCCATTGGACCGCACAAACTGGGTTTGATCGACGCATCCAGGCGTTCCACCGGATTGCTCGAACGCGCCCATTCGCTGGGCTTAAAGGTGCATCCGTGGACCTTTCGCGACGATCAACCCGTCGCGCATTTCAACGGCATCGAAGACGAGTTGCGCGCCTATTTCGCGCTGGGCGTGGACGGTGTATTTACCGATTTCCCTGATACCGCTTCGCGCTTGCGGTCTTGATCGAACGTACGTCCGACCTTGAATCCGGCCGCGCCCCAGCCTAAGCACACCGCAATTCCGAACGCCGCCACCGCCGCGATAGGCACCGCAAATTGGGCGAATCCGGCGTTGATCCAAGCGGAAACCACGTCACCAAAGCGATAGACGGTCACGTCGATAAAGTTTTTTGCTTTGTATTTTTCTTCCTCGCCAACCGCGGTGAACAGCAGATCGCGGATCGGCTTGATGACCGCGAAATCGCTTGCTCGATGGGCGACCTGTAGCACCACCAGCGCAAGTAGCGTCGGCTCGATGGCAAAGTTCAGCATTAGCGCGGCAACCAGCAAGGGGCAAGCCAGCAGCAGCCAGCGCGTGCCAAACCAGCGGATCAAAAGGCCCGTGCCAACAAACTGCAGTAAGAAAGTGGCGAGATTGGTATAAAAATCGCGTTCGGCAAACAGCGCGGTGCGCACGCTGGAATCAGTGCTGGCGGCTTCGACCAAACGCGTTTGCTGGAAGTACAGAATGGTCGATACCTCGACGTATAAAAACACCAGCAGCGCAATCAACAGCAAATAGCGCGAGCGAAACACGGCCCTCACGCCGCCCCAAAGATCGCCACCGATTGCGCTCGCGCCGTGCACCGGGCTGTGTGCCGGGCTCAAGCTTTTGAGCGCGAGCATCGCCAGCAGCGCCAGCGCGAGCAGTGCAATGGACACCACCAGCAGGCCGCGCTGATCAAATAATTTCAATGTGACCTGATTGAGCAGCGGACCTGCCAGAGCCCCGAGGGTGCCGCCAGCGGCGATCGGCGCGAACAGCCTGGCGGCTTCCTCGCGGCTGAACACCTCGGCCAGAAAGCTCCAGAAAACGCTGACCACAAACAGATTAAACACGCTCAAGAAAATGAAGAACGCCGGGACTATTGCGCCGACCCAGCCGCCCGCGCGGGTCAGATACCAAAAGCCAAGCAAACACAGCAGCGATGCCACGATGACGCCCGGCAAAAACACGTGCCTTGGATAACGCGACACCAGCCAGGCAAATAAAGGCGCCGTCAGCAGCGTGGCCAAAAACGTGCCGGTGAATAACAGGTGCAAGCGCGGTGCGCCGCCAAACAGCACGCCCATTTCGTCGCGCAACGGGCGCAGCACGTAATAGGCGGCGAGCAGAAAGAAAAAATAGCCGGTCGCCAGCGCCGCTCGTTGCAGGTCGCGACGGTTCACGGTGGGTTAGGTGCGCTGAGCAAGGTTTTTAGCGCGAGCTGCTGCTCAAACGCCTGTTTTTCAAGCTCATAGATGTCCCACACGCACAGCGTGCAGCCGCCACCGCAGCAGTCCTGCGGCAGCGGAGGCTCGGGCTTTAGCAACTTAAGGTCAGTGGCGGTATCTTGCACAGCCCTAAAGCTGCCACAGCCGAGATGATTTTGTCACCGCCCGATGGGTCTGTTGCTGAGCTCAACGTCTATCCGCTCAAATCGTGCGCGCAGATTCGCTGCGACTCAGTCGAGGTTGGCGCACTCGGCTTTGCACACGACCGGCGCTGGCTGGTGGTCGATGCAGCGGGTCGCTTTTTGACTGGGCGCGAATGTCCGCGGCTGGTGGCGATTGTGGCCACGCCGAGCGCGCTTGGGCTGCGTTTGCACGCGCCCGACAGGTCGAGCATCGAGATCGAGCGCCCAAGCGGCGAGCAGCGCCGCGAGGTCACGATCTGGTCGTCAAGCGTAAGCGCGGCGCGCGCCGATCAGGGCAATGCGTGGCTCAGCGCCTGGCTCGAGCGCGACGTGGCGCTGGTCTACATGGATTCTCACGCCTTGCGCGCGAGCGATCCGCGCTACTCGCGTGCCGGCGATCTCGTCAGTTTTGCCGACGGCTTTCCAATCTTGCTGACCACCCAGGCCTCGCTGCGCGATCTCAATGCGCGATTGGCCAAGCCGGTTGGAATGGCGCGATTTCGCGCGAATATTGTGGTGGCGTCAGCGCTTGAAGCATATTGCGAAGACCAAGCCGCGGGTTTCGACATCGGCGGTATGCGCTTTGACCAGGTAAAACCGTGCGCGCGCTGCGTATTCATCACCCTTGATGAGGCCACGCTCAAGTTTGATCCCGAGCGCGAACCCCTGCGCACTCTCTCGACCTATCGGCGCCCCGAACCCGGTAAAATTTTATTCGGCGTCAACTTGATCGCCCGCGACTACGGCACGCTGCAAGTGGGCTCGCCGGTTAAATTCCTCGACTAATCACTCCACGCCCGCGGCGCATCATCGCGCGGCGTTCAACCTTCAGGCATTCAAGATATGACCTACGACTTCATCATTGTTGGCGCGGGATCCGCTGGCTGCGTATTGGCCAATCGGCTGTCGGCCAACCCGGCGCACAAAGTGCTGCTGCTAGAGGCGGGCTCGAGCGACTGGAATCCGCTGATCCACATGCCAGCCGGCGTGGCGATGCTGGTCAACAACAAAGGCGTGAACTGGGATTATTCGACCGAGCCGGAAGCTAAACTCAATGATCGACGCCTGTGGTGGCCACGCGGCAAAGTGCTCGGCGGCTCCAGTTCAATCAACGCGATGTGCTACATCCGCGGCCACGCGGCCGATTACGACGAATGGGCAGCGCAGGGCAATCCAGGCTGGGCCTTTGGCGATGTGCTGCCGTATTTCATCCGCTCACAGCACCAAGCGCGCGGCGCATCTGAGTTTCACGGGCTCGGCGGGCTGCTCAGTGTGCAAGACCTCACCTACACCAATCCCTTAAGCGGCATGCTGCTAGAAGCCGCCACGCAGGCCGGTTATCGGCGCAACAGCGATTTTAACGGCGCCACCCAGGAAGGCTTCGGCTACTACCAGGTTACGCAAAAAAATTCTGCACGCTGCTCGACCGCTGCGGGCTATCTCAAGGAAGCCAAGGCGCGCGCTAACTTAACCGTCAAGACCAAATGCTTCACCCGCCGGATAGTGATTGAAGGCGGTCGCGCAGTCGCAGTTGAGTTTGAACATGGCGGCAAGATCGAACGCGCCGATGCGTGCACTGAAATCCTGCTCGCAGCGGGCGCCATCAATTCGCCGCAGCTTTTGATGCTCTCCGGCGTCGGGCCCGCGGCCGAACTTGCGCGCCACGGCATCGCCCTGAAGCTTGATGCTCCGGGCGTGGGGGCCAATTTGCAAGACCACCTCGACGCCTGCACGATTTTCAAAAGCCCGTCCGGCCTGACCTACGACCACACCAACGATTTGCTGATCGGGCTGAAGTATTTCCTGTTCAAGAAAGGAATCGGCACCTCCAACATCGCCGAAGCGGGCGGCTTTGTGCGCTCAAAGTTGGCACCCGACGCGCGCCCGGACATGCAGTTTCACTTTGTCCCAGCAATGCTCGACGACCATGGTCGCAAACGCATTCCCGGGCACGGCATTACCTTGCACGGCTGCGGTTTGCGCCCGCGCAGTCGCGGCCACATCCTGCTCGATTCGGCCGATCCGCACGCCAAAGCGCGAATTTTCGCGAACTATTTAAGCGATCCAGAAGGTCACGATCTCAAAGTGCTGATTGAGGCTGTCAAGTTATCGCGCGAAATCCTGAAGGCCAGCGCGTTGGACAAGGTGCGTGGAGACGAGCTGCATCCTGGCGCAGGCGTGGTCAGCGACAGCGATTTAACCGCCTTTATCCGCGCCAAAGCCGAGACGATCTATCACCCCGTGGGCACATGCAAAATGGGCCACGACGCGCTGGCAGTGGTTGATAGCGAGCTCAAAGTGCACGGCATTGAAGGCTTGCGCGTCGTCGATGCCTCGATTATGCCAAGCCTGATCGGCGGCAACACCAACGCACCCACCGTGATGATTGCCGAGAAAGCCTGCGATTTAATTCTCAAACCACACGCCGCGCTGCTGGCGGCTTGAGAACTTAAGAGCTTGCCGCGCGCTTAGCGAGGCGCATTAGAGTTGCACCGCTTGCGCGCGGCCTCGATAATGCGCGCCCTTTTGCTTCTAGCCGCGAGTTCATGCCCGATTTTTTGCAGTTTGTAGAAGCGAACCTGATTATTTGCATGATCTGGCTGGGGCTGCTGGTAACGCTGATCGCGACTGAACTCAACCACTTACTCGCCGGCTACCAGAGCGTGTCACCGCAGGAACTCACGCGCATGATCAATCGCGAGGAGGCCAACGTCATCGACGTGAGCGCGATCTCTGAGTATCAAGCAGGCCACATCATTAACGCGCGGCACATCCTGCCGTCAAAAATCGACCCGCTCGGTAAAGAGCTCAGCCCGCTCAAAGGCAAGCCAATCGCGCTGTATTGCAAGTCCGGCATGTCATCGCCTGCGGTGGCCAAGCAGCTGATTAAGGCCGGCTTTAGCAAGGTGGTGGTGCTGAAAGGCGGCTTGAGCGCTTGGGTCAGCGAAAACTTGCCGGTTGAAAAGAAAAAATAAAACGCCATTGCTGTTGCTCATCTCCCTCCCTCATTTCAGGACTTTTCCATGACCGACGCCCCACCAGACACCCAAGCCCCGCAGCTCGTTTTGCAAAAGCTGTACGCCAAAAACATCTCGCTTGAACTGCCCGGCGCGCCCGATATCTTTCGCGACCCCTCGTTGAATGAGCCGAACGGCCAAGCGGTGCAGCTGAACATGCAGCAAACCGTGCGCCAGCTTGATCCAACGCTGTACGACGTGAACTTGAGCATGACCTTGACCTGCAAAGCGGGCGAGAAAACCGTTTATGTGGCCGAAGTGGAGCAGTGTGGCGTGTTCACCCTGTCAAATTTCAGCCAGGACCAGCTCGCGGCCGTGTTGAATACCTATTGCCCGAATTTGCTGCTGCCCTATGCGCGACAAGTGCTGTCGGATCTCACTTTGCACGCTGGTTTCCCACCGTTTGTGGTCCAGCCGATCAACTTTGATCAGATTTACGCCGAGCAAATGACGCGCCGCGCGAACGGCGCTGAGCTTCCTGCCGGCAACGCGTAGAGCTCAAGGCATCTTGATGACTACCCCACTGACTGTCGCGGTGCTTGGCGCCGGTTCGTGGGGCACCGCGTTGGCGATGCAGCTAGCGCGTTTAGGCTCCAACGTGCGGCTATGGGGCCGCAATCGGGTTGAGCTCGAATCGATGCGCGAACGCCGTGAGAACGCGCGCTATTTGCCGGGGATTGAATTTCCAGCTGGCCTCGTTGCCCATGTCGAACTAGCCACTGCGATGCAAGACGCCGATTGGCTGCTACTCGCCCCGCCGTCGGTTGGTTTTGCCGATACCCTGCGTTTGAGCCTGCCGTATTGCACCGAGCGCTTGCGCGGCGTGGCTTGGGCCACCAAAGGATTCGAGCCGGGCTCGGGGCGTTTTTTGCACGAGGTCGCGCAGGAGATTCTTAACGACCGCTACCCGCT